>JAEEGL012117845.1_pt1 | contig 10528 bp, 6 predicted proteins | sample 9134231 | NCBI WGS metagenome assembly JAEEGL01 (sample SAMN16246548, study PRJNA631951) | gut metagenome | biome: gut microbiome; feature: rumen; material: fiber-attached | host: Bos | place: Iran: Karaj | collected 2018-10
ATTTTTATATTTTATTTATTTATTTTTTATCAAAAAAAGTGATTATTTTTTTATTTAATATATTAAAGTAAATATATTTTTATATAAAATGTTTTATAAGGAATTTGAAATTGTTTGAAAATATAAAAATAATGAATTATAATTTATATACTTAAATTATTTTATAATAATAATTAATATAATGATATAATAATTTAAAGGAAGTATTGTTTAAAATTGAAATGAAAAAATAAGAAACTAACAAAATTTTATTCAATACAAAAAACAATTAATTAGGAATTATAATATAAATTAATTTTATTAAGGTATTAATTATTTCCCTTAAAATCAATGTTTATTATGACTTCAATAAAATTAATTTTTTTTTTAATTTTTAATAAATTAAATAAATTAATTATTATTTTATGCAAATTTATTTAAATAAATGAATAAAATTGTTTCAAAGCAGAAAAATTTACTATTACAAAATAAAAACATTACTCCAATTAAAATTATAAATAACGATGATTTAAATTCATTAAGAATTATTTGTAAATTTGAAGAAACCTTTAATAAACAAACTCAGGAAATTCAAGAAGAGCATAAAACATTAATATCAAGAATTAAGGATATATTTATTTCAAAAACCGATTGTTCTCAATTTTCATATCATCCTTCAATAAGTTATTCAGTAGGTAAATTAGGTGAATATATTTTATATTTAAAAACTATTTTTGTAGAAATAACAACTTTTGATAAAGTAAATGTAATTAAAAATGAAAAAACTTATTTTAATCCTTTTTCAAATTCATTTAGTGTTAATTATCAAGATTTTACTTTTATTTTTTATATTTATTATAATCAAGTTCAAATTTTTTCTAACTTTAAAGAAAAATATTATATATATGCTCAACCAGATTTAAAAAAAATTAGAAAAAATTGTATTGAATTAAATAAATATAATTTATTTGCTAATAAAAGTCCAAATGATTCTTATATTTTTAATTCATCAATTTTGGATAATAATTTTAAAAGTTTTAATACTGATGCAATAAAAAATCCATTTAATGAATTAAGAGAAAAGAAAATTGGTTTTTCTTGTAAAATATCTGATAAATTATTAGAAATTAAATATGGTTTTGATAAAATTTATTTAAATGGTTTTTTTGAAACAAAAAATGACATAAAATTATCATTCTCAAATCCTCAAGAAATTCATATTCCAATTGATAGTTATATTTTTTTAGAAATTGAAATAAATAGTAATATAAAAAATATTAAAAATGAAATTCATAAAAAAATTCAAATTTTAAGGCTTTTAGGATTTTCAGAAACCAATAATTCTTATTTTATAGGGGTATTATATAATACAAATTATGATAATATTTTTAAAAAAAATAAAGAAGATGAATTATTCTCACAAATTATTTCAAATGAAGAAGATGAAAAAATGTATTATGAAGAGTTTAATTTTAAAATTTATATTTATAACTGTGATTCTTATTTTTTAGGGCAAAAAATTTCTCTAGTTAGAAGATATTTTTCAAAAGATTTTTTAAATCAAAAATATGATTTATTAAAAACTGGAGATAATAATAAAAAAAATTTTATTAAGTCCGAAAGGCATGTTAGTGTTGAAAAAGAAAAGCGTACTTCTCTTTTTTCATTTAAAAAAAATGAACAATTTAAAGAGACACATGAAATAATAAAAGAATTAAAGGAAGTTAATAAAAAAAGAAAAGAAGAAGAAAAAAAAATAAAAATAATGGAAGAGGAAAATAGTAAAAAAAATATTGATAATACTAATAATAAATTTTCGATATTAAAATCTATTAGTAATAACTTTTCATTATTTGATGATGATATGTTATTTTCACAAATGAATATGTTTTAGATTTTTTATTTATTATAACATATATGATAATTAATTAAATGGTAAATTTAATTTAATAAAAATGTTTATTAAAAATTATTAATATAAAAAAATCATCAAATATTATATTTAAAAAAATTTTTTGCATTAAATATTTCTAATGTATAAATCATTCATTTATTTAGATAATGTTTTAATTTAACAATAATAAAATGTATATATGAAATATAATATTTTAGAAAAATTGATTAACAATAATAATAAAATATTGTGATGAATAGATTATTATTTTAATTATTTTTTAATATATTTAATGGATTTAAAATAATTCTTTAATTTATTTGAATAAAAGTATATTTTTATTTAATATTTTATTTTAATTTAAATATTTCTAAATCTATTATTATATTTAATTTTTCTACAATTTCTTTGTAAATTTTTCTTAATCTCTCAATATATGGAATAATTAAATCAATACTCATATATGATTGATATATATTTTCATAAATTATAAGACTTCGAAATTTTTTAATTTTTTTAATCAAAAAAAACGGCATAAAATAATAATAAAAAGGAATAGAAATATTCTCTTTTGTATTTTTAAATTGATGAATAAAATGATAAATTGATTTATCATTTGAATGACTATGTTTTGAAAGTTCTTTTAATTGTAATTTAGGTAATTTTGGACTTTTTGATAGTCTTGTTATTTTTGCGATATTTTTTTTATCAAAAGACATTGGTTGAACACTTGATATTTGAATATCATTTAAACATTTATTAATTGGATTTTGATAATTCATACCTTTGAAAATATTTTGTTGGAAATTTAATTTTTTTTTATAATCATCTGTGATTAAATTATTTATGAATTCTATTAAAAATATTTTAGTATCAAAATACCTATTAATGCAATTAAATATTATAATAAAAAAATATAAAAATCCACCTAATTTATAAAAAATATCTATTATTTTTATATTTTTTTTTATATACAATTTTTTATATTTAGAAGCAGTAAAGATAATTTCAAAAAAGTTATTATTAGAATTTATATTTTGTTCATTGAAATTCAAATATTTTTCAAATTTAACAAAATCATATTCTTTTTTACCTAATTTTTTATCTATAATATATTTAGATAATATAAGTTGATAAATATATTTTTGAGTAAATAAAGATGAAAATGGAATAAAATCCGAATAAATAACTTTTTTAATAGGACATTTATTATCTACATAATTTGGTTGATTATCAATATAATAAATAGAAAGGTATTTATTTTGAAAAAATGAATAAATTTTTTCTGTATCATTAACACAATTTGTATTTTTATTACATTTTTTGACTTCAATATCTATATAATTATAATCATTAATTAAATCAAAATAAATTCCTTCCACATAAATATCATTATTATAACATAAAAATTTTCTATAATTAATTTTTTTATAAATATTATAATCATCACACTTTTCTAAATTTACCTTTGTTATATTTTTGGAAACATTTATTAAATATGAATTATTATCAAAAATAGGATGTACAGATATTAAATTCATTTCTAAATTAATATAATTATTATCTATATCATATGGAATCCCATTTATATCTACTAACCCAATCATAATATATGAATTTTTTAAATTTATTTTTTCTAAAGGAGAATTATCTTGAATGTTTGTAAATATTTCATAATTATCATCAAAAATAAAAATATAAGAAAAAAATATAAAAAATACAATCGAAAATATAGCTAAAAATAAACCAAAAAAATTAAAAAAATTTTCTTTTGATTTATATCTTAAAGGAAAATTTAATCCATAAAAATTAATATAATCAGAAATAGACATTTTATATTTATATAATAAATGAAATAATATATACATTATTATATTTAAAATAATAATTAAAAGAAATGTTTAATTTTCTATTTATTTTCATTTTATCAATAATAAATATAATATCATCAAAATTATTTTATATTCCATTTACAGAAATTTCAGGTTCATATTATATGAATTTAACAATAGGAACTCCTTATCAAAATCAATTAAAAGCAATTGATCAAGAATTAGCAATAACATGGACAGATAATTATTTTTATAATCCTAATAATTCATCATCTTCAAAAGAACTTTCAGAAGTAACTTTAAGTTTTAGAAAAATAAATTTATATGGTAATCTTTATTCAGATATAATAACATTTATAAATGAAGAATATAAACCAATTATATTAAATGATTTTAATTTTGCAGTAATTAAAAATACAAAAGGATATGATTCAAGAGTAGGAGGATTTGGTTTTGCATATAAATTTTCTGATTTAAAATATTCAATAATTCATTTTTTATATGATAAAAATTTAATTTCTAAAAGAGCTTTTGGAATTATTCCAAATAATAATTTAAAGAATAATTATGGAAAATTTTTTTTTGGTGGTTTACCTAATCAATTAATTAATAATTTGTTTAAATCATATTGTAAAATTACTAATAAATATAATTTTTGGTCTTGTGAAATGAGTTATGTTTTCTTTGGAGAAATTAGTGAAAAATATGAAAATAAATTTTATCAAAATAATGATTATTCTTATTTTAATAGTGCTGAACATAGAATTTTAGTTCCTATTAAATTTATGGAATATTTAAAAGAAAATTATTTTGTTGAATATTTAAAAAATAAATCTTGTGAATATATTTTATATGGTATGAATTTTAGATTTGAATGTAAATGTGATATTATTAAAAATTTTGAAAAGTTAACTTTTATTTTTGATTCTTTTCAATTTACTTTTAATTATTCACAATTATTTCAAGAATATGGAGGAGGGATTTGTAATTCAATTATTTACAGTAATCATTTAAGAAATAATAATTTTATTTTTGGAACTCCTTTTTTAAAAAATTTTTATAGTGAATTTAGTTATGATGATAAAATTGTTTATTTTTATTCAAATAAAAAATTTGAGAGTATTGAATGGGATAAAATTTTTCCTTGGAGAAAAACAATTAGATATGCTTTTTATTTAATTTTTATTTTATTTACAATTTTATCTATTTTTTATATGAAGAATAAAATAAAGAAAAAAAAAAGAAAAGGTTATAAAATATTTAGTGAAAAAATATATAAAGAAAATGAAAGTGTTATTGAACTAAATGAATAATTTATAAATACTAAAATATTAAATTAAATAAAATATTTAATTAAAAATAAATTCAAGTAAAAAAATATTAATTTTAATTATTTCTGAAAATGAAATCTCCAGTAATTTCAAACTCTAATTTACAATCAAAATTATCATTAATTAACTTTTATGGAATAGATTTTCAAATGAGATATAAAAAAGAAATTATATTTACATCATGTATAGGAATTATATTTAGTTGTATAACAATAATATCCTTAATTTTTCTAATAATAAAATATTGTATAGATTTATTTCACTATTCAAATTTTCGTATTATTCTAAATGAAAAAGATTTAGATAGAAATAGTTCAATTAATTTTACAAATAATCCATTTATGTTAGGTTTATCTGATAATAAAGAAATTCCTTTTGAATTAAATAAAAAATTATTTAATATTGTTATGATGAAACAAAAATTATTTCCTTTAATTACTGAAAATGATACATTTATTGGAGTAAATAGAATTAATAATTATATTGTATTAGATTTTTGTAATAATTCACAATTATATTATGATATGAGTTATTTTTCAGGATTTGATTTAGCAAAATATATATGTCCAAAAAATGATCAAAATATATTTATTAAAGGAAGATATGGAGATATTAGAAAAGGTTTTGATATTATTAATATTTATTTAGAAAAATGTATTAATTCTTCTGAAAATAATTATACATGTGAATCAGAAGAAACAATAAATGAAACTTTAAAAGATAAATATTTATCAATTTATTTTATGAAAGAAATACCAGATCATTATGATGTATTTAATCCAATAAAAAAGAAATTAAGAACAGATTATTTTTCAATATCATTATATTTAAAAAAATTATATTTATATAATTTTTTAATAACAGATTATTATACAGATAATGGATTAATATTTCCAAATAAAAAAAAATTCACATTTGGAAAAATTAATAATATATATATGGATAGTATTGGATTTGAAGCCCCAAATGGTCAATTACAAGTTATTTTCACTTGTGTTGAATATCAAGAAGAATTTAATAGAAAATATAATAGAATATTTGATACTTTCTCAAATCTTGGAGGTATGATTTCTTTTCTTTTTCAAATTTTTCAATATATTACTTGTTATTTAACTAAAAAATATTTTATTGCTGATTTAACTAATAATATTGTTAATATTAAAAATTGTGTTATTGAATATTCAAATAAAGGCAAAAATAAAAATTTTATTTCTAATACTAGTAAAATGGACTTTTCAAATAAAAATTTTATAATTAATGGAAAAAGTAGTTCAATAAAAAATAATATTATTAGAATGAGTAATATTATCAGTTATAATAGAGGAGTTCAAAAAATTATTAATGAATATAAAATTAATAAAAATCAAAAACATAAATTTTCTATTTTTACATGTATTCTTCCTTTTTTTCTTATTAAAAGAATGAAAAAATATACTTCTTTAAATATTACAAATGAATTCTATGAAAATTATTTAAGTATTGAAAATATTCTTCCAATGATTGAAAGATTTCCACAAATATTAATTTATTTAAAAGAAAAATTTGCATTTAATTTTGAAAATGAATATTTCAAATATCAAGATATGTGAATAAAAATGAAAAAAATATTATATTAAATTATATAAATATGAAAAATCTTTAATTATTTTAATATAAAAATATAGAATTTGGATTTAATAAAATTATCCATAAAAAAAGTATTATAATTGAGTAATTTCTTCATTATATTATTATATTATATAAATATAAATTTCAATAAGGAAAAATATAAAATAAAATTTATATAAATTGATTAATTTTGAAAAAGAAATGTTAATTTAAATAATAATGTGTAAATATATAATTTGATTATTTAAATTTTAATAATTATTTTATATAAAAACAAATTTATTTACGTGGAAAAAATTTCATTTTATTTAAAATCCTAAAAAAAATAGAATTTAATAAACTATTTTTAAATAAATCATCTCAAAAAAATAATTTTTTTTTGTTAAAGATTTTCTAACTCTAATTCAATCTCAGGAAATTTTTCCTTTATAACTAAATTTTTTTTTTCATCTTCATTTTCATAATTAAAAACTTCATTATCATATTGAGTAGACATAATAATAGAAAATAAATCTAAAAATCCTCCAAGTAAATAAATATTTTTATAAGGAATTTTAATTACATCATTTGAATAATATAAAGAAACAATAAAAGATAAAAAAGAAACAATAATTCCAACAAATCCAGAAAAAATAGAAATAATACCATTAATTTCAATAGAATATTTCATACCAAAAACTTCCATAACATGAGGATAAACAATTGAATGAAAACCTCCCATACAAACAACATTTAATATAATTAATATAATAAACATAAATTGACTTTCAACAAAAATTTGAAAAGAAATTGAAATAAATAAAACAATACATCCCATAATAATAAAAATTATTTTTGGTTGAATTTTATCTATTAAAATTCCCCAAATTGGACCTGAGATTATATTTGTTATTGAAATACATAAACTTAAATATTTAAATAATGAACCATTTACTCCAATTATTGCACCAAATGTTCTAAATGTTGCTAAAATAAATTTAATTAAAAAATTCATTGAACATAATATTCCTATTAATAACCAAAATTTTCTACTTTTAAGAATTGGAGTTAAATCTTTTTTATAATTTATTTTTGTTCTACCTTTAAATGATATGAAGTTTTCATCTGAATATTTTCCTCCTTTTTCTTCATTCTCTTCTTCTTCATATTCTTTTTCTTTTTTTTCTTTTTTTTTTTCTTCTTTTTTTTCTTCTTTTTTTTCTTCTTTTTCTTCATGTTCTTTATTTTCATTTTTGTTTTCATTTATTTTTTTACTATTATTTTGATTTATTTTTTCATTTAATTTTTCATTTTTTTTTTCTTCTATATTATTTAAATTATCTTTTGAATTATTTTCAATATCATCTTCTTCTTCAACTAATTCTTCACTATTAAATTTTTGAAATTTATTTTTCATTTGATTTTCATATTCTTCTTTAGGTTCAAATTTATAAATTAAACATAAAGATATAAAAGTAAAAAATGGAACAGCAAATAATACAATTAAAAAATAATAAGGAGTTCTTTTAGCAATATTATCAGGATAAAAATTATCATTTTTTTTTAAAGTATAACCTTCATTATTAATTAATTTTTCTCCTATAAAAATATATAAAGCAGCAGACAAAACTAAAATATTCCCAATAATAGAATTAATAAAACCTTTTTGTTTAGGCATATAATAACAAACATTTTTAATTGGTACATTAATACAAATTCCACTTCCACATCCAAAAAGAAAAGTTAATAAATATGTTATAAAAATATTTTGTTGGAAAAAAAATCCTAAAGAACAAAATATTATTATTATATTTCCTATTATCATTGCTGTCTTATATCCATATTTATTTTCTATGTATCCACTTAATAATCCTATTAAATGACTTCCAAAATCCATTATTGTTGATAAAAAATTTCCATAATGCATTGTTATCCATTTTTGATTTAAATGAACATATGATGTTATGTATACGTTTAAATTTGATAAGAAAAAAAAACTTCCTAAACCTATTTCAAATACTATTGTACCAAGAAATGAATAAATAAATTTTTTATCTAACATTTTTGGTTAAAATAAGATATTAATGATTAAAATATTTTTTTTTATTGTTTATATTTAAAATTTAATAAAAAATATATTTTAATTGATATATATATATTTTAATTTTTTTATTTTTAATTTTATAATTTTATATCTTTGTATTTAAATAATAATTAATCATAAATATTTAAAATTTTTCAAAAATCAATATTTGAATAATGAAAAAATTTATTTATTAAAACATATTTAGAATTATTATAAAATTTATTACACATTTATATAATAAAAAAATAAAAAATATAATTTTTAATTAAGTTAATAATTAATTAGATTCCTTTTAATAAAAATTATAAAAAATATATGAATATTTTAAAAAATGTAATGATATTTATAATATTTAATACATTTAATTTGATTTTTTCACAAATTACTTTTAATTTTAAGCAAAAAAATGATATTACAAATGCAAATATAAATACATTATATCAAATATTATATGATATTCAATTAGAAACAAATATACAAATTGGTAATCCTATTCAAAATATTCCAATTTCAATTGAATTACAAACTTATTATTTTTTAATTTCAAATAATGAAATGGATGGAAGTTTTATTAAATATAATCCTTCAAAATCAAATTCATACATTAATAATAAGGAAATATCTTTATATTCTGAAAATTTTGAGTTAACAAATTCATCAAATGAAAATTTTATAATAGGAAATGAATTAAAAAAAGGAGAAAAATTAGATTTTATATGTGTAAGGAAAGGTAAATATAATAAGAGTGGAACACTAGGTTTAAAAATAAAAATTGAAAATAAAGGAGTAACTAATTATAATATTATTTATCAATTAAAAGAAAAAAAATTAATAAATTCATATATATTTTATATTCAATATACAAGTGAATCAGAAGGTAAATTAATAATAGGTAATTATCCTCATAATTATCATAAAAAATTATTTAAGGAAGAGCATTTAAAATACACAAAAGAAATTATTGATGAAGAAACTAGATTCTATATTAAATTTGATAAAATGATAGCTGGAAATGAAACATTTACTGAAAGATTAGAAGGTTATTTTGAAATGGAAAATGGATTAATTAGAGGTACAGTTTTTTATCACAATTATCTTAGGATTATTTTTTTTAATGAAAAAATAAAAAATAATTATTGTAAAGTTCAAAATTTCAAAGATAATAGTGGATGGGCACATGAATATTATGTTTGTGATGAAGATAAAATTGATTTAAAAAGTTTTCCTGATTTAAAATTTATTTTAAATGATATTAATATGACTTTTACATTTAATGCAGATGAATTATTTTATAAATTTAAAGGAAAATTATATTTTTTAATTTATTTTGCTAATTCTTATAGAATTCAATGGATTTTTGGTAAACCTTTTCTTAAAAAATATATTACTGTATTTGATCAAGATAAAAAATTAATTGGATTCTATGAAAATATTATTGAAAAAGGAAATAATTATTTTTATTTTTATTTACTTGCTTTTATTTGTTTTATTTTAGGAATTTTTATAGGAATATTTTATTATAAAAATTATAAGAAACAACGTAAAATTAGAGCAAATGAATTAGAAGATAATTTTATTTATGAACCATATGAAAATGAAAATGAAAATGGTAAAAATGAAAATAAAAAAATATTAGGAATTTAATTTTTTTAATTTAAAGAAAAATTGGGAAATTTTTTTTGGTAATTTTTTTAATATTTTTTATGTATTAATTTTATTTAAATTAAAATTCTTTTATTTAATTTTATTAATAAATAAATTAATAAATCCATATTCATTATTTTTGAAAATAATTTAAAATAATTTTTAGAATATTATA
>JAEEGL012195639.1_pt1 | contig 10528 bp, 8 predicted proteins | sample 9134231 | NCBI WGS metagenome assembly JAEEGL01 (sample SAMN16246548, study PRJNA631951) | gut metagenome | biome: gut microbiome; feature: rumen; material: fiber-attached | host: Bos | place: Iran: Karaj | collected 2018-10
CCGCGTTCTTTTTCCCATTCGGGGTCGTAAAGCATACCTGTGCAAAGGCAGTTTTTGCGATTTTTTGAAGTAAGAATCGGGAAATTGACACAACTTGAACAGCCTTTCCAAAATTCGTCATCATCGGTGAGTTCCGAAAATGGAACGGGACTATAACCGAGTTCGTTGTTAATTTTCATAACCTGCAAACCCGTTGTAAGACCGAAAATTTTTGCGCCCGGAAATTTTTTCCTTGACAATCTGAAAGCCGTAAATTTTATGGCTTTTGCCACGCCTCTGCCCCTGAAATCGGGGTTGACGATAAGACCTGAATTAGCCACGAATTTTTCGTGACCCCAACTTTCGATGTAACAAAAACCCACCCATCTGCCGTCGTCGGTCAGAGCAATAACGGCTTTGCCTTCTTTCATTTTACCGGCAACGTATTCGGGAGTGCGTTTAGCGATTCCCGTGCCGCGTGCTTTTGCACTTGAAGCCATTTCATCAACGATTTCCTGAGCATATTTGCCGTCATTTTCGCGGGCAACTCTTACGATAATGGTATCCATTTTGTATGTTTGATTTTTTTTTATTTTACTATTTATAAAAAACGCTGCAAAGTAACTTTTTTTCAGCAAAAAACCCAAATTTAATTACACTTTTTTTTGTATTTTTTTTAACGCATTGTTACAAAAAAAGTTACGCCCCTAAAAAACTGAATTTTTATTCAAAAACATGCTTAAAATTGCATAAATATTCATATTTTATACAGTTTTTTGAGGTTCAAAACGTTAATTTATACAACGAATTAGGATTTTTTGAGATAAAAGTTTCAATAAGCAGATTCCTTTGGATTAGTATTTTTTTCAGAAAAAAAGGTTGTCCCAAAAAAAATGAACAACCTTTTTTTTCTTTTTTTATGCTTTACAAAATCTTTGTTTTAATCGCTTGATGCCTTCAACTCCGAGTATTGTTAAACCGCCGTATTGAAAAGTTTTTGCAAGTCCGAATAATACAACCCATAAAACACTTTTGGCAGAAACGCTCAAAAAATCAAACGAAAACTGCACAAACGACAAAATGTAAAACGGTATGCACATCAAAAGCACAATAACTCCCGTTTTAAAAGATAACGAAGAAAGCCAAGCCTTTAATCTTTGAATAATTGTTTTCATATCTAAAAAAATTTACTTAAAATTAATACTCATCACTGTTGAAACAAAAACGAACTCTTCGCACGGGCTTTTTCCAAAAACTTTTTCATCAATTCGTTAGGATTAAAAAACAATGACGGCTGACAAAACAAAACTATATTTCTTTCTTTTACTTCAAATTCGAGACTTTTGTCCAATTTCAAAGTTTCTCCGTCTAGATTTACCCAACCTTTTTTGTTGCCCATAAGTTCGATTTTCCGGCATTGAATTATTTCAAAACATTTTGATTTGTGTGCTCTGCCCAACATCACGTTAAGCAAAACAAACGGAACTCTCCAAAGTTGAGGTTTTTTTACGATAACAACATCCATCAAACCGTCGTCTAACTCCGCATTCGGTGATATTTTAAACCCGTAACCGTATTGAGATGAATTACATACAGTTACAAGCAAAGCCTTACGCACTAAAATTTTTCCGTCAATATTCAGCGTATACTCCAACGGTTTGTAATTAAAAAAAGAACCTAAAATGGCCTTGAAATATGTTTTAAAACCTCTGCCCTCCAAATACTGATAACGCCTTGCTACCTGCGAATCATAACCGGCACCCGCCAGCGATAAAAAAAATTTTTTGTTCACCTCACAAGTGTCAATCATCTTAAATTCAGCCTTGTTAAGATATTTTATCGCTAAATTAGGCATCACAGGAATACCTAATGCCCGAGCCAAACCATTTCCCGAACCGCACGGAATAATAGCTAAAGCTGTTTCCGTCCCTGCTAATTTTTTTGCTATTTCGTTAATAGAACCGTCGCCGCCTACCGCCGTCACAACGTCAAAAACACCGATTGATTCTTCGGCAATCTTTGTCGCATGACCGGCATATTGCGTATAACGTATCTGATAATCAAATTTTTCCTTATTTAAATTTTTTTCTATCAAGCCTTCTATTTTACGTTGCTTCCCAATGCCTGAAATCGGGTTAATGATAAAAAGTATTTTTATTTTAGCTGACATAACGTAAAAGTTTTGCGCAAAACTAATCATTTTTTTGCGATTTAGAGAAAAAATATTATAAAGTGAAGAAAAATTAACAATAAATAAAAATAAAATGAACTATTTTTGTGCTGAAATAAAAAATCAAAACACTCAAATGAAAAAAATCATATTCGGTTTTCTACTTCTTATCTTCTGTTTTAATAGTTATTCTCAAACACTTACGTTTGAGATAGAACAATATCAGAAAGCACTTTGGATGACAACCCGTTTTTACGGAGCACAACGCATGGGCGAAGGCGTTAATTGGCTTATCAACGATTATAATTACAATAAAAGCGACGCCCCCGATTGGTTAAAAAAGAATATCAATGCAGAATACGTCATAGCGGGAAAATCTTTTACAAGAGATGCTGACCAAGATTATGATTTAACCGGCGGTTGGTTTGACTGCGGAGATTTTTGTCTTTTCGGTCAGACGTTTTATTATTCGGTATATATGCTACTGCTCGGTTACAGCGAGTTTACTTCAGGTTTTAACGATTTGTATTCAGAAAAATATTCAGGTTATATTTTGTCCAATAATTTTAATTGGGAGGGTAAAAAAGGCAAATCCGACAATATTCCCGACATCCTTAACGAATGTAAATACGCAACGGATTTTATACTAAGAGCCGTTAAAGATGATAAAACATTTTATTACGAAAAAGGTAACGGTAATTATGATCACTCTGTATGGTGTACTTCAGTTTTTAAATCAGGACTTCCAAAAAACGAAGGTGGAGAAAATAACGGAACGAGAGATTTCGGCAAAGCCACACAATATGCAACTTCAATGGCTGCCCTTGCAGGTGCGGCATTAGCCTCAATGAGCAGACTTTACAACGATTATGACGTTGCATACGCTTACAAATGTCAAGAAAAGGCCAAAATTGCATACGATTTTGCAACCAAAACCGCAATGGGGAACACAGGAACAGCATTCGGAAATTTCTATCCGGCAAAGGAGAAATATTGGCCTGATTTAACAATACTTTGCGCCGAACTTTACCGCAAAACCAAAAACAAGACTTATCTGAATAAATGCGAAGAATATATGGCTAATTGGATTAACGAATATAATCACAATCATGTTTTGTGTTATAACAACACAGAAGATATTGCACTTTATGCGTATTGCGCTGCTTTAGGAGAAAGCGGAAAATATTACCAACAAGCCAAAAACGCTCTTAAAACATTAGCCGAAAAATATTCCTCAAAATCTCAAAATAAGGTACTTCAATGGGAAGGCTGGGGTGCTTTAAGATATGTTGCAAATCAAGCTTTTTCATTGGCTTTGAATTCTAAATTATCAGGAGAAACCAATATAAACGAAACGGTTTTGCGTACAGTAGAATACATTTTGGGCAACAATACCAAAAAGTTTTCGTATGTTGTCGGCCTCAACGGTTTCGGCACGGATAATTTTCCTAAAAAACCTCATCACAGAAATTTTTACCGCTCCGATGCCGGTGATGAAAATTCGGCATCACAAAAAATTACATCCAATTATAAATATATGCAGCTCGGTTATCTCATAGGCGGCTCTTGTAATGACGGAGAATACGACCCTGAGGCAAATTACATGGTAAACGAAGGCGGTATTGATTACAACTGCGGATTAGTCGGCGCATTAGGTTACATCGTTGAAAAAATTGCACCCGTCAGCCCCCAAAATACTAACGGAAATACAACAATCACAACATTAAAACTAAAAACCACCCCTAAAAAAACAGTTTATGAGGTCGGCGAAAAACTTGATGTTACAGGCGGAGTTATAACGGCAACTTTTTCTGACAAAACAACAAAAGATGTCAGCATAACGGCAGATATGATTTCGGGGTTCAGCACCCAAAAAGGCGGAAAATTTACCGTAACAATTTCATATTTAGGCAAATCCGTAGCATATCAAATAACAGTTAATAAATCGGAAACGGGCATCAAAGTTTATCCCCTTCCAAAAACAGAATATTTAAAAGGCGAAAAATTCGATCCACAAGAAGCCCAAGTTATGATAACTTACAACGACGGAACTTTTGATAAGGCTATAGATTTGACCACGGATATGATTTCAGGTTTTTCGACCGAGGAAATTGGTGCAAAAACCGCAACCGTTACTTATTTAGGCAGAACTTTTGACCTTGAAATTACCACTTTAAACAGCAAAGTTACTTCGCTAAAAATTCATAAAACTCCAAATAAAACCTCATACAATCAAAACGAGACTTTGGATGTTACGGGCGGAAGAGTTTACATCGTTTATGAAGACGGCAGCGAAGATGTTTTGGATTTAAAAGCTCAAATGGTTAAAAATTTTGATTCGTCCCTCCCCGGCATTTTAACATTGGAGGTAAGTTTCGGCGGAGTCAGCGACAATTATGAAATCGAAATCATAGAAACAGAAACTCCCGTTGAAACAGTAAAAAAACGTCTTGACAACGTTTACAGTTATGACCACACGATTAAAATTGAAAATTACGAAGGCAAGGTTGAAGTTTTCAACATTTCGGGCAGAAGAGTTTTTTCAGGCACCAATGTCAATGAAATTTATATCGAAAAACAAGGAATTTATATTGTCAGAATTGGAAATTTAACAAAGAAAGTTGGTATATTTTAAGCAAAAAAGAAAGGGATGCCAAAAACAGCATCCCTTTTTTTATCTTTTAAAATACAAATGAAATACCGATTTGGAAATATGAGAAATTTGTTGTCTGCAATTCGCTGAAAATTGCAAAACTGCCCATTATATAACGCACACCGGCAAATCCGAAACAATCAAAATCACCGAAAGGACCATATGGATGCTCAGTGCCGTTTGGTTCAATATATTTGTATGAATCTTGACGATAACCTAAAGCGATTCCGGCGTACGTATCAAGATTGTTTACCCATGTATAATGAAGCGCACCTCTTGTACCGAGTCTAAAACGAAAATCTTTGTTTTTATTTCCATCCCATTTTTCGTGTCCGCAACCGATACCGAAATATCCACCGCCACTGATAGAACCATGACTGTTAATAACATTACCTAAAAATGCGTAATCAACAGCTGCATTAAAAGTAGGAACAAAGAAACTGTTGTGGTGATTGTTATAACCATATCCACCCCAATCAGAATTTCCACATCCGAATCCGAGATTGATACCGAGCGTACCGTTAGGAAATGCACTACCTTGTGCTGAAACTTCGTTTATGCCGCAAAAAAGAACGGCTAAAAACGTCAATACTGATAAAATTTTTTTCATGTTAAATCAAAATTTTAAAAAAAAATAAATATTTCGGCGGCAAAATTAATTATAAAATTATATATTTGCATTGTTTTTTTAGAAAATATCACATGAAAATTTCTTACGTAGACATTTCGGGCGATAAAATTAAAGTATACGCTCATGACGGCAAACTCAAAACGGAGTTTGACAATGTGTTTAAAGGCAGTTTAGCAGGTTTTTGTGACGAGTATTTCATCGTTGAAACTCCTGAAAAATATATTTTTGTTGATTATAACGGCAAAAACTCCGGCTCTTATTTCAAAGATTTGGGCAAACTGATAAAAATTGACTCTAACGAGGCTATTTTTCTCGAAAACGGCAAAATAAGTCATTATAACGGCAATTTGGAAAAACTTTCAATAACAAATATTCAAGATAAAGACCCTGAGGACAACAAAAACAACCTTTTGAAAAAACTCGCCAAAATCGGTGATAATTTCATCACGGTTTTAATTATTCTCAACGCAATTGCCGCAGGAGCAATGACTTATCTTGATGATAGTTCGGCAGAGGAACATTATTTGAACCTTTTTTGCGATTTAAGCATAATAATTTTCATAATTGAAATTCTCATACGTCTTTTTTGGAGAGAAAAAGTTTGGACATTTTTTACCGACGAAGACAAAGGCTGGAATATTTTCGATTTGATTGTAACAATAATTTCATCATTGAGTTTTTTCTCCGGCTTAGAAAGTTTTATCGGAGCGCGTGCGATAAGGATTTTAAGAGAATTAAGACTTTTGCGCGTGGTCTCGGGCGTAGACAAAATGAAAAGATTGTTTTATGCTTTAGTTAACGCCTTGCCTCAGATTTCGTGGACGGCATTGTTTTTCATTCTGCTGATTTACATTTACGGAATTATCGGTGTTGAAATGTTCAAAGATGCAAGTGATAAATTTTCAAGCCTTCATGTTACGTTTTTGACATTAACGCAAATTATGACACTTGACGATTGGTCTGCAATAACGGCTAACGTTATGGAAAAACATCCTTACGCATGGATTTATTTTGTATCGTTTGTGCTTTTGGCGGCTTATATTTTGGTAAACTTAGTTGTCGGCGTAGTTGTAGATTCTCTTAACGAAGTTCGTGAAAAAGAAGAACTTGACAAGTGCGACGAACTTCAAAGAGAAATCACCAGACTTGAAAAACAATTCGATTTGGTAAAGAAAATACTCAAAAACGAAAAAGAAGAATGACTTTTTACTTTCGTAGAGCCTAAAGAAAAAATTTAGGCTCTACCTGTCAATTATTTCAAAACTCCGTCTAAAAGTATTTCCGTCTTCGTCCGTTATTAAAATTACGTGTTTTCCTTTTTGCGGCAAAACAGAAATAGAATGTTGTCCTAAAGTTTGACCGATGTATTTATCGTCTAAATGCCAAAAAAGTTTTCCGTTATTTCTACGGCAAGCCGCCTCAATAACCATCGGTTGAATTTCGCCGGAAAAACCTTTCGGTAAAAAAACTTTTGCGCCGTTATCGGGATAAATTATTTGAAGCGGTAAATCTTGATTATCGTTTTTGCAATCATCCCTCAGAGGCGGCAAAATTTTATAATCGGGATTATGTTTTTTGTAATAAAACTCCATCGCCGGCGGCAAAACAAACCATTTTTTATTGACGATGTTTTCAACAGCCTCACAGTCAGATGTTACGCGAAAATTTTCAGTAACGTCCAATTGCACCAAACGGCAATACGGACAAAGTTTTGAACTGCTCTGTGTCCAAGGCACTAATTCTTCAATAATTTCACCGCAATTTTGACCCGCTGAATATCCGCTGTGTTTGCAAACATTTACCTTCATTAAATCATCATACGGTACAGGAAAAGTTTTATTGTCTTTAGGTAAAATTTTAATTACATCAAAAAGTATCGGTGCAGAGGCTTTAATTCCCACTAAATCAGGTCTGCCCTCACCGTCAGCATTTCCTGTCCAAACGCCTACGACATAATTTCCCGTAACGCCGATTGCCCAAGCGTCCCTAAAACCGAAACTCGTTCCCGTCTTCCAAGCCACTACCCTATCCGAAGAAAACATTTCATGCGATTGTTCCTCTTCGGGTCGCTCAACTTGCGTTAATGCCTTGAGTGTCAAATAAATTGCTCCGGCAGAAAGGAAATTTGAATTTTTAAAACCCAAATTTTTATATTTTTTACCGTAATAAAAATTCGGCTGAAAAAATCCGTTTTCGTCGTATTTGTTTTCGTTTTTGACATAATTATAAAGACACCGTGCCATGGAAGCATACGCACCGCAAAGTTGCCAAAGCGAAGCCTCACAACCGCCGAGAATCAATGAAAGCCCGTAATAATCAGCAGGTTTATTAACAGATGAAATTTTAAGTTTGTTAAGAACTGAAATAAATTTTTCGCCGCCGTACTGTTGAAGCATTTTTACGGCGGGAATGTTCAGAGACCTCGCCAAAGCCTTGTCTGCGCTTACTGCGCCGTCGTATGTAAGACGATAATTTTTAGGCATATAACCCGAAATTTGCATCGGGATATCAGCAACGAGAGTTTTCGGCAAAATTTCGCCCTCAGAAAGCATTGCACAATAAAGAAACGGTTTTAAAACGCTGCCCGTACTTCTGACAGAATTTATAACGTCCACGTCATTAGCATCGTCCTGATTATCAACGGCTTTACTATTTCCAACGTATGACAAAACGTTTCCCGTCTTAACGTCTAAAACCAAAACAGCCCCGTTGTTAATACCCGAAATTCTCAAATTCTGAATATGTCGGTTCAAAATGTTAATAACTTGACGTTGCAGTTTTCCGTCCAAAGTAGTTTTAACGATGTTGGAAGTATTTTTTTTATCGAGAGAAATTCTTGCTAAAAGGTGCGGCGCAAGTTCCGGATACGGCAAAGGTTTTTCGGGAATCGGTTCATCTTTTGAAAGTTCACAAGTTTCTTTGTCAATAATTTTTTCTTCTAATAATTTATCTAACAAAGCGTTACGTTTTGTTAAAAGTTTTTCTCTATTTCTTGAAAGGTGGATTAATGCGGGATTATTCGGCAAAACGGCTAACATTGCGGCTTCCGCCCAAGAAAGCGTGCTTGCCGGGCGTGAAAAATATCTTTGCGAGGCGGTTTCAAGACCGACCGTGTTGCCGCCGAAAGGAGCGTGAGAGGCGTACATCGTTAAGATTTCCTCTTTTGAAAATCCGAGTTCAAGCCTTAATGCTAAAAAAATTTCGATAAATTTTTCCGTAAAAGTTCTGTCTTGATTTCTACTCAAACGGATTGTCTGCATTGTTAAAGTGCTTCCGCCGCTGACGATTTTACCGTTTTTTATATCGTGATAAGCCGCGCGGACAAGCGAAAAAATATCCACTCCCGGATGATAATAAAACCGTTTGTCCTCGTAACAGATTATACATTTTTTAAATTTATACGGCACACTGTCCGATTCCATAAACCGCCACTGACCGTCTTTTGCGATATGTGCGGAAAGCAAGACGCCGGAGGAATCCGTAACGAGCATAGAATAAGGCACTTTGAACGGATTTTTCGGGCGTAATAAAATTGCGGCAATAATCAAAACGATTACCGCCGCAATAATTTTTATATACTTTTTTTGAAAATTAAAAGTCATTTTTCAATTTTTTGCAACAGCATTTTCTCATGACGAGCCATAAATTCTTCCAATGTTATAACTTTTCCCGCCCTTATTTCGGCTTCTATTTCTTCCATTTCCTTCATCGCCTCCTCTGGTGTTTCCGGTGTTGGAAAATGAAAAGTTTCTAAATCCGTTGCTATCATAATAAATATCTTTTTAGAATTTTATTATGCAAATATAGAAAAAAATTTAATTAAAAATCACCGTTTTGTTTTTGAACGCTAAAATTTTGTGTTCCAAATGTTTTTGAACGGCGTGAGAGAGAACGATTTTTTCCAAATCTTTGCCTTTGTTAATCAAATCCTGAATCGTATCTTTGTGCGAAATTCTTACGACGTCCTGCTCAATAATCGGTCCTGCATCAAGTTCGGTTGTAACGTAATGCGAGGTTGCCCCGATAAGTTTTACGCCTCTTGTGTATGCCTGATGATATGGTTTTGCGCCGATGAAAGCCGGCAAAAACGAATGATGTATGTTAATGATTCTCTGCGGATAAGCGTTAATCATATCTTCGGAAATGATTTGCATATAACGCGCCAAAACTATAAAATCAATATCGTTTTGTTCAAGAAGTTCCATCTCTTTTGGTTCGAGTTCGGCTTTGTTGTCTTTCGTTATCGGGAAAACATGGTAAGGTATTCCAAACCTTTCGGCTGCGGGGCGCAAATCCTCGTGGTTGGAAATAATCAGCGGAATTTCAACGTCCCATTCTCCTGCAGTGTAACGCGCCATGATGTCGTAAAAACAATGCGACATTTTGGAAACAAAAAGTGCCATTCTCGGTTTTTGTTCGCGGAAAAAAATCGTAAACTGCATTTGATGTTTTGCGGCGTATAATGTATTGAAATATTCTGAAATTTTTTCACGAGGTATCAGAAATTTATCCAATTCCCACTCCATTCTCATAAAAAATTGTTCTTCGGTGTGGTCAACATATTGGTCAAGATAAATAATATTTCCGTTGTTGACGGTTATAAAATTCGTCAGCTCCGAAATAAGCCCCGGTTTGTCGGGACAATGAAGCAGTAAAATTGCGTTGTTCATATATTTTTAAGATTTTAATAATTCATCGAAATAAGCGATTGTTTTTTTTAAACCCTCGTCCAAAGGCGTTGAAGGTTGCCACGAAAGTTTTTCCATAGCAAGTCTGATGTCGGGTTTACGCCTTACGGGGTCGTCCTTTGGCAAAGGTTTGTAAATAATTTTGGATTTCGAGCCGGTTAAATCAATTATTTTTTCGGCTAACTCCCTGATTGTAAACTCTTCAGGGTTTCCGATGTTAATAGGACCCGTTAAATTGTCGTCGGTTGCCATCATTTTTGTCATTGCTGACAACAAATCGTCAATGTACTGAAAACTTCGCGTTTGAGACCCATCGCCATAAACCGTTATGTCATTGTTTCTTAAGGCTTGAACTATAAAATTGCTAACAACACGTCCATCGTTAGGGTTCATTCTCGGTCCGTAAG
>JAEEGL012870937.1_pt1 | contig 10528 bp, 10 predicted proteins | sample 9134231 | NCBI WGS metagenome assembly JAEEGL01 (sample SAMN16246548, study PRJNA631951) | gut metagenome | biome: gut microbiome; feature: rumen; material: fiber-attached | host: Bos | place: Iran: Karaj | collected 2018-10
CCATGCCACCTGTCCGATCAGGCTCACAAGGACAAGCGAGGTCCAAAATCTGCCGCCGAGGCGTTTGTTCACGCGCATCTGATCCCCTCCCATAATACTGATCTCATTCCCATATCAGTATACCACATTTTCCCGCGGAAAGCCATTCTCGGCAAAAAAACAGCCCTCTCCTGCGGATCGGGCGGAAAAATGAGAAACACGGGGACAAGCCCCTCGGCCTGTCTCCGTGTCCGTTTGTTTTTTCAGTTCGCAGCGGCGCCGGTCTCTCCAAAGGGAGGCGGAAGGATCACTTCCGTTCCTTCCGGTTTCTCTGTTCCATCCCGTAGCGGATGATCGCCTCCGCGATCAGCTCGTGCCCCTTTTCGTTGGGATGGGAGCCGTCCTCGCTGAGGTAGCCCCGAAAGTCTCCCTTTTCCAGAAAGGCGGTGGTCACGTCCACCATGGGAACGTTCTCCTCCTTCGACACGCGGAAAATCATGTTGTTGAAAAGCTCCCTGCGGTGCAGCAGCATCACGTAGTTTTCCCGCAGCCAGCGGAAGATGTTCTCCCGGTTCCTGTTCACCATCACGGAAGCGACGTAGCGCTGCAGGTCGACGGGAGGGATGGACATCAGGTATACGCGGAACCCTTCCTCCAGGTTCCTGCGCACCATCCTCCGGTAGTTCTCCACGAAGGCATCGGGCGTGGTGACGGCCACCCCTTCGGCCTCCGGATCCTCGGAAATGATGTCCCAGCGGAAGTCGCAGTCGTCGCTGCCGTAGGCAAATGCCACGTGGACCGCCTGCTCCGAGGCAACGATGTCCCTGTACAGTTCCATGCGCTTTTCCCATCCGTCCACCGTGCCGGCCAGACGGCCGGTGTTGCGCACCTCGATGGAAAGGTCCGCCCCGATCAGGTCGGTGAACCGGTTGGGCACCATCCGCAGCTTGCCGCCGGTCATTTCCACGCCCTTGAGAATGGAATCTCCAAATGCATAAATCTTAATCGGTTCCATGGGTGGATGTCTCCGTTCATCATCTCGTTCCTTTGTCACATTGTATCAAACAAATACGGAAGATGTCAACCCGGATGATCGGCGTCCGCATCTGCGGGAGCCCCCTGTTCCCTGGGAGCGAGGAAGTATTCGTAGCCCCAGCCGCCAGCGCACCGGTCGCAGGGCGCCTGATCCCGACTGTAGGGGTCCATGCGGCGGATCAGGGAGCCTCCTCCTTCCCGTTCACGCCGCAGGCACGCGGCGCAAAGGTGGAGCAGCGCGCCCCTCCGTTCCCTCCGGCAGCGCTTCAGCCCGAACTGATACGCGATCCCGGAACGGATCCGCTCCGCCGTTTCCGGGTCTTCCACCCTTCCCAGGAACTGGAGCAGTTCCTCCCGCTTGTCCACGGTCCGGACCTGCTCGAGTTCCACCATGGAGGTCTTGTCCAGTCCCCTCACGCGATCCAGCAGGACGTGGGTGCACAGGCCGGGCTTCTTGCACCGGGAGGTGATCATGGCCACCGTGGTCACGGGACTGGCAGCGGACCAGTCGTTCTGGATCACCAGGACCGGCCGTTCGCCCCGCTGCACGGACCCCCTCGTCTGCCCCGGATCGTACAGATAAACATCGCCCCAGCGCACGCTTTTCAATTCAGTTTCCACGGCGGCCGCCCTCCTTTTCCGCGCAGCCGGTGAAGCCGGCCGGCCAGGCCTTCCGGAACGATCCGATGAAGCTCTGCCTTGCCAGCCGGACGGATTCCGCCACCGAACTGATGCTGACGCCCTCCTCGGCGGAGATCTCCGCCAGTGTCTTGCCTTCCCAGAACCGCTTGCAGAAGCGTCTCCGCCGGGGTTCCGGCAGGCTGTCCGCGATCCTTCGCATGGTCTCTCCCATCTGATCGGTCAGGTAGGTCTCCTCCGCGCTGGGCTGCCAGTAGGCAGCGGATGCCCGGGCGATCTCTTCCTGTTCCATCAGGTCCAGGGAATATTCGAAGTGATCCTTTCTCCGCCGCGCCCATGCCCGTTCCAGCCGTGCGCTGTCCAGAATGGGTGCAGCCATCCGTTCCGTCATCAGGAGGTACGGCGAATACCGGTCCGCCTCCTCCGGCCAGCGGAGGCGGACCTCCGTTTCATCCGCCTCCGTGACGATCAGCCAGCGCTCCCGTCCGGTATAACCGGGGTATTCCTCCTTCAGGTCAACGATCCGGCAGGCGCGCCGGAAGAGATCCTCATGCGCCGACAATTCCACATGCTTTGTTTTCATTTGTCTCCTTTGTACCATGTCCTTCCGTTCCCGCGTCCGCGGAAACGCACAGCATCCGGCGCGGTCCCCCGCGCCGCTTTCCCGTTGTCGTCCTGCCGGCCGCGTCGCTTCCCTCCCTTCGGCCGCCGGCACCGCCGTTCTGTCCGGTCCCTTATCATACGCGCAAAAGCGAAATCCCTCATTCCTTCATTTCCACGAACCAGCGGCCTCCGTCCTCGAACAGATAGGTCTCGCGGCCGCGGATCCTCACGGTGTATCGGAGCGCCACCTCCCCCGTGCGGCGAGTGGCCGCGCGGCAGACGTGCTTCACGTCGTCGATGTCATACACGTGGCCGTCCGCCATCACGATCCGGCGGGGCCTCACTTCCCCGTCGATGTGATGGGTCGCCAGCACTTCCACGTACTGCTTTCTGCCTCTGGCCCACAGATCCGACATCATGGTCATCTCCTCCGTTTCTATCAGCAACAACTTGTTTCGTTTAGATTATACATCAAGAACAACAGATGTCAAGAGGTTTCCCAAGCGTTTTTTTGATTTGCTGTCGGTTTTTCCCGACGGCCGGGCGATCGGTTGCGGGAGAAACGAAACCGACGGCGCAGGTGCAATCCGGCCGGCAGGCTGTTGACACTTTCGGCGAAACCCCTGTATAATGAAAAAAGACCCCATTCCGACCGGAAAAGGAGCACTGGCATGAGCATTTACTATGATGTCAAGGAACACCTGAAGGTGACCGGCGAGAGCGAGATCGCCGAGGAAACCACGAAGATCATGCGGCAGCAGCTGGCCGCGCTGGCCTCCCGCGTCCTTTTGGACGACGCCGTGCTGCACCACCTGACCGTGACCACGGAGGTCTTCAGCGCGGATCTGTCCGACGGGGTCATTTCCGCTGATTTCAAGAAGGCCCTGGACGCCCTGATCGACCCTGTGACGGCAGACGTGTTCGTGGACTATACCTACCGCTGGTCCGCCCTGAACGACCACCTGCGCGTAGGCCCCTTCGTGATGACGGACTACCTCAACGACCACATGGAGGAGATCCCCGACGACGTATTCTACGCGGTCTACAACTACGCGGACAGCAGCGTGACGGGAGAGGGCGTGCTCTCCGCCTACGGCACCGATGAGCACGGGATCTACCGGGACGGCCCCGTCTTCTGCGAGCCCACGCAGGAGCTGCCGGAAGACGGTTACTGGTACGCGGAATGGGACACCGTCTCCTACGAGACGGGAGACACGGAGGGGCTGGATCTCTACGAGATCGAGCGGGTGTGCCAGCGCCTGTGCGACCTGAGCGAATTCGACTATGACGAGCTCACCGTCAGCGAGACCGGCGTGCACTTTTCCCTCAACAATACGGTGCTTCACACCGGCGAGCAGATCCGCCGCTTCATGGACCTGTGCGGCGAACTGGTCCGTCTCACCGGCAACAAGTGCAAGTTCCACACCGTTTTCACGGATGAGAACTGTCCGGGCAGCAGGCTGCGGAAAATGCAGATGGACTTCGCCCCGGACGGGACCTGCACCCTTTCCTACGCCGAGGTTTGAAAACGTTCTCATCTCTCCTGAAGCCTTTGAAGACCGGCCGCCGTCCTCCGGGATGAGATCTGGTCTCCGTTCATTTTCCGGCATGCCAGCAACTGTCAAAAAGGACTCCCGTCGGGGAGCTTCTCATAAAGAAGACTAATCAACCGATCAGGAACAACAGAGGCCCGCCGTTTAAAACGGCGGGCTTTGTTTATGTAGCGTTTTTCATTTGCAACAGATCGCTGACCTCCCTGGTCTTGACGAACAATACCTCGGTGTCCTATACTTATAACGGAGACGGAATCCGGACGTCCAAAACCGTTGGGACAGACAAAGTCACGGAATACTTTCTGGACGGGACGAAAATCGTGAAGCAGGTCACGAGACTGAACGGGATCGTGACGGAGGAACTGGTCTTCTTCTACGACACGAACGAGGAACTCATCGGATTCCACTATAACGGGCACGATTACTACTACGGGAAGGACTGCACCGGGATCATCCGGTACGTTTACGACGAGAACGGGGACGTCGTCGTCACCTACACTTTTGATGCCTGGGGGAATCCGATAGCTACCACAGGAACTGCGGCAGCGACGGGAGGGCAGGCCAATCCGTTCCGGTATAAGAGTTACTACTTTGATTCGGAGACTGGGTTCTATTATCTGCAGAGCAGGTATTATGATCCGGCGGTGGGAAGGTTTATAATACCTAATTTTTAAATGTCTCATTATCTTTCTCATTGTCGTCCTCATTTATTAAAGAAATTATAAAACTTGTGTTTGGGTAAGCGAACTAAATGGAGAACTATATGGAAATGATATATGACAATTTTGAACAGATCCTATCGGTCGTAGAGGCTTATAAACGATCATACATCACCAGCATCTTCCGCGTGTTTATTGTCACGTTTCTAATGGCTTTGATTGGCTTTTTCTGTATTCTTAAAGTACCTCAGTTTTCAATCCCAGGAGAAGATGCTTCTCGGACTATTCAGTATGAAAATGAAACAAAAAAGAAAAGGAAGACATTTGCAGTTTTATTGGTCCTTGTGGTTTTAATAGCAAGCGGTTTAGCGTTTTTTTTCTATTCTCAAAAAATAACAATTCTTGAAGAGGATTATTCTGAGGGAAACTTTGTTGAATATGAGGGACTAATTTTATATGAATCAGGCAGGGACAATCTTGTTCTTGTTGAAGCAAACACTAGTTTTACTTTACACAATAACAAGGCCCATCGCGATGGTGTTGAGAACAATTTTACAGGAATTCCGGATGGTTACTCGTACGGCTATTTAGTCTACCTTCAAAAATCCAAGGCAGTGGTATATTATTGCCCCAAAGAGCAACCGAATTCATAGGCTGATGATTGATATTTATGAAATGCAGCCTAAACCGCACCTTGAATCTGGATTCGTCAGTTCGCTTGGAAAAACAGGGAAGCCGTTTTTTTCTGTACAATTAGAGATATAAGCAGAAGGGATTGTTGAAAACCGCGGTTGTTCTTGCATCAGTAGTATAGCAAATGAGGCCGGGCTCACCAAAAGAAAGGCTTGCAGAAAAACATCGAAAACAACGGCTAAAGCCGTTTCGCAGAAGCCCGGGTGTTCTTCTTATATTGTGCATAAGCGAAAGAGAAAAAGACCGGGAGGATAATGGTGTAGATTCTGTTGTGAGCGAGTTTCGCATTTGTGGTACGACTGGTTTCCCGCCGCACCCAAACGCAGGCGGGCTAAGCCCGCACCCCTATAATACTTCAACAAAAGCCAGAGCGAGCGTTTGTCTCGTTCTGGCTTTATGCGTTTATAGATTGAATTAGTGTTCCTTATGAGAATCAGCCATCGGGGAGCCCTTTTTCTTCATTCGAATGTCCTTTCTGCAAGGCATCTCATCCGTTCAGCCGCTCGTACACCCGGGTCACGAATTCCTTGTAATCCTCCTTGGCGGAGGCCGGAGCCGCGATCCTTACATCACCGCCGAAACCAAAGACCCAGCTGTAGAGCACATGGGACACGGCCACATCCACATAGGCAAAGAACCGATCGTCCGGCAGCATGACGATCTCCACATCCGTGCCGAACTTGTCCACCACTGCGGTCATGGTCTTGTATTCACAGGCCAGGGTGACGCGCTCACGCTCCGCGTCGTACATGCGGAACATGGTGGATACGTAGTTTTGCAGGTCGAATCCGCCGGTCTGCACGGCAGGAGCATCTTCCAGAATGTCCGGCACCCGGAAGATCCGGTCCAGACGGAAGCTGGTGACCTCGTTGTGCATCTCAGAGAAACCAATCACATAGTAGTATTCCCCGTTCCACACCAGGGAGTAGGGACTCAGGACAAAATAAGCGCCCTGACGGTTCAGGCGGACCTCCTTGTTGCGGCTGTAATGGACGTACTGGAAGCGGATCTTCCTGCGGCGGTTGATGGCCTCGTTGATGGCGTCCACCGTGTAGAAGAGTCCCTCGTTGGTCGTTTTTCTTCCCTCCACGCATACGTTGCGCTTCAGCGTCTCCGCCTCGTACTTGCTGGCCAGCCTTTCCAGCTTCCCGGTCAGGACAGCCGTCTTCCGGTCGGAGATGAACTTCGCGGATGCCACGGCGTCTACAAGCACTTTGAGTTCCGCCGTCTCGAAGGCGCGGTTCACCATCCTGTACCTGTTCTGGGAGGACTTCCGCACCTCGACCTCGAATCCGAACTCCGCCAGCAGGTCGATGTCCGACCCGATGGTGGTCCTGTGGGCATCGATGTCATACCGGTCCTTCAGCAGCCAGGCAAGCTGAGATGTGCTCAGCTCATGGTTCTCGTCCGTTTCCTCATACAGGATCTTCGCGATGTAGAGCATGCGCCTTTTGCCGTCGTTTTCCATTTTCCGGATCCTTCTTTTCTAGATTTGTTCAGAAAAAACGCATTGATTCATAGCTTATTGTAGCATATCCTTCTTTCTTGTTCAATTCACAAAAGATCGCATGTTTGCAACAGTTCCCGTCACGGTGTCGGCAATCCGCAACACCTTGACGGGAATTATGGCAAAATAGATAAAAAACCGGTCCGTCTCCTCAGGGTTCCGCGGCGTTCGGGAGCAAGGAGATCCACAGTTCCTCATAGGGCGCCGACAGAAGGTCCCTGAACCGGGCCTTCTCCCCTTCTCCGTATCCCAGCGTTTCCGCGGCCGTTTCCGGCGGCAGCTCCCTCGCCGTCACCGTCAGGCAGAACTCCCCAGCCTCCTCCGTCAGGGTCCAGCTCACTTCCCAGAGCGCATCGAACGCCCGCAGCAGGGCATCCTCCCCCTCCCTTTCCAGCGCGGCGGCAAGCGTTTCCCTTGCCGGGAGGCCGGCGGCATACAGGGCGGCCGCCGTCCTTTCCGACGGCAGTGACACGTCCCTGACAAGACGGTCGTGGGGAATGCCGCAGATCTCCCGGATCCTTTCCGCCAGCCGGTCCAGCGCGGCGCGGACGGCGGCGCCCAACAGCTGCTTCACGGCCGCCGGATCCCCGGAGAACAGGTAGCGTCCAGCGGCGGCGGAAGCGGCGGCGGAGCAGACCGCAGCCGTCAGGATCCCCAGCAGCAGGACGGCGGCCAGCCAGGGCGCCGCCCTGCCAGCCCTTCTGCCGCTTTTCCGGAAGAAGCGCTTCCGTCGGACGCCCCCGCCTTTCCGGCTGTTTTCTGCCGGGGACGGTCCTCTGTCCGATCCTCTTCGTTCCGGGGAACGCGGTCCCGCCTGTCTGTCCGCGGAGCTCCGTCTTCCCGGGAGCGGCCGCCGGCCGATCCCTCCCGCCGGCCGGGCAGGGACATACGCTCCCGGTTCTTCCTGTTTTCTCTCCTCTGTCTCCCGTTCCCGATCCGTGACGGTCACTCCTTTCTCCGCTGCGGGGGCACGATCTCATTCCAGCCGGCTCCTCACCGGGTCTCCGACGGCCGGGTGGTCATCAGACGGTAGAGCGCCGTGTCCCGCGGGAATCGGTTGGCGAACGGCAGCAGCGCATGTCCCACCTTCAGCAGCCCCCGGCCCGGCTCCGCACGGTCAAGGAAGGCCGCCTGTTCCCCGGAGATCCGCAGCAGACGGCCCAGCTCCGCCAGATCCGTGGGCGCCTGGGACAGCATCACCAAAAACTCGCTGTTGGCCAGCATCGAGCGGGCGGTATGGCTCTGCAGCAGGTCCTCCACGTTCTGGGTGACGCCTGTGGCAAAGGCGTTGTACTTCCGCACCCGCTTCCAGAGGGAAAACAGGAAGGAAGCCGCATAGGGATGCCGGAACAGCAGATAGATCTCGTCGATGAACAGATAGGTCCTCCTGCCCGCGGCCCGGTTGGCGGAGATCCGTTCCATCACGGCATCCAGCAGCACCAGCATGGCGGCGGGGAGAAGCTGCGCTCCCACGTCACGGATGTCGAAATCCACCAGCCGTCCGTTCACGGCCACGTTCGACGGTGCGGAAAAGACGTTCAGCGAGCCTTCCGTGAACACCTCCAGCGCCAGGGCAGCTTCCGCGGCAGCGGGTTCCGGCTGGGCCAGAAGGGCGTCCCTCAGATCCCGCAGCGTGGGAACGCCGCCTCCCTCCCCGGGGGACCTGCGGAAGACCTCCCGGACGCAGCGGTCCACCACGGACTTCACCGCGGCGCCCGCCGCGCCGCCCTCCATGATCTCCCCGATGAGGGACAGGATGAATTCCGACTTCAGGCGGACGGGATCCTCCCCCTCCTCTGCCGGTACGTGAAGCTCCATGGCGTTTACGTGATGCGGAGAGGAAGGGGAAAGACGCACCGTCACGCCGCCCAGGGCAGCCGTCAGGGCGCCGTATTCCCGCTCCGGGTCGATCACCAGCACGTCCGCCGACGGATCCGACAGGATGATCCCCGCGATCTCCTCCTTGGCGGCAAAGGACTTGCCAGCGCCGGAGACGCCCAGGATGAAGCTGTTGCCGTTCAGGAGCCTGGACCTGTCGGCGAGGATCAGGCTGCCCGTGACCGTGTTCCTTCCGTAACAGATCCCGCCCCGGTCCCTGACCTCCAGGGCCCGGAAGGGGAGCAGGACGCCCAGGGATTCCGTGGTCAGGGTGCGGAAGCATCCCAGCCGGCGCACGCCGAAAGGCAGGGTGGTCTGCAGGCCCTCGGATTGCTGGAACCGGAGGACGGACAGCTGGCAGCCGGCGGCCCGCGCCGCGGCGCACAGGGATTCCGTGTCCCTGTCCAGCGCCTCCCTCGAATCCGCCGTGTGGACCGCGGTGAGCACCGTCAGGAACATCCGCTGGTCCCGGGATGTCAGATCGTCCAGGAAGGAGCGCATCTCCCGCCGCTGCTGCTCCAGGTCATAGGGCAGGACGGAATCGTCGCGCCCCGCCGCCCGCCGCCGGCCGTGCCACCGGTCGATGCTGGTCTCCACGCCCAGCAGCCGCTTCTCAGCCTCCCGGACCGCCGCCTCCGCCGGGACCGGCGCGACCTGTACGGAGACCGCCATGCTCCGCCCGGGCAGGAGGAGCCCGGAAAGGAAATCGTCCTTCAGGTAGGCGCCGTATTCCCGCAGCAGCAGGGCCCTGCCCCACCGGTCCCCGAGACGGAAGCAGTCCCAGCGAAACTCCATGCTCTCCGGCAGGATCCCGTCGAGGATGCTCTGGCCGAGGCGGATCTCCTCCCGCAGGTCCGGCGCCTCCGGCAGCCCGGCATCACAGCGCAGCAGCTGTCCCAGAAGCTCCAGCAGTTCCCCGCAGTCCGGCTCCCGTACCGCGGAGCCGACGGCGGCGAGCCCCTCCCGGAGCGAAGCCCCGGCGCCGGCAAACCAAGCGCGGGCATCCCCCACGGAGGGCCGGACGGCCGTCAGGGTCAGGCACATGTCCCGCAGGACGGCGCCGTCTCCGCAGCCCTCCTCCCGCAGCATCCGGTTGTATTCCTCCCGGTAGCCGTCCAGGCCGTCCCCCCGGGACGGAAGGAGGGTGTTCCTGTCAAAGCGTTCCGCGTCGCTCTTCCGCTGCGTCACCGTCAGCTGGACCTCCGCCGACGGATCCAGACTGTTCAGCGTCCGTTCCCATGCGCCGAAGATCCTCTCCCTTTCCTCCCGGGAGGCGGCGGCGTAGTTGACGTCCGAGAACAGAAAGGACTTGCTGTAACGTTCCGGCCCCACGCGGAAGATTCCGTCCGCATAGACGGTCCGCAGGGGCAGCCATTCCTGCATGCTCCGGGGGACCGCAGTCCCCTCCCTCTCCCCGGCCAGCAGCCGGGACTTCCATGAATCTCCCCTTCCGAAGACGCTCACTTGCTCTCTCCTTCCCGTTGTTCCCCGCCTCCGCGGCAGGCAGCGCGTATCCGTTGGCAGGCCGGTACAGCAGGCGGCGCGGCATCAGGAGGCAGGACCTGACCACCGCGGCCAGCGCCTTTTCCGCCGTCATGCCGTGGTACCTGAAAAAGCCCAGCAGGGCCGGAGGCAGCGCCCCGGCGACGCAGATCCAGGAAACGCCCTCCGTACCCAGCACGCCCCGCAGACGGAAATAGAGCAGCAGGGCCGCAGCGACGCTGCCGGCGCCGCACAGGCACTGCCGCATCGTCAGTCCGAAGAAGACCGTTTCCGCATACGCCCGGATCTCCCTGTTGATCCTGATCTCCATTTATCCTCCTCACAGTCCCATGAGATCCCGCACCACCCGGTCGGAAGCCTTGACGGTGCCCACAAGGATCAGCATGTGAAAGACCACCTCGCCCACGTAGGACCACACCATGGCCGGTGCTCCCGCGCCGGCGTCCACCGACGGCGGCGTGGCGGCGAAGCCGGAAAAG
>JAEEGL012913052.1_pt1 | contig 10528 bp, 10 predicted proteins | sample 9134231 | NCBI WGS metagenome assembly JAEEGL01 (sample SAMN16246548, study PRJNA631951) | gut metagenome | biome: gut microbiome; feature: rumen; material: fiber-attached | host: Bos | place: Iran: Karaj | collected 2018-10
ATTCTTATAAACCTTGTCAGTTGTTACATTCACAAAAGACTTAACACTCTCTGTCTTTCGAACCGCCTCTAAAATATTAACCGTACCCATAACGTTTGTTTCGTATGTGTATGCAGGTTCTTCGTAAGAAAGGCGAACCAGCGGCTGTGCTGCCATGTGAACAACTATTTCAGGCTGAACCTTCTGAACAAATTCGATTAATATCTTCGCATCTCTGACATCGCCATAGCAGGTCTCTGTTTTATTCTCCAGCCCGAGAATATTCCAAAGAGATTCTTCCTCCGGCTTAAGAGCATAACCGTATACCTTTGCTCCTGCATTAAGAAGAACTTCACACATCCAGGAACCCTTAAATCCTGTATGTCCAGTGATAAGTACCTTTTTGTTTTTATAAAACTCCAGATTGTTCATTCTAACCTATATCCTCTGTTTCCTTTGCCATATGAATTATATAAAACCACTGAAAGTCTACTTGTTCTTTTTCCTTAAACCCATATTTCTCAAATAGATATTTATATTTTGAATCATACACAGTGGCACTTGACATAATTACATCATCATTTTCAGATAGTACTCTCTCCATTTCCGCCACTGTCCCAGGTGTTGTATCTGCCCAATCTGAAGTGTATACTTTGGGATCAATTCCTATTTGATAATAAATCTCCGGAATTCCATATCCGAGAGCAGGCATATCTTTCGGTACTATTTGTTCTAACCAAGAATACTGCTCGTCGAGAGATTCTGTCTCCCACACGCTTTCCGTTCGATTTTCTATTGACCTTGGAATTGTGACCATGCAATCTAATACAAAATAACTCACTAAAATAAAGGAAACTAAGGAAAGCGAAGTATTGAAAAGCATACTTGATTTGCTTATATCTTTCCTTGGCGAACTTATATTTTCAATACTTTTCTCAGCCAGTACAGAGAGTAGAATGATTAACTGTATGTGTGAAGGTGGAAGATATGCCGGCGAACAATGGTTAATATATAGCAATAGGACACTCATTCCGTTTACGCCTACTGCCAAAAGGCCTTCTTGATTATCCATGTAATCATCACTGTTTTTCATTAAAAATCTGCGGGCAGCTTCAAAAGCGAAGCCGCAAAAAACAATACTTCTCAATGTATGCCACGAATATGCAGAAGGATACTGGGTTCTTATTATAGCCTGAATATCAAAATCTGTTGAGCCAAAAGGATATATAAAAGTTTTCAAACCTATTGCATCGCCACCACAAAGAAGGTTATATACGTTAACTATAGCATAAGCTAACAGAAAACTTCCCAGGGAAGAAAGTAACGCAATGCATATCTTGGAAATAATTCTTTTTGCGTTCCAACTCCAATTTCTCAGTATCCATGTTACAGCAATGGTTCCTAAGCAACATACGCCTGCTTCCGTGTTAAACAAGACAGCGCCTGTTCCAATAATAATTCCCAGAAAATAATACCACCTTGCCAGAAGTTTATTTCCGCCTACCAAATATGCCAAAGTAATCAGTGGAAACAGAGTTCTCGCAGGGAACTCTTGGAACAAAAAGCCTTCAGAAAAATAGTTTGCAACTGCTCCTAGGCAAGCAATTGTGCTTACGAAATATAACCAATCATTTTTTATAACTTTATCCAATACATAGAATCCCGCCAAAAAAGTCAGTGCACTGAATATGGCGATCACCTTCATTATGGCGTAAAAATCGTCCCCAAGTATCTTAACAACAGGATAAAAAAACAAGCCATAATGCCCATATATCCCATTGGTGGTGTCATTAAAAGGAACGCCTGTCATCACATTAACTATCGAACCGGTATACGCATGAACGTGATGGAACCACCATGCCTGATTTTTAAACGCATTAGGTGCATATGACAGCACTCCTCCAAACGTTGCAAGCAGTACCGCCACCAGTTTTCTTATTATGCCATGGATTTTTGTTTTTACCATTTTAGAAAGTGTAAAAAACAGTGCAGCTACCGCAATTGATATAGCAATAATATATCCATGTGGATAACGCTCCCTGGCAAACATCATCCGGAAATCTTCCCCGTACCAGCAAGCTTCAGTCTCCACATAATAACAGAAAATAATGAATGCTATAAAACAAACCAACGCAATAGCATAAATCGGATAAAAGATTTTATCGTTTATCGGCTTATTATTAATTCCTGTAATGTCAGTAACAAATGCCAGCATCAAGTATATCGCGGCACTGCCTAAAATCACTAAAACAGTTACGCTTAAATTGTAATTCATTCCCATAAGCGTACCTGAAGAATTGCCCTCAGCAATATATGCTATTATATATCCACCAAATAGAATTATTGAGAGAAATATAACTCTTATTCGCTCAAATAGCCCACCGTTTTTACTCATTTTATTATCTTCCAAATTCTGTTTTAATCGCATAACTTAACAATCCAAATGTCATTTATTTTGGAAATTGAACCGGTTTGGGGATACAAGGTCATAGATGCATATTCAGGAGAGTCTAAAATCTCCTTTTTTTCATCCTCTGAAACCCATCCAGGCTCAAATCCAATATAGGTTCTTAAATAATCACTCCTGACACCTGAAGTAATAAGTCCGTTCTCTAGCGCTACGCCGCTTAGTTCTCTTAATCCTTCATCATCATCAAACAATGGAATTTCTATTGCCGCCGGGTTATCCACATAATAGTGCTCACCCAATATTGCTACTCTATCTCCTCTTTTATACCCCGGCATATCTTCTACTCTAGAAACCACTCGGTTATAAAAACTGTTCGCTCGCTCTACTGCAATACTAGTTCTAAAATAAGCTTGGCTATCAAGAATGTATGCAGAATAACAAACCAGTAATACTGAAGCGAAGGTGATTACAATTGGAATACCACATAATAGTCTACGATGTCTGTTCTCCTGTGCAAAAAAAGTTACGCTAGATTGAAGTTTCTCTGAAAGCGCAATCAAAAAAATGTAAAACATGGAATATGCATAAATCATTAGTGTAGAGAAAGGAGCATTCGGTGCCATAAAATACACGAATCCCATGGCAAACGGCAAAAGAAAAACCATCAGCCCCGCGAAGCAGACATTTTCAACTCTGTTCCATCGTCTTTTATCTAGCAAGAATAATAACAGAAACACCACTAGAAGCGCGCACAAGCAAATATTCATAACATGTGCGAAGGAAGATATATATCCAAACGGGCGCGTAACAAAATACTCCAAAACTCTTTTATAAACTCTTGCAAAATTTATTGGAAGCTCAGAAATAACTATCTTTCCCATTTCATTTACGCCACCATATGTCTCTTTATCCATTTCCGGATAAATGATGTGCGAAATCTTTATGTATAAAAAAGTGGATAATGCCAAAGAAAGTGCATATTTTATTCCCTCTTTCAGCAAATTGCGAATTCCTGCTCCGTCAAGTGCGTCAAAAGTAAGGATTAAAAGCATCAGTGATATAGATATACTTATAAAAGGCTGATATAAGGCAAGGCCAAGAATTATACAAATACCTGAAATTGCAAATCCATATTTATACCTTTGGATTATATATGCAGAAAGGCAAAAGAGAAATATACCCACGGCATAAAGATGTGCCGTGAACATAAAATACATTATACCCGTTAAGCTCGGAAATGTAATCATTACAGTTGGTATCAAAATTGACGCGGTTACAGACTTCAGCTTCAGTGTGGCAACCACCAAACAAGCTGACAGGGAAACAAATATAATAGCCAGCATCCCATGAATAGCAGGGTTACTTGCCTTTTGCCCGATAAACTGGAGATAGTCTAACATCCATCGCCCTATCTGCTTTGTCAATCCCAATCTATTGATTTGGCTAATATCATCCCAGTTGGGGAGTTTATGTGTGAGCATGTAAAAGTGCGTAATCCACCCTATAATCATCCCCGTTGCAAAACATATCTTAGTGTTGTACGGAATTCTGTTCCTTATTATATCTGCCAAATCAAGTTTTAATTCTTTCATAATTTGCAAGCCATTCATTACCTGTGGGTTCTACTTCGCATTTTACTCCCACTTTAATCTAAAACTTATTATAACAGCAAACCATGCTTTTGCGTAAAAAAAGAATCTTCACAACGAAGATTCTCTTTACAACGAGAGTATGGATTGTGGGGCTTCTATCTATACTGCAAAAAGTTTTCACTTTTAGGTGGGAAATCGTTGCAGTCCAGTCTTGGAAGGGTAAATACATTATCTTTTTCAATATTCGCCACTCGGACTTCGGTAGTCAAGCCCAAACACGCACCCCTTTCCTTGATGAATCTAATAACCTCGTCATTATAATTCCCATAGGGGTAGTTCATGACCCACTCTTTGTTATCAACAAATTGATCCATGACATCAAGAGCTTTTGAAATGTCTTTGCGCATATCGTCAACAGGCAAGTTCCCAAGCCAGTAGTGGTCATAACCATGGATACCGATAAACATGCCATGTCTCTTTAATGATCTGATTTGCTCAGAAGTCATATAAAGTTCATATGATAATTGTTCTTCTGATACACCCACATATTTTTCAAAAAGTTCACTTGAAATTCTGTTTCTGAGTCGCTCTGGAAGAACAGTTTGAAGCATTCGTTTTACAAAGATGGTTTCCTCGTTGTCAAACCGATTAGCAACAGCATATTGATTCCACAACTCCTCCGTTGTCGGGAAGTCATATTCAGTTCCCCTATAATAATCCATTCTGTTTTTTACATCATTTACAAGCTCGGAAATGTTAGCTGCAGCAAGAATGTAATGAATCTTGTTTACGTCAAGAAGCTGGTGTGTTGTAAATGTTTTTCCCGGTATAAAGAAAGATCCTTGGAACCCAAATTCTTCCAGAATCGGAAATGCATACGTGTAGTTGTCTACATATCCATCATCAAAGGTAAGAAGCAGTGATTTCTCAGGTAACTCTGTCTTATTCTTAGCAGCATCAATTACCTGCTCCATCCTTACAACATTAAAATTGGCCTTATAGAATTCCATCTGTTTGCGGAACAGCGTGACATCCATGCCCTTGATATTGGGGTAGCGGCTATGGGTAAGGTCACGGGTGTAATGATACATGGAGATGTAAAGTCTGTTTTCCAAATTACGCTCCTTCTTATCTGTCATATTTCTCAATCAAAAATCCTGCCATTTCAAAATCAAAAGCCGAATCAATATCTACACTTTTCCAAGTAGGCATAATATATGCAAAGCTTCCTTCTCTGTAGAAGTCATATCCTTTGTAGATTTCTTCGGTTTTTACAATATAAATAGCACCGTTAAGTCTGTAGTAAGTCTCAATTTCCTGTCTCGGTTTCTGGGCTTCCTGTCTGATGAAGCCCTCAAGGGACTTATTATTAGGGAGGGTATTGCTCCATAGTGGAGAATGTTCCATCTCACAGACTGAGATAACTGCTACAGAGGCTTTCTCTACATACAGTTCGTAAGCGGCCTTTATATCATCTGCATCGCGAAGTGGAGATGTGGGTTGAAGCAGGCATATGGTGTCAAATTCTTTCCCCATTTCCTTGTAGCGGTTCAAGACCTCTTTTACCACATCCCAAGATCCGGCCTTGTCCCCGGAGAGCTCATCGCTTCTGAGGAAAGGCACGCTTGCGCCGCACTTCTTTGCTATTTCAGCGTACTTCTCCGAGTCGGTGGAGACCATTACCTCATCGAACAGGTTTGATTTAAGAGCGGCCTCTATTGAGTAGGCCATGAGAGGTTTACCGTTTAGGTCTTTTATGTTTTTATCGGGTAGTCCCTTTGAGCCGCTACGAGCGGGGATTATTGCTAGGTTGTTCATGATTATTTGTTCCTGTTCTATTGATTTATTGTTGCTAAGACATATTATAACAGTATTACGATTATTTGCGTAGAAAAAGCCTCGAACTTTTTATGGTTCGAGGCTTTTGGTATCTTTGGGTTTAGGGTAGTTATCTATTATTCCACTACTGTTCCGCCGTATTTTCCTACTAAATACATAGGGCCATAGTAATCAATATCTTCGCTGTACTCTGCTTTGCCTGCAGGGATAACAACGTTGTAAGTTGTCCCATCATATTCAAAGGTCAAGTCAACCGTTACTAAAGGATTATTGGTAAGCGCCTTCATGAAGTATTTATCTAAAGTGGTTACTTCTGCTTTCTTGGGAATCTTTACAGTGATTGCTTCTTTAGCGCTCTTAATAAGTTCGATTCTTTCAACGTTAGTCAATTGATAATCAAAGGCTGATCTCTCCTCGGGAGTCATCTTTACGTAGAAATCATTAGGTGAAAGGGTCCAGCCTGTAGCTGCTTTTGCTGATGACTGGTTTATACCGATGCAAAGTGCGATACACATTGCAAGGGTTAATAATGCGCTGATTAATGCTTTAGTTTTCTTCATTTTCTGAGTCTCCTTCCCACAGGAATGTAGTTTTTGTAATATTGTTATATGACTTTTTGACACCCCTGTCAATAATTTTCAGAAAATTTTAAGAACTATCATCATAGACCTTATGGGCACGTTATATACGGAGATTTACAAAATGTTGATCCATCAACATTTTGTGATCTTCTGAACGTAGCATGAGCATTCTTATATCTTGCTCTCCATTTTCACAACTTTATTCGAATGCATTAGTTTGTTTTTAAGAGCTGAGGGTATCCAATTTCTATTTCTGTTTTCCCATTTTTTTCTTTGTATTCAAATGTTTGTTTATATTCATTTCTCATAGCGTCTATAAACATAAGCGAGAACGTCATTCCTTTAGCTTTTCTTTCGCTCTGTGCCATAATATTAAACGCATACATGTCACCCTTATCAACAACTATATTGAAATCATACCCATCTTCATTTGCTTTTGTCGTAATTTTTGTTATTAAAGCAAATCCATTTCCTATATTTTTTATTAGTACCGGATAAGCTTGTTGGCTTCGAGGGTCGCAAATCTCATAAGAATAACCGCGTTTTCGTTCTACTTCTGAGCGCACCTCAGGGGTCGTACGAATGAATGGCTGCAAAGAGGCAATCTCCTTTTTTATATCAGATTCTTTATAGTAACTAATCGTTAAAAAAACACCTAAAACCGCTAGCATCCCCGAGATTACTCCCCCTATTATTCCTCCTCAGTATGAAGCAACGGAACCTATCCATGTCGCATTTAAATTACTTTCAACAACGATATCGCCAATATGTACTCTAATACATCTTTCAATACAAAATGCTAAGCAAAGAATCAATATCACAACTCCCGGAATAATTAGCAACAAAACTTGTGAATCTCGCTTCTTTCGTAATCTATTCTTCATTTTAAATACCCGTTCCTTGTCCTCTATTACTAACTCATTATTTGTTTTTATTTAGTAAATTATCAATATCGTTAATAAAAAAGGCAAGCATGTCCCCCTTCTTAAGTTTTCCTTTCTGCCCAACATCTCTTCTTATCTCATATATTATTTCCTCTAAAATGAAAAGGTTTTCTGAGCTCGGATTATTCAAGCATGATTTTCTGTATTTTAACCACTTCCGTACGACTCTTTTTGATCCCCATAACGTTAACCCTTGCGAAATGTCAGTAATCATCTTAGCCGCATCCACTTCATCGGAATATTCGTTTCGGGTTCCCTCCATTACTTTGTATACCATACTAATAAAAGCTTCGTATGGCTGTTCTCTTTTATCAAACAAATATTTTTTAACATTATATCTGTAATCAATGTATTTGGATATCACAGACGAAAAAAGGACACTTATGATAGACACTGCCGCTGTTATCATAGCCACAACGATAACTTGGTCTGTTGTGTTTACAAATTCATTAAGAAACAATGACGCTTTCTCTATCCCCGTCTTAATAAGAATAAACAGCGCATAAATTATGCATACAGCAATCACAAGTAAAATTACAAGCAAAATAAATCCAAGTAAAAAATTCAACTTGGGATGTCGCTGTGCAAATGGTCTATCATCCCTCTCTTTATTCGATTTCGCCATATGCCCTCCTTTTTATTTCAAAACTTGAGTCTCGATTTGTATACTCGATACACGTTATCCTTTTGATTCCTCTTTGTTTTTATTGTTTTCGGTGTTATCACCCAGATAGTCATCCAAAACTATACACAGATTACTATATCCATCCTTATACTTATCCGCACACAGTTTTGCTTTATCAAGCTTCTCAACCCCATTGGCTTTTGCAAAGTTCTCGGCCTCTTTTGTTTTTTGAGAATCAGCTACTTGTCTTCCAAGAAACACATTTTCTATATCTCTGCAGAACCAAACAAATTTGTACCCCTTCTCTTTGCAATACTGTTTTGCCTTTTTTAGAAAATCTTCGTCCTCTTTTACCGCGTCATATCTGTCGCAGTCAAAACAATAGATAACGACACTTTCTGCGTTTTTGTTACCAGCTTTATACTGTGCAGTAAAACTCGCTATCTTTTTTGACACTTTGCTTGATGCATAGTTCCCACGTCCATCCATGTAAACCCTTGTAAACTTTATCTTGTTTCTATCTATCGAGTAGTATTTTCTGATAGCTGAACTGATGTAGATATAATCTGATTTAGAGTCACTGCTCGATTCCATACATAATATAACTTGCATCGCAACCCTCCCTAATCGTCAAGGAATGTTCCGATAAAATCTATCGAGTCTACATTAAAAGGAGAGTCTTCTATCATTCCATTCTTATATAGTTTTGACGGTGAATAATGCCCATTAGAAGTCCAAGAATGCATTATGTGATTGCTTGAAAGGAAATCAATAGATTTCTTATTCTCCTTGAGGACATCCATTGGGCCTATATTATGGGTCGTAAAGCATAGTTGACCCAAGCTATAACGCATAAAGAATTCTAGCAAGGCGCATAAATAAACATCATGAAGATTTGAATCCAATTCATCAATGAAAACAATATCCCCATTAACAACCCGCTGCAAATATGGGTAAAGTTTAATAAGCTTTTTTATTCCGGTACTTTCATATTCGGAATTCACTTTGTAATCCCCATAATTCATCAACAATGAGCACTCATATACTTCTTTGTTCGGCGTAAAATCTATCGTTATATTTCTCAACTGGGGTTTAAAAATCTTGATAAAGCTCTCTAATTCCGCAATTTGCTTTTCAAATGATTCATATTCTTTTATACCCACAGTCATTTTCCCAGGAGATAAAGGATATAAACGAAAGTCGCTAAGTCCAGCCTTAATATGTTTCAGGCCATTGACAAGTTCTCTATAGGTTCCATCATCGCTCTGGGATAATAGTTCGTTAATAGCATAATCCGTATGCTCATCTTCGGAATCCATATAAACAAAAATACTAAACCCAAATGTGAGCGCACACAGAACATTTAGTTCGAAATCCGTATTTACAAGTTCTCCTTCCTCCGGAAAGCCTATTCTATCAAAATAGACCGCCAATAATGTCGCATTCGATAAAAGATTTTTTGTCTTTTCCATCAAAAGGGGAGAAATCAGCCTTCCACTAACAAAATACTTTATTAATTCTCCCTCTTCTGTTTGATATATAAGCTTTTTGTTGTTGCTATGGGACCTTGCTCCTTGCAGGGATAATACTTCGCTTTTTATATAATATTTCCCCACAGTATTCTTACCTATCTTAATCTGATATCTGTATAGCTTTGCTTCTCCCGAAAGAGAACAGTAGAATTCGATGTCGAATTCTATTGTTTCGGTAACCTTATTTGCCAGTCCCAATAGCTTTTGCTGTATAAGTGTATTGGATAAATAATATGGATCAAGAAGTAAGCCCTTAAGTATCTTCGCCGATGCCATTAGAGCTGATTTGCCGGATCCGTTTTCACCATAGATAGCCTTGACATTATATCCCTTTATGTTAAATTCCTTATCAAATGTTTTTTTGTAGAAGGATAATTCAACCCACCTGTCAAGGTTCTTTATTCCTTTCACAGCATATCTGGTAAGATAAATATTCTTCATGATTAGCCTCCTATTTGGTAAATATAGAATATCATTCGTCTGAGGAAAAGTAAATCCTTTTTGAATATTTTTCTCCTATTATCTTTGATTTTATCACAAAATGTTGATTCGTCAACATTTTGCAAGCTCAAAATGTCCGTCAATCAACATTTTGTAATGTTTTGCTCAAAAAATAGACCCGCCATACAGGCGGGTCAAACACCATCTCTTATCTTTCAAATCTACCTTCCGCAATACCCCTTAACAACCTCATAAGCCTCTTCCAGGAACCCCTCAATACTCTCCTTCCTCTCATAACACCCCTTAACACTATCCATTATGCTAACCCCCGTTTCCTCATCCTTCTCATAGAACTGGGGATAGGCCTTGTTTTCAAATAAGGTGTATTTCCTGACACTGGGATCATTCAAAGTAGGGTCAACTATTATTTCTTCCAGAAACCACAAAGGATCCGGCCACAACTTCTCCTCCAAATTTCCGCCATGCATCTCATTCCATTTCTCGAAGAAAATCATATGGTTGATTTCATGGACGGCTCCCGAGAAAACTCTCTCCTCATCCTGATAGGAAACATAGAAGCATTTA
>JAEEGL013502886.1_pt1 | contig 10528 bp, 4 predicted proteins | sample 9134231 | NCBI WGS metagenome assembly JAEEGL01 (sample SAMN16246548, study PRJNA631951) | gut metagenome | biome: gut microbiome; feature: rumen; material: fiber-attached | host: Bos | place: Iran: Karaj | collected 2018-10
ACTGGCGCCGGCCGGACCGATACGGGCGTTAATGCAATCGGCTACATCGCTCATTTCGACGCAGCCGAGGGGCTTGATACGCGCCAGTTGTGCTACAAATTAAATGCCATTCTGCCCCGTTCCGTGGTGATTCACGGGATCGCTCCCGCGGCCGCCGGATTCCATGCGCGCTTCGATGCGGTGCAGCGCGAATATATCTATTTTTTGCACAGGTGCAAGGACCCTTTCGTGGAGGACCACTCCTATCTGTACACCTTCCCGGACGTGGATTTCGCGGCGATGAACGAAGCCGCTCAGGCACTTCTGGGGCAGCATGATTTCCGTTGTTTCGAGAAGACCGGGGCGGATTCGAAGACCTCCATCTGCACGGTGACCCAGGCGGGTTGGCACCGCTACACGCCCACGCACCTGCAGCTCACCGGCCGGGAGGGCGGAGACGATTACTGGTATTTCCGCATCGCTGCCGACCGCTTCCTGCGCAACATGGTGCGTGCCGTGGTGGGGACCCTGCTCGAGGTCGGCCGCGGCAAGCGCACGGTCGAAGCGTTCCGGTCGCTGGTCCTCCCCGCAGACTACGAAAGTTCCGTGCGCGGTGGGGATGCGGAGACGCAGGGGGTGAAAAGCATTTCGCCCGCGATGCGATGCAACGCGGGCGAATCCGTTCCCGGCCACGCGCTCTTCCTCAGTTCCGTACGGTATTGATCCGCAGGGTGGCCGCGCTGTCCCGGGCCTGGGCTACCTGTCCGTTTTCGGGCGCTGCTTGTCCGGCTTGGACTGGGGCCTGAGGCCGTTGTAGTATCTGAGGAAGTTGATGATGCGGACGAGTTTCGATTGTTTCTCTTCCATCCGCATCTCGCTGGCCTGCTGTTGCAGCAGGGCCGTTTCCGTCGAGATGGTATCCTTCGGGGCATTCATGCCGAAGGAGAGGGTGGCTCCCGTACTGCTGACGTCGATCGTGGCCGGTGCACCCATGATCAGGGGCAGGTTTACGTCTCCGTGGCCCGCCGGGAAGCCGCAGAGGACCGGGATGCCGAGGTCTTTGAGGTAGGAGCAGATCATCTCTTCGACGCTGCCGTAGTCCAGGTTGGCCTTGCAGTCGGTGAACTCCCCGAGGATGACACCCCGGCAGCGGTCGAATACACCGTTGAGGAGCAGGGCGTTGATCAGGCGGTCGATGTGGCTCATGTCCTCCTCCACTTCTTCGATGAAGAGCAGGATGTCTTGGCCCAGGGTGGCATCGGCATCCGTGCCCAGGATGGGTGTGAAGGTGCACAGATTGCCGCCGACCAGCGTCCCCGTGGCGTGTCCGGGCCGGTTGAGGGGATGCGCCGGCAGGACATATTCGGGGATGGTGCCGTTGAGGATGTCACGCAGGAGCGTGTTCGTGTATCCGGCGCCCTGCGATTTGGCCATGAGCGAACACATGGTCCCGTGGATGCTCATCACCCCTGCACGGGTCTCCATCCCGTGCAGGGTGGTGATGTCGCTGAAGCCGATCATCCATTTGGGATGGGCGGAGATGTCCTGCAGGGGCAGCATCGTGGTCAGCTGGATGGTGCCGTACCCTCCCCGGTTGCACAGGATGGCCTTGATGTCGGGATTCCGGAGCGCCCATTCGAGGTCGGACAGGCGCTCCTCGGGTGTGCCGGCGTATTTCCCCAGGTACTCTTTCCCCACGTTGGGCCCCACGACCGGCTCGAAGCCCCATTCGCGGAGGATCTGCGAGGCGGTCTCCACATTCTCCATCGGCGTGCTGTAGGATGGAGAGATGAGGGCGATCCTGTCTCCTTTCTGCAGGAAGGGAGGCTGGATGCAGTGCAGGGAAAGCGTTTGTCTGTCCATGGGTTTTTGTGTGCAGGATGGCAGGAGGGCGAGCGCCAGCAGGCCTGCCAGGACGTGCTTTCTCATTTCTTGCTTTGCTGTTCCGCAGGAGCCACGACAAAGGCGGGGTGCCCGTCATCGTTCGCGCGGTAGTGCGGGGCGTAGAGCGATTCGATCACAGGGACGGGACTCTGGAAGCGGCCTTCCTGGGTCACGAAGTACTCTTCGGTCAGCGTGGTGTTCTCCTCGGGATAACTGTCGAACCAGAACTCCGTCCGGTCGGCGAGAACGCTGCGGTAGCCCTGTGGGCTGAAGCTCACCCAGCCGGTGATGGAGATCGGACGGCCGAACCAGCCGTAGCGTCCGGAGAGCTGCTGGACCGGACGGAAGGCGGCGGGACGCGGGGCGGTCAGGCGGACAAAGCTGCGGTTCTCCTCGTTCCAGATCCGGTAGGTGGCCACGACCTTGTCCCCCACGTGCAGCACGTCACCGTCGGCGAGCGGCTTGCCGTCGCGGGTGAAGCTGCGGGAGAGGGTGAACCCGTTGCCGGCCGCCTTGATCTGCTGGAACGGGAGGGTGGTCGTGGCGCTCAGTGCGAGGACCTTGGTCTGCAGGGTCTCTTCGGTGCCGTGCAGCACGCTGTTGATGGCCTGGATGTAGGCCGGATCGTCCTCCCAATGCTGGGTCTCTTTCTGCACCATGATCCAGAGGCGGATGCCTTCGGCGACTTCGTCGTGGCCGCAGGCGGTCAGCAGGTCGCAGATCAGGGAGTGGGCGTAGAGCTCACTCTCGAGCAGGCCGCGCCAGGGCATCACGGCATTCGGGTAATAGATGCCGCCGCTGCGGTGCGGTTCGGCATACTGGAGCAGGGATTCGATGTCCTTGTCCAGCGACTTGGCGAGCCGGCTCTTGGCGAAGAGGGAGATGCCCCAGGCGCGGGCCAGCGATGCCCCGCGCTCGTTCTCCAGCAGGGCGCGGAGGATCTTCATCCGGCGGGCCTTGGCGAAGACCATGCCGTTGAGGCCGCGCTTGGCGCCCGGGACGAGATATTCCTTGGTCTCTTTCTTGAATTCGCGGACATTCTTGAGTCCCGCGTTGTAGGTGGAGAAGGCGACTTCGGGGAAGCGGGCACGGAGGTGCAGGTACTGGGCGAGGCTGAGTCCGCCGCACCAGAACGGCCGCTTCCGGTCGCCGAAGAAGTCCTTGTCGAGATACTTGACTGCCGCCGGGATGGCATCGGCAATCTCCTTCGGGCAGGCTTCGCCCATGTCAGCGAGCCTTTCGAGCAGGGTGGCGGTGAGTACCGGGGAGGAACTCATCCCGGGGAACCAGCCGAAGCCGCCGTCGCCGTTCTTGCAGTCCAGGATCTTCTTGACCATGTCGGCGCGCTGCTCTGCGGTAGCAGCTGAGCCCTTGGCGCCGGGCAGTCCGTCGATCAGGTAGTTGGCGTACAGCGCCTCGCTCTGGTCGAGCAGGTTCTCGCAGTAGGGGATCACCTTGTCCGGGATGGCTTCTTCGATCATCTGCAGGATGGAGATTTCCCGGAGGGCGGCTTCCGTGCCCGGGACATTGATGAACAGGCCGCGCAGCTCGGCGAGGAGGGCGTCGCGGTCAGCCCCGGTGCGGAGGATTGCGGAGTGGGCTTCGGTGATCGTCTGGACGGCGGGGGAGACCGGCATCGTCACGAAGACGGCGTCGGAGCCGTAGTCGGAGTTGTCTGCGGTGAAGCTGACGAGCATGCCGAGGTCTGCGAGCCGGGGTGCGGAGATCTCGCAGCTGTAGTCGGCCGAGCCGTTGGCCGGGACCGTCACTTTCCTGCCCTGGTCGGAGACCACGGGCGCGGTCTTGTAGTCCTTGCCGTTCAGGAACTTGACACCGATGCGTCCGGAGATGGGGATGCCCTTGCTGTTGGATACGGTCACGCGGGCCACGTAGCGGTCGCCTTCATAGAGGAACTGCGGCTGCACGACGGCCACCTTGACCGGCAGGGTCACGACCATCTCCTGGCGGAGCGTCTCGTTGTGGAAGTCTTTATCGTGCGCGAAGAGCTGCACATAGTAGGTGGAGAGCTTGTCGGCGGTGGTGAAGCTGAAGGTCACCACGCCGTCCTTGTCAGAGCGCAGGAACGGCTCCCAGGCAATCGTGTTGGCGAAGTTCTCGCGGACGGCGATCTCCTCGTCCGGCTGCTCTTCGACAGCGGCTTCATCCGCCGCGTATTCGGCAACCTCCCGCTCCACCATCATCATGGGAGCGTCTTCGAGGACCATGTCGTTCCGGATGGCGCCGGCGGCGGAAGCCTTGCTGAGCCTCCTGCCTGCAGCGCGGGTACTGCTGAACACTTCCCTTTCGTAGGCGCTGGATTCGTCCGCACCGAGCGTCGGGCGGTACTCCACGGACGGGAGGGACCTGTTCTCCGGCAGGACACTGCTCCAGACATTGCGCTGGATGGTCTCCGTGCTCTTGTCGAAGATGGTGGCTGCCACTTCCGTGCCCGCTGCGGTGCGGATGGTGAAGCTGTAGTCATGGTGCGGGGCCGTCGTGTCCAGGAAGCGGCTGAAACTCAGCGGGAGTTCGAAGCGGGCTTTCGGCTTGAAGGAAGTGACGGTGTAGGTGTAGGAGCGCTGATCGTGGAACCAGAACACCTTGAGGCTCAGGTTCTCGGGATAGTCTGCCTTGCGCGCGAAGCGGATGATTCTCAGGGAGCCTTCCTGGGCGCGGACGCCGCGCAGGCGCTCAATGCGCTTCTCGAGGAGGCGGTTGCCGTCGCCGTAGAGCTCGACCACGATCCATGTGGCGCCCTGGGTGGCACCGACCTGCAGCGCGATGCTGTTGCCGTCATCCGCAATCTCCTTGAAGAAGCAGCGGGCGTCCAGGTCCAGGGCCGTGTCGGCGTCGGTGGCTTTGACGATCTCGTGGCTGACTTTGTCCTCGTAGGCGTCGCCCTTGTCGCTCTTGGCAGAGGCGACGGCTTCGATGGTGTATTGGCCGGAAGGGAAGCGGGAGAGGTCGATCGGGGTGACTTCCCCGTTGGGGGCTATGCCGGACAAGACCGTCTTGCCCTCGTGCAGGACCTTGTATTCGATCTTGAGGCCGGGGTGCTGCAGGGTCTCGCCGAAGCCGATCCGGAAGAGGACCCGGGCGACATCTTCGCCGACGATGGAACCGCCGCCGTAAGAGTCCATGACCTCGAAGCGGCCGGAGACCTTGTTCTGGACGGAGACCTGCACCGGCAGGGAGGAGGATACGTTCACGGTCTTGTGGAATTCCAGCGTCTCGCCCGTCGCGTCCGTGACGCGGACGGTGACCACCAGGCTGTGATTGCCGTAGCGGAACTCCGGCGCCTTGAAGCGGATTCCGAAGTCTCCGCCGGCGGCCAGCTCCAGGTCGCCCTGGGCAAGGACTTTCTCGTCGGAGTATGCGTCGATGACCGAGTAAATGGCGGTGGCGGTGCCGAGGTTGTGGCCGGAATAACTGCGGATGTTGCCTTCGACGAGGACGTTGTCATCCGGGAGATAGAAGCGGTCGCTCCGCTTCCAGGTAAGCTCGAAGGTGGGCAGGACGAATTCGTCCGCACGGACCTGCGTGGAAGCGATCTCGCGGGAGTCCTCCTTGACCCGGATCGTGTACATGCCGCCGCGTTCGCCTTTCTTGAGGACGAAAGCGCCGGCGGCGGAGCCGAAGTTGTTCGTGGTCAGGTCCTGCGCATCAATCTCCTTGCCGGTCGGATCGGTGAGCGTGACGTGCAGCCGGACCCCCTCGGGACGGGTCGCGTACTCGTACGTACCTTCGTAGAGCAGGACCTTGTAGTGCACGGTCTCGTCGGGATTGAAGGCGCCGCGGTCGGTGATGATCATGGCGTGGTGCCGGTCCGGATTCTCGTTGCTGATGGCCTTCCGGGTCTCGTGGAAGAAGTTGTGGCGCATGGAGGCGCGGACGCGGCCGTCCATCCGGGCGACGGCCTGGAGTTTCAGTCCCCAGCGGGTCTTCTCGAGATGCCGGGCGAAGGATTCCGGCAGGTAAGCGAAGCCGTCGGGCTGGAAGCCCGAGAGTTGTTCGAGCAGCTTGTCATTTTCGTCATACAGGAAGATGTCGCAGCTCTTTACGGGCTCGCCCGTCAGGTAGTCGGCGACGAAGACCCCATAGCCGTCGAGATCGCGCTTGGTCGCGATGGAAAGGGTGTATTTCTGGTAATTACTCTCCGTCTCCACCTTGCCATAGGAGCATTTGAGGTTGTAGGTCTTGTCCTCCAGGTCGGGCATCTTGAGGGTGAGGGTGTCCCGGAGGTAGAAACTCCTGGCCGGATTGTCCACGGTCGTATTCCACACGTCCTTCTTGCCGTCCAGGATGCGGACCTTGACGGAGGGGAGGTTGCGCACCACGAAGCGGGCGACGCCTTTCTCGACCGTCACGTCGAGTTCCTGGGCGGTCAGGGTCTTGATGATGTCGTCAGCGTTGTCGCAGCATTTGGCGATGACACTTTCGTCGCCCTGGAACTTCTTGCGGTCGGCGATGAAGGTCTGGCAGTCATCGGCCAGCTGGCGGTATTGCTCCGGGGTGCCGCGGTCATAGCTGAGTTTGCTCTGGCGGCGGCTCAGCAGGTAGTCGCGCCCGAGCAGCGAGACGGCCTGCCCGGCGTGTGCTTCGATGTAGGTGGGCATCTCCTCCTCGGCCGTACCGGAGTACTTGCGGGTGATATCCTGGTATTCGATGAAAGCGTCGAAGGGATAGCGCCCGGCGAAATGCTCCTGGATGGCTTCGTGGATGCTGCTGTCCTGATAGCTGCCGTACAGGCTCCACAGGGCATATTCGTAGTCGTTCTTGACGAAGTAGGTCAGGGCGTCCTCGAATTTGAAGGAGAAATCGTAGAATTCAGGATTGTAGGACTTGAGCATGCGCTCCTTCTGCTCCGTGATATAGGCGAGCAGGCCGGCGGCTTCACCGGAGCTTTTCCGGTTGAAGAAGACGGCGACGGGCTCCCCGTTCTTTTCGATGTCTTCGTTGGCTTGCCGGACCAGCTCTTCATGCAACTTCCAGTTGGTGCTGGAACGGGCCTGGACATATTTCCAGCACGCATCATAATAGTCCCAGGCGAGGTGCTGGGCGGCGGCTTCCTTTTTAATCTGAACCAGAATGTCTGCCTGGTCTTTGGGTTTGTCTGCATCGACGGCCTTTTCGTATGCCGCCCAGAGTTTGGTCAAGGAATGGCCGTTGTCATCCTTGGCGCAGGCGCTGAAAGGGAGGGTCATGAGCGTAATAAGTGTCAGTGTTAATAATTTAAGTGTTTTCATAAGGCAAGTGTCATTCGGGGTCAAACAATCCGATGGCTTCTGCTACAACAAAATTGCTGCCACCGATATATAAGATGCTTCCGGGAATGCTTTTCGCTGCATCAAGTGCTTGTCTCACACCGTCTTCGACACTGTCGCAAGGGGTGCAGTCTAACCCCTGCAGGCGGGCTGCCAGCGCCTGGGCGGGCAGGGCGCGCTCGCCGCGGGGCGCGACGGCGAAATATTTCGCCTCCGGCGGCATCATCGGCCGGATGCCGTCCAGGTCCTTGTCGGCCATGATGCCGAACACGATCACCAGCGGGCGTCCGCTCTCGCGGAGCCGCCGGAAATTGATCTCCAGGGCGGGCGGGTTGTGGCCGATGTCGCAGATGACTTCCGGGTCTGCCTGCAGGCGCTCCCACCGGCCGCGAAGGCCGGTCCGCGCTGCCGTATGGACGATGGCCTCGCGGCACTGTCCGGACACGCTGATCCCGAGCAGCTCGAACGCGGCCAGGGCCGTGCGGAGGTTGGCTTCCTGGCAAGGCCCCGCGAGGTCGGTCGCAAAGGGCTCCACGTCGAAGTCTTCGGCGAAGAACAGGGGGCAGGGCAGCGCCGCGGCGCGCGCCTCGAAGACCGGGGCGGTCTCTTCGTCGTACTGCCCGCAGAGGGCCGGGACGCCGGGCTTGAAGATGCCGGCTTTCTCGCCGGCGATGGCGGCGCGGGTGTCGCCGAGCAGCGCGCAGTGGTCCAGCCCGATGCTGGTCACGACGGCCAGTTCCGGGGTCAGGATGTTGGTGCTGTCCAGCCGGCCGCCGAGGCCGACCTCGATGACGGCGATATCGACCTGCTCCTCGGCGAACCAGAGGAAGGCAAGGCCGGTGGTGATCTCGAAGAAAGAGAGCCCGTCGAACTCCCGCTCCGCCAGGAAGCGGAAGACGGCCTCTTTCGGGATCATCGACCAGCCGTCGGGCCCGACCAGCTTGATCCGCTCCCGGAAATCCGTCAGGTGGGGCGAAGTGTAGAGCCCCACGCGGAGACCGGTCGCGGCCAGGCCCGCCGCCAGCATCGAACTGACGGATCCCTTGCCGTTGGTGCCGGCCACGTGGATGGAGCGGAATCCGCGGGAAGGATGCCCCAGCGCTTCGTCGAAGCGCAGCATTCCTTCCAGCCCGGGCTTGTAGGCCCCGGCACTGAATCCCGTGTTCTGGACGGACGGATGCCGGGCGTACAAGTCCTCGAGCATCCGCTTATAATCATCTTCCGTGTAAATCATAGTTGCAACTGAATCCAAATTTAACTAAATTTACACGCTTTTACATCTTATGGCGGAAAAAAATTCAGCGTTGCACGCAATCTACGTCATCGACGGAGTCCAGCAGGAGTTCACCCCTGCCCAACTTCTGGATGCCGTGACGGAAGCCGGCGGGAAGCATCCTTACGCCGGTCCCGCCGAGATGCGGGCGGTGGACGAATCCCTGGATCCGGTCTTCCGCGGGGCCACGCTCGACCCGGAGGCGGTCGACGCCTATCTGCAGGCGGTCCTGGAGCAGGAGAAACGGCTCCCGCCGGCCGCGGCGGACATCTATACGCGCATCCGGATCGCCTCCGCGCTGATCGATACCGTGTGGCGTTCCGGGCATTTCCGGCTCGGAGACCTGCGGCTGGACGCCACCTGGCGCTGGGATGAGTCCCCCGTGGGGGCGCGGGCGGCCTTCTATGCCTCCGTGCGCGCGGCCGCCGACTATGTGGATGCCCTGGGGCTCAAATTCAGCGGATATCGCTATTCCCGGACGGCGGGGCCGTCGGGACTGACGATCCGGACCCGGCTTTCCCGGGAAGCTGAAGAAGAGGAATTCACGTTTGTCAGCGAACCGTTCCGCTCCGAGAATCCCGTACTCGGCGCGCGGCGGGGTTGCTCCCCGGTGCTGGCGCCCGATCCGCAGAGCTGGGTGGTCTACATTCCTTTCGATACTTCCGACTACCGTCTGGGCGGCTCCCTGCTTGCGCAGGTGCTCGGCCTGGGAGGGGGCCCTGCCCCGCAGGTCTCGGATGCGGACTATTTCCAGGACTGCTTCGAGGTGGTCCGGGAGCTGGTCGAAGACGGGATCCTGCTGTCCGGGGCGACGGTGGGAGAGGGCGGTCTGCTGCGCACCATACGCCGGATGGCGACGGAGTGCGGGCTGACCGTGGACGTGTCCGACGTGATGCGCGCCTTCCAGGAGCAGGACCCGGTCCGGATCCTGTTCTCCGAGGTGCCCGGGGTCGTGGTGCAGATCAACGACGCCGATTTTGATTATCTGGATGCGGAGCTGCTGCTGCAGGATGTCGCGTTCTTCCCGCTGGGCCATCCTGTCCCCGGGACGACGGACATCCGCGTCAAGGCCTCCGCCAAATCCGGCATACAAACCATTTTGGAATCCCTGATGCAGAATGCAGAAGGGGAAGACTGACACTGAAACTGAATATGGGCAAACCCAAGATCTTCGTGCTTGATACCAATATCATCCTGCACGATCACAAAGCCATCCGCAAATTCCGGGACAACAACCTCGTGATCCCGGTCGCGGTGATCGAAGAGATCGACAAGTTCAAGAAAGGCACCGACACGCTGTCCTACAACGCGCGCGGCTTCATGCGCGACCTGGACCGGATCACCGCCGGCAAGAACTTCGGCAAGGGCGGACTCCCGATCGGCAAGAACCTCGGCTGGATCAAGGTCGAGCCCAACCATCCTTTCGACGAGGAGCATGCCGATTTCTTCAAGGATGACATCCCGGACCACCGCATCCTCGCGACGGCGATGTGGGTGCGTGACTTCAATCCGGGCACTTTCGTGGCGCTCGTGACCAAGGACATCAATCTCAGGATGAAGGCCAAGGCCATCGGGATGGAGGTCCAGGACTACCTGACCGACCGGGTCCAGGAGGATCGGCTCGAGGAGGCCCAGCGCGAGGTGCAGGCGATGGAGGTGGACGGCGACGTGCTGCAGGAGCTGGCCTACGGCCCGGACAAGTCGGTGGACTGGGAGCGTGTGCTGAAAGTGCAGCCGCAGCCCAACCAGATGTTCCGCTTCAACTGGAAGGGCGACCGCGACGACGTGGTCTGCGCCCGCTATGATGCGCCCCGCGACCGGGTCGTGCTGGTCAAGAGCCGGGAAGCCTATGGCATCCGTCCGCGCAACGACGAGCAGAAGTTCGCGCTCGATGCGCTGCTCAATCCCCAGGTGGAGCTGGTCTCCCTGACGGGCGGCGCCGGCACGGGCAAGACCCTGCTGGCCCTGGCGGCGGCGCTGGCCCAGGAGCATGACTACGAGCAGATCTACCTGTCGCGGCCGACGGTGGTGCTCGGGAACCAGGACCTGGGATACCTCCCCGGCGACCAGAAGCAGAAGATGAGTCCCTTCCTCCAGCCGCTGATGGACAACCTGGGTGTGATCAAGC
>JAEEGL014440690.1_pt1 | contig 10528 bp, 2 predicted proteins | sample 9134231 | NCBI WGS metagenome assembly JAEEGL01 (sample SAMN16246548, study PRJNA631951) | gut metagenome | biome: gut microbiome; feature: rumen; material: fiber-attached | host: Bos | place: Iran: Karaj | collected 2018-10
AATACCCGGAGATGATGTTCCTGCAGAGCCAGTGCGCGGAATACGAGCTGTGCCGGCAGAACTATCCGGAGCTGTTTGAGGAAGTGAAGGCCGCGATCGCCGAAGGCCGCTGGATTGCCGACGGCGGCATGTGGGTGGAGCCGGATACCAACCTGGCGGGCGGGGAAGCACTGGTGCGCCAGTTCCTGTACGGAAGACGGTATTTCCGGGAAGTGCTGGGCGTGGAAAGCCGCGTGGCCTGGCTGCCGGACACCTTCGGCTACAGCGCTGCGCTGCCGCAGATCATCAAGGGGTTCGGGATGACCGGCCTGACCACCCAAAAGATCTTCTGGTCCTACAACGATTCGGAACCCTTCCCGCACCACGCGTTCCTGTGGCGCGGGCTGGACGGGGCGGCAATCCCGACGTTCCTGCATATGTTCTATGAAACCCCGGTGGACGCTAAAACCGTGCATACCCGCTGGGCTGGCCGGCTGGAACAGGATGGCAGCTGCGACTTCTACCTGCCCTTCGGCCAGGGAGACGGCGGCGGCGGGCCGTCCCGGGACGACATGGAGCAGGTGCGCCGCCAGCGGGACCTGCAGGGCGCCCCGAAGCTGTACTGGATGACCCCGGAGGACTACCTGAAGAAGCGGGACAACGGATCCCTGCCGGTATTCCGGGGAGAACTGTATGTGCCCTGCCACCGCGGGACATACACCACCCAGGCGATGATCAAGAAGGGGAACCGGCGGGCGGAACATGTGCTCCGCGCGTGGGAGATGCTGGCCGCCATGGCCGCGTTCTCCGGCCGGGCGGAATACCCGGCGGAAGAGCTGGAGAAGAACTGGAAGCTGCTGCTGACGAACCAGTTCCACGATATCCTGCCGGGGTCCTCGATCGCGCGGGTGTACGAGGAAGCAAAGGTGGATATCGCCCGGATCCGCGACGCCTCGGTCCGTGGCGCCCGGGAAGCGCTGATGGCTTTCTGCCGGAACGGACAGGGGGTCACGGTATTCAATCCGTCCCCCCACGCGGTGACCCGGGTGATCCGGACGGACGACCGGTTTGTGAACGGCGCGGTGACGCGGGAAGGCATGCGCTTCCAGGCGGCGTCCTACCGCGGGGAAGCGCTGGTGCTTGCCCGCCTGGAGCCGATGTCCGCCCTGACCATGTACCCCGCCGAGGTACCCGTCCGCAGCGGCGCCGCCGCAACACGGCAGGGAAGCTCCTTCATCCTGCAGAACAACTGCCTGCGCTGCGAGATCTCGCAGAAGGGCGAACTTCTGTCCATGGTGACGCTGCATGACGGGCGGGAGCGCGTGCGCTCCGCCTCCAACGTTTTCCACCTGTACCGCGATCTTCCCCGGCGGTTTGACGCCTGGGACATCGACAGCCAGACGGAACGGCGGGAGGTGCCGCTGAACGCGGAATACGAAGCGGAAATCACATGCGGCAGCGGCATGTTTGCGGAGCTGAAGGTTACGGCGCGGTTCTCCTCGTCCGTGGTCACCCAGATGATCCGGCTGACGGCCGAGGAAACGCAGCTGGAGTTTATTACGGAGGTGAAATGGCAGGAGCGCCACCGCCTGCTGAAGGTATCCTTTGACACCGGCATCGACGCGGACAACGCGGACCACCAGATCCAGTTCGGCTATATTTCCCGGCCGGCCCACCGGTCGCGGAAATATGACGAGGACCGCTTCGAGGTCAGCGCCCACGCCTGGACCGCCCTGCGGGACAGCACCCACGGCGCGGCGGTGCTGAACGACTGCAAGTACGGCGTGACCGCCGTGGACGGCGTGATCGGCCTGAGCCTGCTGCGTTCGCCGACCTATCCCGACGCGGCCGCGGACCAGGGAATTCACCGCTTCATCTATGCCTTCCGCGTATGGGACGGCCCGATGGAACAAAGCGGCCTGGCGGAAGCGGCGGAAACCCTGAACGACCCGCTGATCACCGTGCCGGGCTCCTCTGTGCCGCTGCGCCTGATGAACTGCAGCGATCCCTCCGTGACCGTGGAAAGCGTGAAGCTGGCGGAGGACGGAAGCGGCGACCTGGTGATCCGGATGTACGAGAGCATGGGCGGGGCCCGTTCCGCCCTGATCCATCCCTTCCTGCCCTTCGGCGCGGCGTGCGTATGCTCGCTGGCGGAGGAGCCGGGAGAGATCCTGCAGGTGAAGGACGGCACATTCACCCTGTTCTTCCGTCCGTTTGAAATTGTGACCGTACGCCTGGCACGCCCCGGCGAACGGCAGTGAGACCGGCCCTGCCATGAGAGGAGCATGACGATGCTTTACCCGCGCTCCAACGACAAAACACCGGATCCCGCGCTGTTCCGGAATCCGGGATCCGAGTACCGCTGCACGCCTTTCTGGGCTTGGAACTGCGGCCTGGACGAGGACCTGCTGAAACGGGAAATCGGGTATATGAAAGAGATGGGAATGGGCGGCTTCCACATGCATGTCCGCAGCGGGATGTCCGTTCCGTACCTGAGCGACGAATTCATGGCCCGCATCCGCACCTGCGTGGAGGAGGCGCGGAAGCAGGGCATGCTGGCCTGGCTGTACGACGAGGACCGGTGGCCCTCCGGATTCGCCGGGGGATTCGTGACGGAGAAGGAAGAGAACCGCCAGCGGTTCCTGCTGGTGACGCCGAAGGCGCCCGAACCCGGTGAGGGAAAGCTGATTGCCCGGTATGAAGTGAACCTGGACAGCAGCGGGTCGCTGGAAAGCTACCGCCGCCTGCAGGAGGAGGAAACAGCGGAGGCCGGAGCAATCTGGTACGCGGCGGAGAAGCAGACTGTTCCGAGCCCCTGGTTCCACTTCCACGGCTACGCCGACACCATGAATCCCGCCGCCATCCGGGACTTTATCCGGATCACCCATGACCGCTACCTGGAAACGTTGGGCAGCGATCTGGGGGGAATCTGCCCTGCGATTTTCACCGACGAGCCCCAGATGCCCCGCAAGACCGTGCTTTCCTGCTCCACGGACCGGCAGGACGTGCTGCTGGCCTGGACCGGAGACCTGGATGAAACCTACCGTACCGCCTGGGGTGAAAGCCTGCTGGACCGGCTGCCGGAGGTGATCTGGGAACAGCCGGAGGGGATCTCCCCCGTCCGGTGGCGGTACTTTGACCATACGACGGAGCGCTTCGTTTCCGCCTACTGCGACCAGATCGGCGCCTGGTGCCGGGAACACGGCATCCTGATGACCGGCCACATGATGAGCGAACAGACGCTGGAGAGCCAGTCCGATTCCGTCGGCGAGGCCATGCGCGCGTACCGTTCCTTTACGCTGCCAGGCGTGGACCAGCTGTGCGACGGGCGCGAGTTCACAACTGTCAAGCAGGCGGCTTCCGCGGCACACCAGCAGGGGTGCCCGGGGGTGGCCAGCGAGCTGTACGGCGTCACGAACTGGGACTTTGATTTCAAAGGCCATAAGCTGCAGGGGGACTGGCAGGCCGCCCTGGGCGTGACTGTCCGCGTGCCGCACCTGTACTGGTGTTCCATGCACGGGGAATCCAAGCGGGATTATCCGGCCTCCATCGGGCACCAGAGTTCCTGGTGGCGGGAATACCCGTTCATCGAGGACCACTTTGCCCGGGTGAATATCCTGATGACCCGTGGAAAGCCGCTGGTTCGCATCGGCGTGATTCATCCGGTGGAATCCTACTGGATCCGGTCCGGTCCGGATGACCGGACGGGCCTCGCGCGGGCAGAGCTGGACCGCCGCTTCGCGGAACTGACCCGGTGGCTCCTGCAGGACACCCTGGACTTCGATTATATCTGTGAATCCACGCTGCCGGGCATGTTCCGGGAGGGCGGCAGGTTTATTGTCGGCCATATGGAGTATGACGCAGTGATCGTTCCCGGCTGTGAAACCATGCGCCGCACGACGCTGGACGCGCTGCGCGCCTTCCGGGAAAAGGGCGGCCGGGTGATTTTCCTCGGCGCGGCGCCGCGCTATGTGGACGCCCTGCCCAGCGACGACGCAAAACGTTTCAGCGAAAGCTGCGAACGCCTGCCCTGGGACCGGGTGCTGCTGAACGAAAGCCTCTGCCCCCTGCGGGAGATTTCCATCCGCACGGAGCGCGGACGCCCGGCAGATTCCCTGCTGTGCGCCATCCGGCAGGACGGGGAAAACCGCAACGTGTTCATCGTCCATTCCCAGCCCGCTGTACACGGCCGGCCGGACCAGCCGGAGCGGTATTCCGTGACCCTTTACGGCCTGTGGACAGCGGAGGAGTGGGATACCCGCACCGGGGATATCCGGCCGCTGGAAACCATCAGCGGAGAGAATACCACGGAGTTTACCTGGAACTGCTGGGGACAGGACAGCCTGCTGCTGCGGCTGGCTCCGGCTGGGGAGCAGGGCCTCCGGCAGGGAAACGCCCGGGAAGCCGGGCTGAACGGCAGCTACGGAATCCGCATGGCGGAAGAGCTGGCCGCGGACAGCGGAAAACAGGCGGACCGCCTGCTGCCGCCGCCGGATGAAATCATCCGGGGGGAGGACAATGTGCTGCTGCTGGACACCGCGGAGTGGCGGACCGACGATGACCCCTGGGAGAGCGCGGAAGAAATGCTCCGCATCGGCCTACAGGCCAAGAGGAAGCTGGGCATCTCCGTCGCCTCGGCCTCCGGCGCGCAGCCCTGGGCGCTTCCGCCGGAAAAGCCGGAGCATACCCTGTCCCTGCGGGCCGCCTTCCGCACGGAAATCGACCTTCCCGCTGCCCGGCTGGCCATGGAGGACGCGGAGGAATGCCGCGTGCTGCTGGACGGCGCGCCGCTCAGCGGCGAACCGGACGGCTTCTTTACGGATGAAGCCATCCGCTGCTTCCCGACGGGGCCGCTGAAGGCCGGACTGCACACCGTGGAGATTACCCGGCCGCTGACCGCTGCCGCCTGCGTGGAAAACATGTTCCTGCTGGGAGACTTCGGCGTGCGCGTCACCGGCACGGAAACTGCGGTTATTCCCGCCCCGCGGAAGCTCGCTTTCGGCGACTGGACAACGCAGGGGCTGCCGTTCTATTCCGGTCCCCTGACGTACCGCTGGCGCCTGGCCGGCGGGGAACACCTGCGTCTGCGCCTGGGGCTGTTCTCCGCGCCGTGCGTGACGGCGGAGCTGGACGGGAAACGGATCGCCAACCTGTCCCTTTCCCCGTCGGAGGCAGACCTGGGGACCCTCAGCGAAGGGGAGCACATCCTGGATATTACCGTGTATCCCAGCCGGATCAATTCCTTCGGGACATTCCACCTGAACGATTACTCAGTGGTATGGTTCGGCCCGCAGGCCTGGCGGAGCACCGGAATGCGCTGGAGTTACAACTACCGCCTGGCGCCTTCCGGCCTGCTCAGCGAACCGCACCTGATTGTCGAATAACCCCAAAAAGCAGCAAAAAGGATGTCCCGAAGGACATCCTTTTCTGCACCCTTTTCCTGCTTACAGCTCCAGCACCGGCAGGCCGGCCGCCAGCGCGGCGCTGCGCCGGAGCTGGACGGAGGGATCCGCGGGGGATTCCAGCGTGACGATCCACCGGAACTCATGCCAACCGCCCAGGTCCGCCGCAAAATTGGTTTCCCAGTAGTTGTTCATGATCCGGCTGCGGATATCCGCCCGGTTCAGTTCAATACTCCGCCCGTCGCACAGCGTGACGGGGCCTTTTTCGTTTTCCCCGAAGGAGACCAGCGGCACATCCGGGCTGGTGACCAGCAGGTCAAAGCCGCTGCCCCGGCGGAGGATCCCGCTCTGCAGGCACCAGAAGGCCTGGCAGGTCCCCGGCAGTTGGTCAATGCCCGGGCGGATGACGCAGCCGGTCTTGTCGATCCAGGTTTCATTGTCCCCGTCGGTAACGAAGGGGAGGACCAGCTGGATTTCCTCCGGGTCGTGGCAGCTCTTCTTGCGGAGGCGCACCCGGGCGTCCAGGCGCGGAATGGTTCTGTAGATCTTCAGGTCCAGCGCGCAGGCGTCCGTGCCTTCCAGGTCATACTCGACGCGGAGGGTGACGGAGACGGGTCCCTGTTCCGCAATGGTGAAGCGCTTCGGCCGGGCGGCGTATTCCCGCGTGTTGACCGTGGCCCGCCGGCGGCCCATCTTCCGCCGGGAGGAGGTAACCGGCCCGGAGACCGGCGTAACGAGGTACACGCAGGTGAAAGCCCCGAAACGGGACGCCGGGTCGAGCAGCTCCCGGCCCGTGCGGCGATCCGTGACCGAGGCGATTCCCTTTCCCGCGTCGGTCCGGACAGTGAAGCAGTCCGTCTCAACCATTTCCGGCAGGGCAAGGTCCGGAATGCCGGCCTGGTCCGTCATCGCGTCGGCGCACATCCACGCGGTATGCGCCGGCATTTCCTCATTGGCCGGGGCGTATTCCAGCTGCAGTTCCCGGCTTTCCCCGGGGGCGAGGGTGAGCACCGTTTCCGCCAGGCGGCCCCGGGGACCGGGTCCGGTCTGGGTGGGCAGGAGGGCGCCCGACGCGGTATCCCGCAGGGCGAGGGGACAGTCCGCCTGCTGGCAGCCGCCGGGATATTCCCAGCCCAGCAGCGGGACAGCGGCCGGCATGGCGACCGGGAACGGGTATGGATTGATGACCCGCGCGCGGCCGGGGCGCTCCGGCCGGATGGCGCGGTTCCCCAGGCCGGAAAGCACCTCGTCCAGCAGGGCGCAGGCCGCGGTATTCGCGTTGGCGGCGAAGGCGTTTTTCTTCATGAGCATGGAGGCGGCCAGCGTGCTGTACGGATCGGACACGGAGGCGGAATGGCCCCAGGTATGCTCTGCATACAGTATCATGTTTTCCCCGGCCTCCTGCCGGAGAGCTTCATCGGTATATTTTCCGTCCGGATCCAGCAGGGCGGCGGTGTTCCGGCAGCGCTGGGCCTCGCGGTAAAGCTTCACGGACTGCGGAGTGGAACCGACGCCGTCCGCCCACCAGTCGGTCCAGTCGCCGGCGTATTCCGGGATTTCCGCGCCGGAGGCGGCCAGCTTGCCGAAGAAGGCGTCCAGGGTGGCCATTTCCAGGGTGACCCGGCCGCCGAAGCGCTCGTTCAGCATATTCACCCGCTCCGCCACGCGGGCGTTGGGGGGTGAGTTGTCGGACAGGATACCGCTGACAAACACCGGCACGAAGTCGAGCGGCCAGCCGGATTCCTCCAGGCCGGCAAGATACCGGGTGATGCGGGTCTCTGCCAGGGACAGCTCCTCCGCGTCCGTGGTTTCCGCGCCGGTGGTGAACAGGCGGCCGCTTTCGATATCCCGCAGGAAGTCATCGTTCAGCATGGACGAGGACGTTCCCCGGGGGCAGAGCCCCAGGACATGGCCCCAGTGATAGTGCTCCCCGCAGAAGGCGAGCACGCTCTTTCCCGCCGGGCCGCGCCAGCGGAAGAACGCCGGGTTCCGGTGCAGGGGATACATGCCGTGGTGGGTGTGCAGCGCGCTGTAGAAATACCGGACGCCGGCGTCCGCCAGCGCGTCCGGCAGGGCCGCGGAATATCCGTTGACGTCCGCCGTCATGGCGCTGCGCAGGTCCAGGCCGTTTTCCCCGGCCCAGGCGGCGGCCTTTGCCAGGTGTTCCCGCAGGACGGAATCGTCGACCAGGTCCGTGAGGTTGAGGTAGGACGCGCTCAGTCCGATGCGCCCCTCCCGGACATAGCGGACCAGGTCCGCCCTGTCCTGCCCGGAGGCAGTTTTCAGGAACTGCTCCACCTGCCAGAAGTTTTCACACTGCCAACGGAAGCCCCGGGGTTCGCCCGCGTCCTCCCGGCGCAGGATTTCCACCGCGCCGCGCAGGAATTCCCCGTGCAGGCGGGCGGCCAGCTCCTGCCGGACCGTATAGCCCACATCCGTATGGGAATGGTGCAGCACGTCGATGTGCCATGTCCTTTTCAGTTCCTTCACGAATGATACCTCCATATTCCTGTGCCTTTACCGGTCCAGCAGGGAAGCCGCGCGCCCCGGCTCCACAGCGACCGTGAGCATTTCGAAGGGCCTGTATTCCAGCGTGTCGGTTTCGCGCTCTTCGTCCTCCAGCAGGTTCATCACGGTGACCGGCCAGGGGAAGCGGACGGCGCCCCGGCACCCGTCCTGCTCCGTGAAGCGCAGGATCAGCTTCCGGCCGTCCTCCGACTGCTTCATGCCCTGCAGGAAGAGGGTGCCCGTATCCGGCAGGCGGAAGGCGGGCAGGCCTGCGCGCAGCAGGGGCGTATTGTATTCCAGCGCCAGGCGGTTGACGCCTGCGGCCTGGGCCGAGCCGGCGTGCGGAACGATGAGGTATCCGAAGCTGTGGGTTCCACGGTCGGAAAGGAGATCCGGCCGGCAGGTGGCCCGGAGCAGGGACAGGGACATCACGTGATCCCGAATGCCGATGCCGTACTTGCCGTCGTTGATGACCGCAACGCCGCCGCCGGTTTCGCTCAGGTCGCTCCACTTATGCTGGCAGACCTCGAAGCGCGCCTGCTGCCAGGTGGTGTTGCGGTTGGTTTCCCGGGTGATGAACCCGGCGCCCGTATCGCCATGGGCATCGGGCGCGCGCACCGCGCAGCCGAACTCCGCCCGGGCCAGCACATGGTCCTCATGCCAGTCGGCATAATGCTCCGTTTCAACGGCGCACACGCCGCGGAAAAAGCGGAGCGTCCGGGTGAAACGGCTCTTTTCCGTGGAAAGTTCGCAGGTGAAGGCCGCTGTTTCCCCGTCCCGGAAGGAGAGGGAGAGAGGTTTTTCCAGCCGCAGCGGCAGCTCCACCTCGGGATAGGTGGCCAGGATGTCCCAGGCGTCGTAATTGCCGGGCACGTCTTTGAAAAGGCGCAGTTTATTGAACGCGCCGCAGGTGTATTCCCGGGAATTTGAATCCTTCAGCGAGGAAATGCTTCCGTCCGGTTCGGCGGTGACGGTGAGCAGATCCGTTTCCACGCGCAGCGCGCCGCCGGGCAGGCTTTGGGCCCGGATCCAGGACGGATCCCCGGCGGGCGGGTCCTCCCGCACCGGGCTGAGGGCCGGCATCCGGCCGCGGACAAACCGGCCGGGAACGCCCAGGCGGGATTCCTTCCCGGCGGGATCCGGCACAAACGCGGGCAGGGTGCGCCCGAAATTCAGCGTATTGAAAAGCTTGTTTCCCTCCGGGGCGGCCAGTTCGCCGCAGGCCTTCCGGATGTCCGCGTAGTCCGCCATGGCGTCTTCGAACACGGGGCGGATATGGCTGCCCGGGAGAATATCGTGGAACTGGTTGACCAGCAGCTTTTTCCACGTTTCCCGCAGGGCTTCGGCAGGATAGGCTTCGCCGGCGAGCCAGCGCAGGGCACAGGCCGTCTCCGTATCGCGGAGCAGGATCTCCAGCTGCCGGTTCTGCCGCTTCAGGTCGGACTTGGTGGTGAAGGTGCCGCGGTGCATTTCCAGGTACAGTTCCCCGTCCCAGACCGCCAGGTCCTTCGCTTCATTCAGGTTTTCCTCCAGGTACTGCCGGCCGCCGGTGAGGGTGACCTGCGGCATGGCGGAGATTTTCCCCAGCCGTTCCACGGTATGGAGCATGTCCTCCGTGACGCCGCTGCCGCCGTCGCCGTAGCCGTACATGCACAGCGTGGCCGCGCCGGAGTTCTTGTCCTGGTAGGCGTTCCAGTTCTGCATGATTTCCGTGGGCGTGGCCGCTGTGATAAAATGCGTGGGCGGAACGCAGGCGTAGACCTCGCTGCCGTCCAGCCCGCGCCAGATAAAGCTGTTGTGGGGGAACCGGTTGGTATCGTTCCAGGTGGACATCTTGTTGGAAACGTAATAGCGGATGCCGCTCTTCCGCAGGATCTGGGGCAGGACGGCGCTGGTGCCGAACACATCCGGCAGCCAGCAGTTGTTGCAGGCCCTGCCGAATTTTTCACGGAAGTAGCGCTGCCCGTAGAGGAACTGCCGGGTGAGGCTTTCCGCCGACGGGATATTGCAGTCCGACTCCACATACATGCCGCCGGCCGGCTCAAACTGCCCGGTGCGGACCTTTTCCGCCACGCGCTCGAACAGCTCCGGATAATACTTCTCCAGGGATTCGAAGAGGAAGGCCTGCGTATGGGTGTAGACCAGGAAAGGAAAGCGGTCCATCAGCTCCAGCTGGATGAGGCAGGTGCGGGCGTTTTTCTGCACGGCGTGGATGCGCCGCCAGTAATAGGCGATATCCAGGTGGCTGTGGGCCACCAGCGCCACCGCGCCGCTGCCCCGGTAGAGCGTATTGCCGTAGAGCTCCTTCGCAATGTATTCCCGGGCTTCCCTGATTCCGGAAACAGGGTCCCGGTCCACGATGGACAGCGCGTGGTACAGGCGGTCCGACACGAGGGCGGTGTAGTCCTCATCGAACTCGCCGCCGCGGAGGATATCATAGAACAGGGAAACATCCCGGTACAGTTCCGCGGCGTCCTCGTCTTCCACGACGAACCAGCCGCCCTGGAAGACCTGGCGGCAGCCCTTGAAACGCATGGTATCCTCGTTCCGGTCGTCATCCGGCTTGGAACGGTTGTAGCCCTCGATATCGAAGACGTAGCGGCTGTCCGCGGAGGGCGGAAGCAGCAGCGTTTCCCGGT
>JAEEGL015418389.1_pt1 | contig 10528 bp, 7 predicted proteins | sample 9134231 | NCBI WGS metagenome assembly JAEEGL01 (sample SAMN16246548, study PRJNA631951) | gut metagenome | biome: gut microbiome; feature: rumen; material: fiber-attached | host: Bos | place: Iran: Karaj | collected 2018-10
ATGCTCCACGACCTCATTAAGGAGCTGAAGAGCTATGGCGACCAGCTCATGGAGGTCAGTGTCTCTGCTACTGCATCCCCTGACGGCAGCGTGGAAGCCAACAAGCGTCTGGCTGCAGAGCGCACACGCGTAGCAGCCAACAAGGTGCGTTCCTACCTGGGTAAGGTGGATGTTGCGTTCCACATAGCACAACCGACGGTCTATACATGGGACGATGTGGCAAAGGAAAAAGCACTTGACACCCTCGCCACCGAAGAGGAGATACTGCAGCGCATGAGAACTATGCGCGTGACATATCGCTATGAGCGCGAACACGTGATGGACGAACACGAAGTGCGACAGGCTTACTATCAGCGCAAGCACGACTTGCTGCGCGGCAGAGGCAAGGACTTCTCGGACGGCGATTACTTCAATCTCTACAATGCTATCCGCGATTCTGCGGAGCAAGACACCATCACGATGCTGGCATATAAGCACATCACGCAGCATGGTGGTTATGAGCAGGTGAAGTTCTCCATGTACGTAGCCAATCGCATGGCTATGCTGAACCAAAAGCAGGGCAAGCCCAATGCACGTGTTCTGGAGCCGTTTATCAATAAGCGCCTGCGTGCCGTAACGACGAAAGAGAATAGCGAGAAGGCGCAAAAGAACCGCCGCGAGGTTCTCATCAACCAGATTATCACGTACTTCCAATTAGAGGAGCGTGACAGCGCACTAAGCTACTGCAACTATTGGTTCGGCCATGATGACGACCCCAAGGTAGAACGCCTGCGCAGATACATCACCTTCAAGGAGGGATTTATCAAGTATGCCACTCACCAGCTAAGTCCCGCTGAGGAGAAAGAGGTGGAGGATGCCATGAATTATGTCATCTCCTGCGCTCCGGACAACAAGGCAGTCATATTTACCGAAGGCCGCGATTTGCTCAATGTGCCTGAGGAGGTGAACCGCAAACTGGTGGCTGAGATGAGTGACAACAACCCGAAGAAGTGGTATCTCAGGGGCATTCTTGAAGCCGACAAGGAGGAAGAGAAGCTGGAAGAGAACTACGGAAAAGGATACATACCCGAATATTTGTGCTTCTTCAATCATGCATTTGAATTAGAACCCACATACAAGTGGCTCTATTTCTTTGACGGACAGATTTCTGATCAGCTGCGCGAAAAGTATAAATACCGTAACAAAGACAAACAACGTTACCGCGAAATGTTCTATGATCTGGTAACCGTGACCCCACAGACGGCTACCGAGGAAGACGACCTGATGGACATCAGCGGCGATGAAGAATAAAGTATAAGGATTTTGACAATTCGATACATCATACTCATAACCCTTGCAGTTCTTTTGAAAAGCAATGTTTTCGCTGCCCCCCTTACGGGTGTAGCGCCGGACTATATGCTGCTCAATGACACCATTGACGAAGAAGACCTGCAGGCTCTGCGTGACACCATGCAGATGTCCCGCCTCAATCTGGCAAAGGAGAAGGAGGATCTCAATCTGCAAGACTATGTCATCAAGGACACCTATACCCCGACAAACCACTCCTTCTCCAAGGCTTGGTACGAGCACATCTACGTGGGAGGCAGCCTCGGCATAGAGCAGTTTGTACCTCGCGTGGATGACTACAAGTATCGGTTCTTTTCCAATATCAGCCTCTACGTGGGCAAGCAGATAAACCGCACCAACGGTCTCAGACTCGGATTGGGCTACGGATGGGGATATGAGAAGACTGACAACTCTTATCTAAGCCGTGTATCCGCCAAGTTGGACTATCTCTATAACCTCTCAACACACTTCCAGGGCTACAATCCCGCACGCCCCGTTGAGGTCTCCCTCCTGGCCGGTGCCGGGCTCAGCTTCTCACATATCAGCTCCAGCAATCGCGGTGTGGCGCCTGAAATTCACGCTGGATTGCAGTTCAAATGCTATACCGGTCCGCTCGGCACCATAAACATTGAGCCCTACATAGGACTGGCAACAGACAAGATAGACCTCTCCGGCTCACGCAACTGGAGGCGATATGACATCTTCTATGGCCTGAATCTCAACTATTCTTTCTTCTTGGATGATAACCTTTCCGATGAGGCAAGGCTGAAGATTCTGCAGGCACGCATGGCCGACGAACGTATGATCAATGCCTATACCCTCGAGAAATGGCGCACACCATGGTTCATAGAATATTCTATGGGTATGGCAATGACCACGTCAGACTACCTTGATTTCTCTCAGACGGTGGGTAATCAGACATCTATTTCCGTAGGCCGCTGGCTTTCACCGGTCATTGGTTTCCGTCTGTCAGCCGCTTCGCGCTCCACGAAATGGCGGGAAGAGGAGCATGGTGACACAAGAATCAACACGTACAACTATAACAACAACTATATCAGCGCCAATCTCGAAGCACTCATCAACCCCTTCGGCTTCTTCCGAAACTTCAAATGGAATTCTAAGTATGGCGCTTACCTTGCCTTCGGATATGGCATGGGACTGGTGCGCAAGCACACATACGACGGTGTGTCCAACATACGCAGCGAGGCATATAACGTAGGCCTGCATCTCTGGGCAGGCGTTACGGACAACATGCAGGTGTTCATAGAGCCGCGCTATGGTCGCAACGTTTATAAATGGCATGAGGTCGGTTCCAAGACCTATGACTTCACAGGCGACAACACATTCAGCATCAATGCCGGTATAACGATGCTCATCCGCTCACAGAAATATAAGAATCCTTTAGAGATGGATGACACTCAGAACTATACTTACCGCAACATTCGCGGCTTCCGCGTAGGTATAGACTTCGGTGCCCTGATACTTCAGAAGGAGGGAGAATGGTTCACCCGCACCGGTGCTACGCACTATAGCATACGCCCCTGGATGGAATATCGCTTCAACCACCTGAATAGCGTACGCCTGATGGCAGACTTCCTGCGCACCAACAAGAGCATCATGCCAGAGCCGCCGGCACTCATCCGTTCCCGCACTACATACCTCATCACTTCGCTCGACTATCAGATCAGCCTCACCAACCTGCTTGCCGGACGTCTCGTAGGGCGTCGTCTTGAGGTGGAAGGCTTTATCGGCCCGTCGTTCTGCATCCCTGTAAAGAAGGATGAGAGCGACCGCGTGGTATATCGACGCCTGCCGTCAATGGGTGAGTTTCACCTTACGAAAGATGACTACGAAAAGTCTTTCACAGCCGGTGCCAACATCGGTTTCAAGGTTAGCTACCACATCTGGAACGGCATTTCAGCCACCTTCACGCCAACCATCTACTTCCTGCATCAGTATCCTAACTATGACGGTTTCCGCACGCTCAGCATCGGCAGCTTCAACATGATGCAGACGGTCAGCCTCGGCGTGCAATATAAGATAGGCAAGCTGAGCCGCAATCAGGAAGTGAAGCGCAGCCATCAGCGTGAGAAGAACGCCAAGTGGAAGCAGCGCCAGATGGAACTCATAGAGAAACAGCGTGCCAAGCAAGAGGCCAAACAAGCCAAACGCGCACAGAAAAGAGGTTATTAACCCCTGAGATACGACAACAATTCGACAATACAATAATTCGTTATTTCGTTAATTTGTAAATTCGTTAAATTGAAACACCTTCTTCTTCTCATAGCATTCGTCATCTGCCAAACAGCGATGGCAGCCCATAGCAAAAAGAATGAGCCCCAAGACCCCGATGCCGTGGCCTCGGCTATGGCGTTGCTCATACACAAGCACTCCATCAATGCCGATACGATAGCCGTTGAGATATCAGAGCGTTTCAGCAAGAGTGCCGCTATGCAGACAGCATTGGCACGTGCATATTTCCGCAACAATGAGCGTTCACGCACACGACTGTATCTCAATAAGGCCATTGCTATCGATGAGACATACGACAAAGCCTATATGCTCTACGGAGAGATGTATGGCGAATGGGATGTTGACTCTGCATGCTATTGGTATGAGAAAGCTATTCAGGCACAGCCTACCAAGCCCGAGGCCTATGTGATGTATGCCAACGTCATGGCACGAAAGGACATGGACAAAGCCCTCTCCATGCTGGAACAGCTGCGTGCCGCAGTACCGCAATACAATGTTGACGTGGAGATTGCCGCCCTATATAATAAGAAAGGTGACGACAAGGCTGCTGTCGCTGCTATGGAGAATACCGATGTGCAGCAACTCACGATGAACCAGCTTGCGTCCTACCTGCAGAACTGCTATTGGAGCAACAATGACGAGCGTGCCATTGAGGTGGCGCGCGTGGGAATGGAACGGTTCCCCGAGAACAAGGGGTTCAGCCGACTCTATGCATGGAGCAGCGCAAGGACAGGAGCCTACAAGGAAGCCCTGGAGCATGAGTTAGACTACCTCAGCGATGCTCCCGCCGACTCTATCAACTCCATAGACTACCTTACGGCCGGCTCGGCATACATGGCTTTGGACGAGACAGACAAGGCCTTTGAGATGTTTGCCAAGATTAACACTCTGGAGGATGACTATTTTGCCCCACAGATGAAGGGACAGGTAGCAAAGGTGGTGAACCGAGATGTGAAGCGTCTCAAGGAAGAAGGACAATATGATGCCGCTGCACACATATACAAGAAATACATGGAGGCGTACCCCAGCAGCGATGATCCTGCATATCAGCTCTACACCCTCTCGCAGATATACCGCGAGCAAGTGCAGGCGCTGAGCGAGAGTTCTGACAGCACAGACACGGCTCCTGCCAATGCAACGGCCCAGCAGAAAGAAGCGCTGGAGAAACTTTTCAGCATCTACACCACCATAGAGAAGAAGTATCCACAATGGGAGAACCTACACTTTGTGCTTTATGTTCATGCCAGATACAGCTACTCTTACCTGGACAAGGAAAACTCACAGGGTCTGGCATTCCCATATTATGAAAAGCTATACAACCTCCTCAGCAGCCGCAAGAGCCGTAACGAGCAGGAAAAGGCTATGATAATCGAGGCATGTCAGTACATGGGGTCACACTATTATTTCCAGAAACACGATGTCGCATCGGCTCGAATATGGTGGCAACGCATACTGAACTATGACCCGAACAACCAGACAGCGAAGGATGCGCTGGCAAAAATCAAGAAGTAAGCGACAGTCTGCTTAGGCAGAAAAACAGCTCAAAAACACCCCGTTTTACGATTTTCCCGATTTTACATTTTGCTCATTTTTTGCCTAAAAAATGAGCAAAATGACTTTTTGAAACTTTCCACTAAAAAATGAAATCTAGGATTTCAGAAGTTGAATCCATTGGAATAATAGAACAAAAATCAGCCTTTTGGAAGGCGTTGACCTACTTTTCTCATGCAATAGTAGGTCTTTTACTGGGTAGAAGTAGGTCTATTACATTGCAATAGTAGGTCTATTAGGAGGTAAAAGCAGGTCTTTTACCTCCTTTTTTGTAGTCATTATTTCGGTGCTGGTGTTCTACTTTCGATATGAAAAGCATCGAACACTCTGATTATGTGCACGTTAGCCATTCGTGCTCTTTTGGGCGATATTTGCGGCCACAAGTGACCGCGCTCACAAATTCTCGCAAATTTTGAAGGTACGAAAATCACTTTTGTCATTTTTTTAACATAAAAATGAACAAAATGACTTTTCGCCCTTTATGCAGAAAAGAGACCAAAACGGGTACTTTTACATGCAGGTCAAATCGTCATCAAAGTATTAACGTCGGCTACTGTTTGCAGGTCAAATCGGCATCAGAGTACAATTTTCTGATAGACTGTGGCAACCATTTTATGATGTCGCTGGCTATGAGGCTCTCCTGTCCCACCTCCTCTGCTGCCAAATCTCCTGCCAATCCATGCAGATACATTCCCATCATCGCCGCCACCTTTGGCTCATAACCACGCGCCAACAGCCCCGTGATGATACCCGTCAGCACATCGCCGCTACCAGCAGTAGCCATTCCTGCATTGCCGGTAGTATTGTATATCACCTCACCATCGTGACAACACAATGCGCTGCGATGCCCTTTCAGTAGCACATAGCCCTTTACCTCAATAGCAAACGCCATCGCCCGCATGACATCATCCATCAGAGATGCCACCACATGCGAACCGCCATTCTGCATCCCGGCCACCGTATCAGCAGCCACCGTATCAACAGCCACCGTATCAACAGCCACCGTATCAACAGCCACCGTATCAACAGCCACCGTATCAACAGCCACCGTATCAGCAGCCACCGTATCAGCAGCCACCGTGCCCTGCGGTTCTCTGCAGGGACCGCCTTCCTCTCTGAAGGCTCCCAGCAGCCGCTCAAACTCCTTCTTATGCGGTGTGAATATCAGCCCTTCCGGCAGTTCTCCTATCGGCACCACGCCCTTTCCTATGAGGTTTATCGCATCTGCATCAACAACCATCGGACTCGATGCTCCATGCATCACCATCCTCAGCAGCTGTTCCGAGGACTGGCTTTGGCCAAGCCCCGGACCTATTCCGACGGCATCATAGGCTCCGAAGTCAAGCTTCCACTCCTCTGTGTTCTCCTCATCCTGCCGCTGTGTCCTGCGGTCCTCTGCAGAACAAAGCGTCACAACTGCCGAACGTTCTGCCGGGGTAGCCAAGTCGTCGTATGCGGAAACAATCACTTCAGGCACGCTTATCTGCAGGATATCGTTATTGCTCCTCGGCGTGCAGACGGTACACTTCCCCACCCCGCTCCTCATGCAGGCACGCGAGGCAAGTACGGCGGCCCCTGCCATACCGGCAGAGCCTGCCACGAGCAGAGCATGACCCATCGTGCCCTTATGTGCATCTTCGGGGCGTTGACGCACGTTGGCGCGACAGCGCTGAAGGGACACTTCCGTGACGCGCATCTCTATTGGGGTCGGACACGCAAGCCCAGTCTTGAATTGTTGAATAGCCATAATGTATATCTTCGTTCGGGGGAATCGGAGTCCCCGCATTTACGTCCAGAATTCCTGTTCGCCGGTCTCGCTCATAGTACCGTGACACCGAGGACAGGTATGCATATCCCACAGTCGGATGTCATCGCTGCTGCAATAGGGGCACAACCGCCCGACATCGCTACGAAACGACGGAGCCACATCGCCGATAATTCCTCCCACCACGATATTCCCTACGCGCTTGCAGTCAGGACACGCCACGGCATGAATCTCCTGTCTGAACAGCCCGCGTCCCTCATAGGCCTCAGCCTCATATCCGCACGCAGAGCAACGATATTTCTTCTTCCACGACATCTCTCTTTGACAACCTAACTGGAAATCATGTGGCAAAGATACGATTAAGCTTTGAGATATACAAGAGAAAAAGCTTGTTTTTTATCTTGCATATCCAAGGCGCAGTACCTTCGACGAAGTCAAAGGTACGATTAAGCTTTGAGATATACAAGAGAAAAAGCCTTCTATATGAATTTTTCATTTTATATTCTTTCGTCTCATTATTTTGTATTACCTTTGCAGATAATAACTAATAATGTACTACCCTATGGAAAAAATCACAGTTCAAAACACAGAAATAACGGTTTTATCACACAATGACAAAGACTACATATCGCTCACAGATATGGCCAACGGCAAACAGAGTGAAAGCCGAGCAGCCGATATTATCAAGAATTGGATTCGTACCCGCTATACTATAGAGTTTCTTGGAACATGGGAAATGATTCACAATCCCAATTTTAAAGTGGTCGAATTTGACCACTTTAAAATGCAAGCGGGTCTTCCAAGTTTCGTTATGAGCGTAAGCGAATGGATTGAAAAGACTAAAGCCATTGGCTTAATTGTCAAGAAGGGACGGTATGGTGGCACCTACGCTTTCAGAGATATCGCATTTGAATTTGGAACGGCGATTAGCGTAAATTTCAAACTCTATTTGATTGACGAGTTCCAAAGACTGAAAGAAGAAGAACAAAAGCTATTGGGCTGGACTGCCAAAAGAGAACTTTCTAAGATTAACTATCACATTCACACAGATGCCATTAAGAGTCATATGATACCCGAAGAAGTCACCGCAGCTCAAGCAAATATCATCTATGCAGAAGAGGCCGATGTACTTAATGTGGCAATGTTTGGCATGACTGCTAAGCAATGGCGAGAGGCCAATCCAGACTTGAAAGGCAACATCCGTGACTACGCAACCATAAACGAACTGATATGCCTGTCAAACATGGAGAATATTAATGCCGTGCTCATCAACGACGGGATGCCACAAGGCGAAAGACTTGTGGAGCTCAATCAGATAGCCATACAGCAGATGCAAGTACTGGAGGGGTATGGCAACAGGAAGCTGTTGAAATAGAGGTTGCATGCCCTGTGATATAGGGAACAGGGGCGAATCACTCACAGCCAAATGGTTTCGATGTAGCACCCAGAGGTTGTTCTTTTGCGAGCACATATCACTCGGATTATGCTAATTTTACATAAATAATAAGGTATCAGAGAGACACTTCGGTACATAATTGAAACAAATTTCATAACTTTGTACGCACAAACAACACAAGGATGCAAGCAAATACAACAAACAACAATTTCATAAAGAATATGAGAAAGACTATTAGACTGATACTGGCTGCCGTACTGCTGAGTATGCCCCTTGGCATGATGGCACAGGAGGAGAATGGCTTTACGAAGTTTGACGTGCAAGAAGGATTTACCGACAATGGCTTCCAATGGTTCCGCGATGCGCAACTGCTCTGTGCAGGAGATACGAACAAGAGCAACGCCATGACCATCGGATGGGGCGGCATCGGCACCCTTTGGGGACGCGCGGCCATGACTGTCTATGTGGCAGAGAAACGCTACACAAAGCAGTTCATGGACTCCTCGGATTATTTCACCGTGATGTCATTTGATGTAGAGCAGAGCCGCGTACTCACATACATGGGCAAGAACTCCGGCCGCGACGGGGATAAAGCAGCGGCTCTCGGACTACATACCGCATATACCAAGAACGGTACACCATACTACACAGAGGCCACAATGGTCATAGAGTGTCGCAAAATGTATGCTGCGCCATTTGACAGCAAGTATTTCTGCGATGACGTTCCACGTAAGATGTACGCTAACTTCCCCGCAGGAGTGCATACCGAATACATCGGCGAAGTGGTTGGCGCGTGGAGTAAGGCAGGAAAGGACCTCTCGGACGCAGACGGAGCAGAGAAATGCAAGAACTCCACCATCAGCACCATGATGGAACGTCGCTCCATACGCAAGTACCTTGACCGCCCGGTGGAGCACGAAAAACTGGAGCAGATAGCGATATGCGGCATCAATGCCCCCAGCGGCGTAAACCGTCAGCCATGGGAGATACGCGTTGTGGAAGACCCCGCATTCATCACCGGACTGACAGAAATCTACAAAAAGGAAAACGCAGAGCAGGTAAAGCGCGATCCCGGCTTCAAGAATATGTTCCGCAACGCTCCGAATATCATCTGTGTGGCAACGCCTAAGGGCAGCGGCGAACTGGATGCCGGTATGCTGGCAGAGAACATGATGCTGGCAGCACAGTCAATGGGGCTCGGCACATGCTGCCTCGGCGGACCTGTAAGATTTCTGAAAGGTAATGAACAATGCAAGCCATATATTGACCGTCTCGGCTTCAGCGACGGCTATGAGTTGCTCTACATTCTGGCAGTAGGCTATCCTGACGAGAAGCCTGCAGCTAAGCCACGCAAAACAGACAAAATCCAATACATCAAATAACATTATGAAGAAATACGAATACAAGACACATGGCACATGCAGCAAAGCCATCTTCTTTGAAGTTGATGACGAGCAGCGCATCCACAACGTCAGCTTTGTCGGCGGGTGCAACGGAAACCTTCAGGGTATAGGCAGACTGGTAGAAGGTATGCCCTTGAGCGAGATAGAAAAGAGACTCAGCGGCATCAGATGCGGCATAAAGAATACCAGTTGCCCTGACCAGCTGGCTTACGCAGTTCATCAAGTAAATAATCAGCAATAGGACAATGGACATCATAGAAAGCAGGAACCGTATGCTCGGCGAGACACTCGTAAAGAATCTTGAGCGTCGCCACTTCGAAGCCTATTATTGTGCCACCTCAGAAGATGCCATCACGAAAGTGAAGCAACTGATGCCCTCGGGCAGCAGCGTCACATGGGGCGGCTCGGAGACTATCCGCAGGATGGGACTGACAGAGGCTCTCCATGAGGCAGACTACAAAGTGTTGGACCGCGACAAGGCCGAGACGCGTGAGGAGCAGCTTGACATCTATCGTCAGGCATTCTCATGTGACTACTATTTGTCGAGCGCCAATGCCATAAGCGAAGACGGCATTATCGTGAACATTGACGGCAATGGCAACCGCGTAGCCGCTATCTCATGGGGTCCTACCCATGTCATCTTTGTCATTGGACTCAACAAGGTCACCAAGGATGTAGAGTCAGCATTGGCACGTGCCCGCGGAACTGCCAGCCCTACCAACGCACAGAGGTTTGACATCAACACGCCGTGCCGCAAAGACGGAGTATGTCACAACTGTAAGTCAGAGGATTGCATCTGCACCTGCATACACTTCCTGCGCCATTCCAGGCCTG
>JAEEGL015584587.1_pt1 | contig 10528 bp, 11 predicted proteins | sample 9134231 | NCBI WGS metagenome assembly JAEEGL01 (sample SAMN16246548, study PRJNA631951) | gut metagenome | biome: gut microbiome; feature: rumen; material: fiber-attached | host: Bos | place: Iran: Karaj | collected 2018-10
AAGCCGAGCAGCGCGGGCAAAAGGCCGATCAGCGCGGGAACACGCGCCAGTGCCGCGGTCAGCGCTTCGCGCACGTCTTTGTAAAAAAAAACGCCCGCCAACAATACCAGCAGCACCGCGGGCGCGCGGGCGGCTGGGCGGGCGAGGGAGCGGCGGTGCGCGCCGCGGTCGCCGAAGAGCGCCGCGGGCAGCAGCACGGGCACGCCGTAGAGGTCGATAAAGAACACGGGCCGCGTGAATTTCGCGGGCACGGCATCGCCGAGGAGCGTCAGCAGCAAAGAGACAAACAGCAACACGGCCGCCACGGCACACAGACGGGCGGAACGCGAAAGACGGGTCTTTTTGCTCATACTATCTCCTTTGAAAGCGACTGCCCGGAATACCCGGGCAGCCGAATGCGTGTTGGAATTGTGGCTTACAGTTTCTGTTTCTTTTCGCCGACGGCCATTTGCTGTTTGGCCAACTCTTCCATCGCGGCCTGGTCGCCGGTCATGGCAAGCTTGGCGGCATCCTCGCGGCGTTTGAGGAGCTCGGCGTACATACGCTCGCGCTTCTCGCCCGACAAATCGTAGAAGAGGATGGGGATGATGCCCAGCAGACAGGTCAGCGCGGGGATGATGGTGCACATCACGAACAGGCCGTGCTTGGTATCGTCGGTCTGGGCTTCGCCGCGGGTGTACGAGGTGATGTCGTACCCGATGTATTTCTTAATCTGCAGCGACAGCAGGTTCGAAACCAAACCGGCGAGCTTTGTGGCAAGGCCCTTGGCGACCGAGGTCATGGCCTCGGTCCGGTAACCGTTACGCCACTCGCAATAGTCCATCGCTTCGTTGTACATCTCGTTCGGGATCACGCGGCGCAGGCCGTAGAAGACGGTGTAGACGGCCTCCTGCACCGCGAAGGCGAAGAACATGGGCAAGACCTTTTTGTAGAGGCCGTTGTGCTTGCCGCCTATCATACCGACGAGGTAAACGGGAATCTTGGTCAAATCCATGGTGTACTCGCCGAGGAAATACAGCGTCTTGGTGGAGAAGCGGCGGCGGAACCACGGGACGAGGTAGTAGGAGAAGGGGTTGATGATGGCGCCCGGAATACCGGCCACCAGCGTCATGGACGCGAAGTTGAGAACGTCGATGAAATAGTCGGACTTGCTGCCGCCGACGCTCAGACTGGAGAGCGTGTTGCTCAGCGTCAGCAGCAAGATGGGTTTGTTGTTGAGAATGGACTTGATGCCCTGCACGATGCTGGGCGTCTCGATGGACTGCATCACGCGCTCGCGGGTCATCACGCAGAATATCAGGGCCGCAACGCCGCTGACGATGGACGTGAAGTTGCCCATGAACATAAAGACCGAGGTGTAGGAAAGGTTGAGCACCTTGCGGCCGATGAGGTCGAGGATGATGGTCATAATCTGCTCGGGCAGTTTCTCGCCGAGGAAGCCCGAGAAGAATTCGGCCATGGTAATCAAGCGCGTTCGGTCAACCGGGTGGGGCGTGATGGTCGCAAGCATGCCGGTACGGGCAATGCCGCGGAAGGTGCCCGCGCCCTCGCGGATGACGGTCAGGATGAAGTAGGTCAGGAACTTGCCCGAATCGCGCGTGCCCTTGCCCTTGAAGAAGGCGGGCAACAGCCAGTACAGGCAGGTGCCGATGGTGCCGGGAATGCCGAGCGCGACGAGGTAGGGCTTGAACTTGCCCCAGCGGGTGCGCGTCTTTTCGACGATGGCGGCGGTGAAAATATCGTTGATAATGTCCCACACGCCGTTGACGGCGTTGATAACGGTCTGGAAGTTCAGGTCGACCTGCAGAATGTTGGTGATGAAGCGGGACGAGTACGAGTCGATGTTAAAACTTTGGCACATATCGTACACGACGTACCAGACAGTCTCGCGCAAACCGACGTAACGACGGTTTTCGTAAACGTATTCGCGTTCTTTTTCGCTGATCTCTGCCGGTTCGGCCGCGGTTTCGCGTACTTCGGATGTGTTATCCGCCACAAGAGACACCTCCACGAATATAGTCATAAAATCTAAAACATTATAACACGGCAGAAAAGTATTTGCAAGGTATCCCTCATAACTATTGTATCCTTGTTAAAAACGGCAAAAAAGAAACGGGCGGGTTGTGCAAAATCACAACTCGCCCGGTGTTCGGCGCGGCGCCATCGGCGATGGTTACGGGGAGTTCTGTACCGCGCCGAAATGAATTGCGCCTTCGGCGCGTGAATTGACGTTCCGTCGTGAATTGTGCCTGCGGCACGTGAATTGCCCTGCGGGGCATACAAGCAATTCCATTCACGGCGCAGCCAATTCATGCCGCACAGCGGCAATTCATGACGGCGCAGCCGTCAATTCATAAAATACAAGCTGAAAAAAGGTCTTTTTGTTCCTTTTCTCAGCTCGTTTTCTGTTTGGTTTTCGTGTTACCTTTTCGCCGTCAGGCGCCGATGACGCGGCGCAGTAAGAGCGTGACGTCGCCGAGGTCGATTTGGCCGTTGCGGTTCATATCACACAGGTCCGCGCGCTGGTCGGTGTAGGGCGGCTCGATGCCGCTGGCCACGTTCAGCAGCGCACGCGCGTCGGCGGTCGTGAGCGTGCCGTCGCCGTTGGCGTCCCCGTAGCCGTCGGACACGTTCGTGCCGCCCTCGTACACGGGCACGTTATACATCAGGCCATAGGCAATCGCGGCGTCACACCCCTGCGAGGTGAGGGTGATGTCGTGGCTGAATTCGGTCTCTTTCGGGGCGCGCAGCGCAAAGGCGTAGCGGCCGACGGAGAGAACGGCGGGCGTGAGCGTGACCGCTTTGAGCGAGGTGCAATTTTCAAAGGCGTAATTGCCGATCACCAGATTGCCGTAGGTGGGGAAGGTCACACTCTCGAGCGCGAGGCAACCCGCGAAGGAGCTGTCGCCGAGGTCGGTCAGCGAACCGGGGAAGCGCACGGTCGTCAGCGCGATGCAATCGGCAAAGGCGTATTCGCCGATAGCGGTCAGCGTGTCCGGAAAGGTGAGCGAGGTCAGGTTTTCGCACGAACTGAACGCGCGGCGGCCGATGGTCTTCACGGCCGCGCCGATGACGGTTTTGAGCGCGGTGCAGCCGTAAAACGCGAACTCGCCGACTTCTTCACAGTTGCGAAGATTGACGGACGCGAGCTTGCGACAGAGGTTAAAGGCATAACTGCCGATTGTCTTGACGCCGCTGCCGAGAATGATGCTTGTCAAACCGCTGCAGCCGTTGAAGGCGTAAGAGCCGACGGCGGTCACGGTTTCGGGCAGCGACACGACGGAAAGCTGCGTTTTGTCCTTGAACGCGCGGGGACCGATGGCGGTCACCGTCAGACCGCCCAGTTTTTTGGGCACGGCGAGATCGGTCTCGTCAAAGCGGTTGTAGCCGGTCACGGTGCAGGTGCCGTCCCCGTTATCCTGATAGACAAGGCGCGTCGCGGGGTCGGTCGCCGCCAGCGCGGGCAGCGCGGCGCCGAGCATCAGCGTGAGCGCGAGCAGGAGCGCAAGCGTTTTTTTCATGGGTTTATCCTCCCGCAAACAGAACGCCGCAGGCGAGCAGCATTCTGCCGAAAAAATAACAGTACGATTTCACAAGGCGGCTGCGCGGTGTTTCGCCGCTGCCGAAGAGGGCATAGAACTCGGCGCCGGCGGCAAGCAAAAGCCCGAGCGCGGAGAGTATGACGGTGAACGCGAGCGATTGCAGCGCGCCCCCCGCCCGCTGGCAGAGAATGCCGAAGCGCACGGCCTTGACGAGGGCGAGAAAGCCGACGGCCGCGAACACAAGCAGCGCACTGCGCTTCTTGCCCGGGTGCAGCAGGCGCTTGTCGAAGGTCAAGGCGGTGAACGTGACAAGCAGCGCCGCCCAGACGATAATCTCGGGCACGGTGAAAACGGGCGCGCCGAAGCGCTCACCCACCAAGCGCGTATAGAGGAGCGATTCGGCAACGAGCGCCACGCCGTAGAGCGTGGCCGATACGGAAAGCGACCGCCGGCGGTCGGTGTTGCGCACGAGCGCCGCGACAAAGCAGAGCAGAATATCGGCACTTAAAATCCAGAACCAGTCGGCGGCATAGGGCTTGCGGATAGCGGCGGCCAGCACCAGGTCCGCCACGAACAAAAGGCCGCACAGCGCCTTGAAGGGCAGCGCGCCGCGGCGGCCGGCCAGCCCCTCGCGGATGGCGTACCACGACACGGCAAGCAGCTGCACGAAAAAGGTCAGCGCCAGACCGATGAGAAACGGCATCTTGTTCACCTCCGCCAAAAATCTCTTTTATTATAGCAATTTCAAGAAAAGAATGCAATACGGAAAAATCCCGATCCGACTTGCGCCGGACCGGGAAGGCCATCACTTTTTGACGTAAAAGGCGTCGAAACCGGCCTTTTTCAGTTTGGCGACCTGCGCTTTGGCGCCGGCCTCGCTCGAAAAGGCCCCCGCCTGCACGACGTAGAGCGGCGCGGCGGTCTTGGCCGCGGTCTTGGTCGCGCTCTTGGCGGCGGTGGGCTTGACGCCGTAATAATCGCAAATGCCCTGCGCAATCGCTTCGCCGATGGCGGTGGTGTGGGTGCGAATGAAATCCGACCCCGTTTTGGTGTCGTGGAATTCGCACTCGCAGTAAACGGTCATTCCCTTCGCGGCGCGGCATTCGTAAAAGTCGGGCATCGCGACGAGCTTTTCGGCGCTCTTGCCGGGCGTCAGCGGCGCCAGGCGGTCAAACACCGCCTGACCGAGTTTTTTCTGCTCGCCCGTAAGGGCATACAACAGCACCTGCGTGCCGCCGGTCACGGTGTGCTTGGGCGTGGCGTTGGTGTGAATGGCCAGGTGCACGTCCGCGCCGAAGGCGTTGCTTTCGCGCACGCGGTCGACCATATCGTCGGCGTAGGTGCATTTGACCGAAAAGCCCGCCTTTTGCAGATACGCCACGCAGGCCTTGGCGATTTTGGCGCACTGGGCGCGCTCGTTGGTGCCGCCCGTGGCGTACGGGTTGCCGGACTGGTTGCTGGGGGACACATAGATTTTGGGTGCGGACATATCAATTCTCCTTTTTGCGGCAGTCGTTTTCGGTGTAATAGGTCAGCGCGCGTTCGCTGTCGCCGAGCCCCTCGGTGGTCGGGTCGACCACCACGCCGAGAAAGGCGAGAATGTTGATGAGCATGCCGATGATCTCAATCGCCTCGTTCTCGGACACGCGGGGCACGGCGTCCAGCAGCGCCAGCAAGTGATACACAAAGGCGACAATCAGGACCGCCGCCCCCATGAGGAAGGATTTGTTTTTGAGTCTTGCTTTGAGGTTAATGCGCATAGAACCCTCCTTCGGTTTCCCCGCCCCGCATACGGGATGCGGGGACGGGGTTCTTGTCAGCCGTCGCGGGAGTCCCCGCGGGCGGCCAGTTCGCTGATTTTTTCATCCAATAGGCGGATGCTCCCCTCGGCGCGGAACATCCGCTCGACGAGGTTGTTGTGCTTGTCCACCTTTTTCTCGAGTTGGCCGATGCGGTAGTTGGAAAGGCGCGTGTTGACCGCGATGCCCACGACGGCGCCGAAGGCGCTGCCGACAAGGGAAATCAGCGCGCTCCACAGTTCGTCACTCATGCTGTTCCCCCCTTACGCCGACACAAAGGTCGCGGCCTTGCCGCAGCCCCAGCCGGTGCCGTTTTCGTTCGCGAGCGACGCGCCGCCCGCGGTGTAGACGGTGAGGGACGTGATGGTGCGTTGGTTCTGAAACGCGTTGGAGCCGACGGCATTCACGGCGTGCCCGGGCGAGCCGAGCACCACGTCGCCGGAGACGAACTCGTGGTTGGCGGAGCCCGAAAACGCGGTGGCGCCGATGTGGCGCACCACCGGCAGCGTGAGGTTGGTGGTCGCGCCGTGCCCGTTCAGACTCTGGCAGCGGTAAAATGCGTTGGAGCCGATAATCTCAAGCCCCGCGAACGAAAAGCAATCGGCGTCGGGCGCGAAGTTCGCAAGGTAGTAAAACGCCTTGTTCCCGATGCCGGTAATCGCGTGCGGGCAGATGAGCTTGGTCATCATATAGTAGAGGCCCATCGCGATATCGCTGTAAAACGAACACGGCGGAATGCAGCACGAGGTCACGCCGTAGCCGGTGCTTTCGGTGAATGACGCGGGCGTCCAATCGGTCAGATCGACGACGGTCGGGCGTCCGTCCGTGCCGCATTGGGTAAAGCGCACGCCGTTGCCGCCGGTCTGCACGTTGGCAATCGCGCTCATCACGGTGTGGGTGTCGGCGTTCGCGGCGACGGTCACGCCCTTGGCGGCAAGGTTCTGCACGCCGAGCGCGTTGGCAGCCGCGATGCGGCCCGCAAGTGTTTGCAGCGTCACGGCGTGTCACCTCCCACGAGGGCGGCCACGGTGTCGAGCGCGCCGCAGATATCGCTGTAAACGGCCTGACAGCGCGTTTCAACGGCCAGCGCGGTCGGAATATGCGCGTTGTCGCTGTTGGCGTTCACGGTGTTGACGGTCTGCCCCGTGGCTTTTTGCGCGAGCGCGGCATCCACCTCGGCTTTGGTATAAAACGACGCCGCAGCGGCCGTCACCTGCGCGGCGCAGGTATCGCGCAGCATCAGGCAATATTGCTCGTATTCCGACAGCGTGGGCGCTTCGGGCGCGGCGGGCTCGTCGGTGAACGAACCGGCGCTCACGCTGAAGGTCGCGGGTACGGGCGAATAGACGAGGGTGGTTTCGCCGCCCTCGGTGCGCGTCGCATAGACGCCCAGCAGCACGTCCCCGCGCCGCAGCGCGGGCAGCGTGCACGCGCCGTTGACCAAGGGGACGGCCACGCCGTTGAAAACGGCGGTCACGTCCAACCCGTCGAACGCGGCAGGCAGCGTAAACGTGCAGGTGTTGACGCCGTACTCCCCCTCGTGAACGGGGGTGCAGGCGGTGATTTTGACTTTGTCTTTGGTTACGGTAACTTCCACACGTTCACCCCCTTACAGTTTGAAGCCGTTTTTGTATTTGGTGTACATTCTCTGCAGGTACTCCTGATAACTGCGAAAGCGCTTGTTGTTGACACTGTTGTAGAACTGCGCTTCGGTCATAATGCCGGCATAGCCGGTCGCGCGGCAAAACTCGCTGTAGGTCCTGGGCGTGCCGTAATAGGTCGGTTTGACGTCCTTGGTTGCGGAGCTGCTTGACGACGAGCCCGAAGAGCCGCCCCCGCGCGCGCTGCCCGCGGCGGCTTGCGCGGCCGAGAGCGCATAGGCGCGGTCTTTGTTTTTCTGGTCGCGCTGCGCTTCGCTCTGCTTGAAGGCGAGCTCGCGCTCGAACTGATCCTGCTTCTGTTTTTCGGCGGCGACCTTCCGGGCGTATTCGCGCTCGGCCTCCGCCACGCGGCGCTCGTAATCGCGGTCGTTTTCCCACGCCTTGGAGTCCTGCACAAAGCGCTTGTACTCGCTGTCGCTCATCTTCGAGAGTTTGGTGAGCAGGTAGTTCCCCTCGTCATAATACCTGTCGAGGCGGTCGCGGTAGCGCTGATACTCGTCGGCGTCAAGGCCGCGCAACAGGTCCGTGTCGGCTTTGAGCCGGTCGCCCTCGCGCTCCTAGGCGGCCAGCGCGCGGTCGTACAGTTCGAGCGCCGAATCGTTCAGCCCCTCGAGGTAGCGGCGATAGGCTTCGCTGCCCGCGGTGACGGCGTACGAGTTGGCATACCCGCCCGTCAGCGCCGAGGCGCGGCCGACGGTATCTTCCATCGCCAGGCGGCCGCCGCGCACGGCGCGGTCGCGCAGTTGTTGGTAAAGCGGATCTTCCGCCACGTTGTAGCGGAAGGCGGGGCGGTTGAGCGTGCGCTCGAGCAGCTCGTCAAGCCGCGCCGTATAGGTGCCGGAGTAGTCGCCGGGTTTGGCCTTTTCCCACGCCGCGAGCGCCTGCCGCGAGCTTTGCAGCGCGGCGCTTTCGCGGTAGACGGGGCGTTTGGTCTTGGTTTTTGACATATTCTTACTCCTCGATTTTCCAGAATCCGTTGATATAGAGTTTGCTGCCGAACGACACGGCGGCCGAAGCGCTCACGGTCAGCGCCCCGTTCGCGCCCGCCACGGCGGTCACGTGCGTGGCGGTATTGCCCGCGCAGGCGGCAAGGGGCGTCAGCGCGGCGGGCAGAATGCCGCTGAAATTGCCCAGGCGCGTCGGCGTGTCGGCGGCAAGAGTTTGCGCGAGCGTCACCGAGCCGCAGACGAAGGCCATATCCAACGGCGGATAGACCGCGCAGGCAAGCGTGGACGCGCTGACGGCGGCAGTCGGCGCGAAGGCCGTCGCGCCCCCGGTCAGAAGCTTGCCGTTCACGCGCAAGTCGTACCCAACCGTCAGTTCGCCGTCGTGTTCGGCATAACAGCCGAAGGCGGCACCGAGGCCGCCGCGGCGAATGTTGAACGGCACGCTCGCACTCGGCAGCAAGCCGCGCACGGTGGCGCCCGACGTGCCAAGGGTGTCGGTCACGGTGATTTCGGTCTCGTACGACGAGGCGACGGCAAGCGCCCCGCCGCCGAACACCAGCGGCGAGGCCGCGTCGTTGGACGCGACGGTAAACGCCGCGCCCCCGCTGACGCGCCACCGCACCGTCACGGCGGCGGTATTGTGGCCGCCCACGCTGCTGCAGGTCTTGGTGAACACGGCTTTCGCCCACAGACCGGTCGGGTTCGCGGTGCCGTCCTCCTCGCAGCGCGTGAGCGTCACGTCGCTGAGTTGGGGCGGCGCGTAAGGTTCGACGCTGACGGTCGTGCTTTGGGTGGACGAGAGGTTGCGGCTGTCGCGCACGGTCACCGCTACGGTCACGGTACCGGAGGCGGTCAGCGGTACCGTCACGGGCGCCGCGCCGCGGCTGACGCCGTCGACGGTCACGCTCGAAACGCTCTGCGACGCGCCGTATTTGAGCGACAGATTCTGCACCGCGACGGTCACGGTGCTGCGGCCCTTGACGTAGCAGTTCCACGCGGCGGGAACGCTGCCGCCGCGCGTCACGGCAATTGAGAACGACGGGCGGTAGGCGGCGGTATCGGGCACGGTCACGCGGAAGGTGCCCGCGGTCTTGCCCACAAGGGACGAGCCGCGATAGGTCGACAGCGTGACCGACACCGTCCCCGAGCGGGAGGAGGGAATTTCGCTCAGCCACGCATTCGGCACGGTCAGCGAGGCGGTCGTGACGCCCGCGGCCAGCGTGCCGCTTGCGGACTGCGCGCCCAGACTCACGGTATAGCGGTGCGTGAACGCCGATGAGCGCGGGCTGACGGTCATCGTGACCGCCGCGCCGGGGGCGACGGACGAAGCGGAAAGCGTGAAGGTGGACGCGCGCTGAATGGTGGTACAGACGAAGCTGCCACTGACACTGCCGCCCGAAAGGCCGGTGTTGTCGACGGTGAACGCCGCGCCGAACGCCACGGTTTTGGTGCCGTCCGCGGCGTGGGTGACGGTCCCCGTCCAGGTGGCGAGCGTGGCGGTCGCGCCGTTGCGGGTATCCACCGTCGGCGAGACCGAAACGGCGGTCACGCCGTCCACCGTGATCGACGCGGTATTCACCCCGGGATAGAGGTTATAGGCCGACGCGGCATACCCGTCGTTTCGTTTTACTTTGAGGACGGCGCGCAGCGAACTGGTGCCCGCCGCGATATCCTGCGAAAGCTGCGTTATCTCCAGCCACGTATCGTAGCGGCTGCCGGTGGTGCCGGTGCAGGTTCCGTAAAGCTTAGACGCCATCTGACCACCTCACTTCCAATCCGTTCTCGGTGGCGTCGAATGTGAAATACCCGTCCGTCGCATTGCCCAGGCGCAGGCAATCGAGCACCTCGGCGCGGGTGATAAACAGGGTGCTATCCGAGATATAGGCAACCTCGGCGCTGCCTTGCAGGAACGACAGACGGTCGTTGGTGAAGCGCGCCTTGATGACGCTGTCGCTGCGGCCGATCTCGACGCCGTAGACGCCGCTTTCGAGTTCGCCGCGGCGGATGTACACGTCAAGCGACGAAACCAGTTCTTCGACCGTGCCGCCGAGGGTGGACAGGTCCTCGCCGACGGCGGCGACGCTTTCGCTGAAGTTGTCGGTGATGCCCGACGCGGTCTGCGTCACGAGCGAGCGCAGGCGCTCTTCGAGCTCTTCTTGCTCGTCCTTGCGGGCAAACCGCTCTTCGACCGCGGCGGTCACCGCGTCGGCGCGCAGGCCGATTTCGGCGTTGTTCTCGGTCTTGTAGGAGGCGAGGTCGGTATCCACCTCTTCGATCCGGCCGGCGTTCGCGGTGATGGCGTCGCTGTGCAGGCCGAGCGCGGTGTCGGTCGTTTCTTGATAGTTGCCGAACGCAGATTGCGTCGCGTAGGTCGCGGCGACGGTCGCGAGCACGGCGTTATCCTTGACGTCGGCAGCGGCGGCGCAGGTGCGCGTCACGCTCTCGGCGGTGGCAAGAATCTGCTCTTTGAGCTCCGCAAAGCGTTCGCGGCTTTTTTCGCTCAGGCCCACGGCGACCTTGCTTTCGGCCTTGCTCGCGCTCTGCAGCGTTGCGACCGCGGCGCGAAGGGCCGCCGTGTC
>JAEEGL015870520.1_pt1 | contig 10528 bp, 9 predicted proteins | sample 9134231 | NCBI WGS metagenome assembly JAEEGL01 (sample SAMN16246548, study PRJNA631951) | gut metagenome | biome: gut microbiome; feature: rumen; material: fiber-attached | host: Bos | place: Iran: Karaj | collected 2018-10
ATGGGAAAATCCTGCGCAAAATCCTAAGCGCACGCGCAATCGTTACCTTGCCATAGTATGGACCATAATATTCAGCTCCATCATCCTCGGGATTCCTAGTCATCGTAACGCATGGTACTTTAGATTTCATATCTATCCGCACATAAGTCACGCTCTTATCGTCGCGAAGGAGTATATTCCATTTCGGTTTATAGCGTTTAATCATCTCACTCTCGAGAAAAAGCGCGTCCATCTCCGTATCAACCACAATCCAATCTGTGTCGTCTATTTCCGCAACTAACGCACGCGTCTTCGCATCTTTCCGCTCCGGAGATTGAAAATACTGACGCACACGATTCCTTAGAATCGCCGCCTTACCGACATAAATCACTTCGCCTGACCGGTTTTTATGAAAATACACTCCCGGTTCTTTCGGCAACTCTTTGAGCTTCTCTTTAAGCTTAGGCGTCATATACTATTATCCTAGCACAAAAATCCACCCGTCTGTTTCATCAGGTGGATTTTAGAGCCATTTACAGAGAAATGCTGTTCTTGCCTGATAAGAAGTCCTCGACAGTTATCTTATCTATCTGCGAGCCATAGCGCTCTTTAATCATTTGTTTACATTGATCAACATAAGCTTTACCATATGACTTCAGGCTGCTCTCGCAATAATCATATAGCGCTTTGTACGTTGCATCGACAATACCCTCACGAACGTCGGACTTGAGGTCGTCAAGACTCTTTGCGCTAGATGGGGCCGATATATCGACTTTGTCATACTTAACCTTAATACTTAGGTCACTTGCCTCAATCGAAGCGAGTTCGTGCGACCATGGGCGAATACCGAGCTTAATCTTACCGTCTTCGCCGAAGTATTGCTTGAACATCTGCTCATAATTACTGTCATTCGAGCCGCTCTCTTCGCTACACTTCTCAACACCAACCTTATTATTAACAGCTTCCATAAAGCTCTTAAACTTATCGTAATTAAACTTTACAGTAATTAGCTTAACGCCATCCTTTTCTTCGACTTTAGCGTCTTTATCAAGCTCAATGAACTCATTTTCTTTATAGACATCAAAGAAATCCTTCATATCCTTCGAAAGAATCTTATCGATATTCTTCGAAGCGCACTCCGAATCTTTGCCGAGCTCAGATAGCTTAACCATATACCAGTTATCGTCAATCTTCTCTAGTAACGACGCGACGACCGACCCAATCATACTACTACTGCTCGTCGATAAATTCTTTAGCGAGGTAGCACTACTAATCATAGTCAGGATCTGCGTGATAATCGAACTAGCATTCGAAAGACCAGTAGCCTTGAAATAAAGATCGCCGTCCTTCAAAAGAACACCGGATACACCCATCTCCTTGCTACTAGACGAATCTTTCATGCTATAAGAAAGCTTTACGCCGTCTTTGCCCTTTGCAAGCTCAAAGTCGCCCGAGAAGGCAGATGTCGTCATGGTCGGGAGAGTATCAGGAGTAATACACTTGCTCGAACCGTCCTTGCTCGTACCAGAAATACACTTCGACGATTCTTCCTCAGTAATGCAATCAGCGTCCTCGCTATCGCAATCGAGAATTGTAGTATTCTTTACATTCGGGGTTTCTGAACTTGCTTCTTGTGATGCCGTAAGGCTAATATTTTCTGCACTAAACACCTTATTCATTGCATCACTGAGATAACGCTCAGGCGATCCATAGCTAAGACCAAATATCAACGCTGCCGCACCGCCGCCAAGTAGTAGTACAAAAACAATGCAGAGCGTAATAATTAGACCCTTGTGCGATTTTTTCTTAGCAGGCATATTGACGCTCTGCTCTACCGTCGCGGTCGCAGCTGGGTTCTCGGCCTCACTAGCTGCTACCGGCTCAGCAGCTGGAGCACCGCTTAATACAGTCTGTTCGTTGCTGACCAAGTTTTCGTCACTCGCGGCTGGCTCAGTCTCCGAGACATCGGCCGAGCTAATCGTGCCGTCCGGAACATCTTCCTTTTTTTCTTCTGGAACTAATGGGTTCACCGTATCTTCAGGCGCCGAAAGAAATTCCTCTTCAGCCTTCGCCTCCTCGGCTACCTGATCCGGCGTCAAAGAACCGTCATCGTTCTTCAAGTCTTCTTCACTCATCAATTATTCTCCTTCCGCGTTAATAACACCGTCGACATTTCGAATCTTACAGGTGGTATGAGCACGCATGCAAGCATCGACCGATTCATATTTATTTAGCATCTCGCTCGAGAAAACATAGAGCCATACTGCCAAAATCGCGAAGAATAAAGTCGTACAAGCAAATAGAACGTAGAAGAATACGAACTTGCCAGTTACAACGTGCCTCTCCGGGTTACGTTCCTTGTATAGCACCTTTGCTTTCTGCGCAATACGAGCCTTGCCGCTCGATTTCTTTTTTGACGTGTTCTTTCGGACTACCGGTTTTTTAGTAGCCATAATAAAATGCCCTCCTTCAAACTATTGTATTTACTTAATTTTAGCATAAACGTATAGAAATATGCTACAATATTTTTAATAAAGCTTTTGTTTATTTAAGGGAGAAAGGCATCATTTTATGCAAGGCAAAGATACAAACATTCGCTATATCCATGCGCGTCAAATCCTTGACTCGCGCGGCAATCCAACCGTCGAAGCAGACGTTATTCTCGAGAATGGCGCCGCCGGTCGCGCAGCAGTTCCATCGGGCGCATCGACTGGTTCCGCAGAAGCCATTGAGCTTCGAGACAATGACCCAGAACGCTATGACGGTAAAGGTGTACTTAAAGCAGTCTGGAATGTAAATAATAAAATCGCTGATGTATTAATTGGCAATGATGCCGCCGATCAACGCGCCATCGACCAGCTTATGCTCGATCTCGACGGCACGCCGAATAAATCTAAGCTTGGGGCCAACGCCATCCTCGCCGTCTCCCTAGCCGTCGCAAAAGCAATGGCTCATGCCAAAGGTATGCGCTTCTACGAATATGTTGCCGAGCTTGCCGGCACAACGGATGAGATGTGTCTTCCTATGCCAATGATGAATGTTATGAATGGTGGCGCACATGCCGGCTGGTCAACCGATTTTCAAGAATATATGATTATTCCAGTTGTCGCAACCGACATGCCACGCGCAGTCCGCATCGGCGCCGAAATTTTCCATGCTCTTGCTAAGATTCTCAAAGAACGTGGCTACGTTACGACCGTAGGCGACGAAGGCGGCTACGCCCCACGCGTTCATAATGGCAACAATGAGCCGCTCGAACTCATCAAAGCCGCCATCGAGGCTGCTGGATATCGTCCGGGCGAAGATGTGTGTATCGCCATGGATATCGCTAGCTCCGAATTCGTTAATAATGATCATTACGAACTCAAAACCAATGGCGACTGGAAGACTAGTGAAGACCTCGCCAACTGGTACCAATGGATTATCGATAACTACCCAGTCGTCTCTATTGAAGACGGCCTCGGCGAAAAAGACTGGAACGGTTGGAAGATGCTTACCGAGCGCTTCGGCAAGAAAATCCAACTCGTTGGCGACGACCTCTTCGTTACTAACGTCAAACTGCTCAAACGCGGCATCGATCTTGGCGCCGCCAACTCAATTCTCATCAAACCTAACCAAATTGGCTCACTCAGCGAAACTATCGATGCGGTTCTTCTCGCTAAGAAAAATGGATACACCTGCGTAATGTCGCATCGTTCAGGTGAGACCGAGGACACCTCAATCGCCCATCTCGCCGTCGGGCTTGGTACTGGTCAAATTAAGACCGGTTCCCTGTCTCGCTCTGAACGCATCGCAAAATATAATGAGCTCATGCGCATCGCTGAAGCCAACTCAACCCTTGGGCTAAACAATCCATTTAAGCAAAACTAGCACCACAAAAATCTCCGGCTAAAGACCGGAGATTTTTTGATACAATCTTAATTCTTTAATGCTTCATCTAACGCGCTGCGGATTATCGCCGCAATCTCGCTATAGCCTTTTGCTTCCGTAAAACTAATCTCTTTGCCATTCACAAATAACGACGGCGTTGCGCTGATATAGCTCTTCTCTTTGCCTATCTTATAATCAAAAGCGATCTTCTTCGAAATCGCCTCATCATTTAGTGATGCATAATAATTATCGACATTGAATGTATCATACTTTGATGTAAGATAGCTCGTTAATAAATTCGAGATAGTCTTAGCGTCTTCTTCGCCGACCCAGCTCGCGCGCACGCTAAATAGATAAGTTAGCGACTCCCAGAAATAGCCCTGCTTGCTAGCTGCTTCCACTGCTTTCGCTGCCGGCTCAGCTAATTCGTGAAACGATAGTGGATAATGCCTGTACACAAATGCAACACGATCTTTATATTCATCATAGATGGTTCCGAGTACTGACATAATACCCGCGCAGCCTGGACATTGCAAATCCGCATATTCGACAAGCACAACTTTCGATTCCGCATTACCTCGTACATGATCGCCAATGTTACCATTATCATCACTTGGCGCAATTATACCGCTTACGTCCGCCGAAGCCGTTTTCGCAGTCTCCGTTTTCTTCTTAGAACTATCGGTCGTTTTTCCAGATTCGCTACCCTTCGACGAACCTCCGTTATTCGACCAGATTGTTGCCGCAAGAAAGATTAATAGAACTACAATAATCGCCGCCATTGCTACAATTGCCGCAATCATCCGTTTCATTACATCTGGATTGCGATATGGCTTGCCCTCGACTTTACTCTTAATCTTCTTTTCGCTCATAGTATTGCAACTCCTAAGGCACTCACGCCCATCATTATTAATCCAGCTAACAGGACACCACACATCACTGCGATTGCCGACTTCTTAAGCCCAAAACCAAGGAAACTTGCCGCAAGTGTGCCCGTCCAGGCTCCAGTACCTGGTATTGGAATACCGACAAATAGCAGGAGTGCTATAAAGACGCCCTTCTCACCAGCTTTCGCTGACAGTTTCTTGCCAGCCCGATGCCCCTTCTTGAGACACCAGCTACAAAACTTACCAATACCTTTCTTCTTCTTGCCCCACTCGAGAAATCGCGCCGCAAACAAATAAATAAACGGCACTGGTAGCATATTACCTATAATACATACGATATACGAAGGAATAATCGGCATCCCCCAAACCTGCGAAATCGGAATTGCACCCCTTAGCTCTATCAGTGGCACCATCGATATCAAGAAGATTTTTACAAAATTCCAAAACATCTACTTATTGTATCCCGGTTTACCAAGTAATTCAAACATGCGATTCTTATAGGCCTCAACACCCGGCTGGTTAAATGGATTTACGCCAAGCATTAACGCACTAAGTGCACATGCCATCTCAAAGAAATAAACCAGCGCGCCCAGTGACCGCTCGTCACAATCCGGCATAATAATCCTCAGAACCGGTACGCCACCCGCAATATGAGCCTCGCGCGTTGCCTGATTTGCAACCTTGCAGATATCGTCAAGCTCCCGCCCCTCAAGATACTGAAGACCATCCAAATTTTCATCAAGCGCCGGCACCTTCATGCCATCCCGAAGCGCCGCAATCTCAACAAAAGTCTCAAATAACGCACGTCGCCCCTCTTGCATATACTGCCCCATTGAATGAAGATCGGTTGAATAAACTACACTCGCCGGAAAAATACCATTATGCTCCTTACCTTCGCTCTCACCGAATAGCTGCTTCCACCATTCATTGAAATACATATAATCCGGCTCAAAGTTCGCTAACACCTCGATATCATAGCCTTTTCTAAACAGCAGATTCCGCGTCGCTGCATACTCTGCTGCCTTGCCGCCGTCCGAAATAATTGCCGCGCGCTCCTCTTCAGCGCCATCCATCAATTTATCAATGTCGATACCCGCAACCGCAATCGCAAGTAGGCCTACGCCCGTCAAAACCGAATACCGTCCACCTACATTATCTGGCACCACGAACGACGTATACCCTTTCTCAAGCGCCTCATCATGGAGTGCACCCTTATTAGCATCCGTCGTTGCATAAATACGCCTCGCCGCTTCTTCTTCGCCGTACTGCTTAATTAGCATATCTTTCAGAACACGAAATGCCACTGCCGGCTCCGTTGTTGTTCCGGATTTGGAGATTACATTAATCGAAAAATCTTTGCCATTAATCGCGCCAATAACACGCGCAAGACCGCTACGACTCAACGAATTGCCGGCGTACAAAATCTTCGTACGACCATTTTCACCACCCATCGCCTCAATCACTGCACGATGACCAAGATAACTGCCTCCGATGCCAATACACACGAGATAATCGGAATCATTCCGAATCTTATCTGCCGCCTTCCTGATCGCCTCAAATTCATCTTTATCATACTTAATCGGCAGATCTAGCCAACCACCGAACTCATCCTGCGAAATCTTGGATATATAGCCCTTCGCCTCTTCGCAAAGCATCGCAAGTTCTTCATTTGTAACGTCTTCGCCGCCTTCAAACTTGTATTCAATCATCAAAAACCTCCATCACTATTTAACTCTATTCTAACATAACTAATAACTACAAGCTGACCGCGATATCGTGCAAATCTGCCGACGATAGAACATCGCCATCACTAATTATCGAATAAAACACACCGCCATTAACCCAGGCTGCATTTGAACCGGAAATATAGATTGTCAATCCTTGTCCCTTCGTCACGCTATAGTTCTGCCCCCAAGTCTTAATTACGTAGCTAGATAGAACCGCTGCCGAATCCCACGACGACTTCTCTTCTATAATCGTAAACTTCTGATTTTGATCATTCTTAAACGCCATCGTAATGCGCCCATTCTCCTCCTTAACCAAGCCATCAAGCCGATAACTCGCTGGCACGTAACCTGGATAGACCTTCTCGATACCTGTCTGCATAGCGGCTACTCTCACTGAAATATCCGGCATATTTACACTAACCAGATATCCAAGTAACACTAAGGCAATCGCCGCAAGCGATGCTCCAAGCGCAAAATGTTTTTTCTTCCAAAAATGCTGCTTGCGCGCTTTCGTCTCTTCCTCTTCGGAATCCATCATTGCAACCTTTTGCATTGCTCGACGAATCGCTCTATCCTTTAGTTCCTGCGCAGTCAAATTCTGCTTGGCTGGCGCCCGACGCGCAGTCATACGGGCCTTTGCTGCCTTTGCGACCTTATGTTCGCGTACAGGCGCTATTGGCTCCTCCTCGACGGCTGGCGCAATCTTTGGCATATTCTTTAGCGAAACATTGCTTATAGCGCTACGTGAAGATAGACGTTCACGAGCCGTCTGATTATCGGACACTTTCTTTGCCGTAGGCTGAACAACTTTTTCATCTTTTTCCGCTTTTACCGGAGTAAGCTTCACCGAATCAGTCTTCGTAATTAAAATTTTCTTCTTATTCTGAGCCTTTAGAGCACGCGAAGCTGCCGCTGCTGAAGCACTAATTCGCGGTACTGGCGTCGGCTTCTTTACGAAACGACGGTTAAGTGTAGTAGATTTCTGGAGACGACGTTTATTAACAGAGCTAGCGCTGTTGTTGCCTGATCTGCTTGAAACTCGAATCTTTACTCCGTCCATCATACCTCTCTTTAATCTGCTAATGTTATCTTAAAACATAAGCAATCATAAATCAATAGCATTTTAAAAAATTTGCTCAATATTCTTATCTGTTTAGCATAAGCACTATTCGTGGTATAATAACATTAATCTATGGATCACAAAAAAGAAAAACGTCTTCGTAATATTCGCGTAGCGATTACGAATATTTTTATGAGCATCTGCGTAGTCGCAATCGTTTTTGTACTTGTATTAATAGCAATGGGTTTCACGATAGACGAATCGGGTCGCCTAGTCCAATCCGGCCTCATTCAGCTTTCTTCTCATCCCACTGATGCCAATGTCCTCATCGATAATGAAACAAAATTCGGCCATACTAACTTCAGCAAAAGCATCGCTAGTGGCACTCATACCATCAATATCTCCAAAGACGGCTTCGATACCTGGGAGCGCGAACTGCGCGTTGATGCAGGACTCCTTACGCGCGTCGAATGGATTCGCCTCTTCCCAAATAATCCCGAAATAAGCGAAGCTACCCGCTATAGCAACGTCCGTTTCACTACATTTTCTCCAAACCGCAAGCTTCTTATTCTCGCTACCGAAAAAAGCAATACTCTCCAAAAAATCAGTATCCAAGATGACGATTTTAAAACTACCGAACTAAAACTCAGTGATTGTTTTAATACTACTGCCGAAGAAATCACGCATGGCACTATTTCATTCATAACATGGAATGACGACAATAGCCGCGCTATCGCAAAATGGACTACCGACACCGGCACGACCTGGCATCTCGTCGATCTAAATCACACCGAAAAAAGCATTAATCTATCCAAAAAATATAGCCTCAACTTTAGCGATATATTAATTGCGAACGATTCCGCGTCAAAGCTTTGGGCTATCGAAAATAGCAATCTCCGCCTTATCGAAGTAAACAACCAGACCGTCTCGAGCGCCGTCGCAGACCAAGTGCTCTCATTTAAAAATAACCGCGACGTCGTTGCTTTCTTTCGTAAACAATCCAACCAAGAAAACACTCTCAATCTCTATCGTGAAGGCGAAAATGGCTATACTGAAATCGACCACTTCTCTACTGTAGACGATACAGTATACACCCTCTCTATGGGCTCATGTTGGAATGAGCAATGGCTAGCCTATAACATAGATAACAAGTTTGTTGTCCTCAGCGGTAAGTATCCCGCCTACGAAAAGAATAAAAATTCCTCCCTTCAGACTATCGCCGACCTAAAATTAGATTACAAACCAACTCAAATCGTCACAAACCGCAATAATCGCGTCGTTATCGCAGGCGGCGAAAAAGGCTTCACGAGTTACGACATCGAAACTAAAGACTCATACGATACTGACTTAACCATCGCGCCAAGTCTTAACTGGATTGACGATTATCTCTTCTGGCAAAACATCAATGATAAGATTATCGTCCGCGACTGGGACGGCAACAACCGCCGCACCATCATCGGTAATGCCGAAAGTACTCTCCCGGTCAGTATCAATGACAATAATCGTTGGCTCTACTTCTTCACTAAAGACAATGAAAAATCCGACGAGTTAACTACTACAGTCATCCTCAAACGCGAGAAGCTCTATTAATTCTGACCCGTTAACCACTTCCAAAACTGCGTAAGTGGCGGATCTTCATTCTTAGGCATCGTTATCTCTTCGCTAGATTCTTCGGCTGATGCCTCACTTTGCGATGTCGCCTTATCGTAATTCGGATGTATCTGCTCGCCATACACTAACAAGCGATATTTTGACGTTCCAAGTGGCGTACAGGTAATAAGCGTAATCATCGGACGACCAGGATTGCTATCTGCTATCTGTTTAAGCGAAGCTACATCTGATGGATCTACCGTTCGCGTCCCCTTCACGCGGTAAGTATATCTCTGAGAATTGTAATCCATATAGATTAAATCTCCCTCGCCCATGCGGGTTAAACCCGAAAAGATAAACTTATACTTCGAATTCTCATAGACATTCCCTGCCGAGTGTCCAGAAATAACAAAGTTACCAATCTCACCCGGCTTTGCGGTCGCTCCAGGCGCCGTAAAGTTTGCCACGCCACCCGCCATTGCAACATTCATTGATTTTACATCGTTCTTGGCACCAAAGATAACCGGCACCTCAACATTCAGTTTCGGGATCATCAAAGTCGGCTCCGAATGCACGCTCGCCGATACCGTCGGATCAATCGCCGAAATGTCATTCACCTCTGAACCGCCTGGCGACATAAACGCCACCGCATTCGCAATAATTACCTGGTTATACTGCCATAACAGGCCTAATACTAGGATGCTTAAGCCAATCACGATTGGTACAAAATGATGCGATTTGCGCAGTTTCTTGGCGCGTTTGGCAACCTTCTTCTGAATCTTTGATTTAAAACTCTTCTGATCTTCCGCTGTCGCTTGATCTTCCATCGGAGTACTAACAATCGCCGTCGACTTGCCATGCGCCACCGTAGCCGTCGTAGCCGTTCGCGGAGCTTCTGCCTCCTCGCCGCTCCTTGCACGGTCAGCCGCATCGCGCTCCAGTTTCATCTTCTCGCGTGCAACGTATTCCTTTGCCGCTCGGCCATAATATTCGCCATAATACTTCTGATAATAGCTCTGCCACGCTGAATGATACTTTTTCCAGTCCGCCGTATTGATTTTTGGAACATCAGAATGCTGAGCAACCGTTTTACTCGGCTCTTTTTTCTCAGGGGTAGCAGCCGTACTGCCACTCTGACCATTGCTCGCGTAGGCCTCTAGTAACCTCTTACGTGCCAGCTCTGTCGCCGTCTCACGCTGTTTTTCGAGACTAGACATGCTAACCCGATTCGCGTCGGCTTGTTGCTGGTTATGAGCAGCATTAGCTGCCGCTGCTTGTCCCCAGGCATTACCACTGGGAACAGAAGCACTAGATTGCCCACCTTTCTGATTATCCATCTGTTACCATTCTAGCATAAACACCACTTTTATGCTAAACTTATATTGTTCTTTACGAATCTGGGCGAGTGGTGGAAC
>JAEEGL016250744.1_pt1 | contig 10528 bp, 6 predicted proteins | sample 9134231 | NCBI WGS metagenome assembly JAEEGL01 (sample SAMN16246548, study PRJNA631951) | gut metagenome | biome: gut microbiome; feature: rumen; material: fiber-attached | host: Bos | place: Iran: Karaj | collected 2018-10
CTCAAGATGGTCTGCGACAACGCGCATAAGAACGGCATCTGGGTCGGCATCTGCGGCGAGCTCGGCGCGGACCTCGCGCTCACGGAAACGTTCCTGTCGATCGGCATCGACGAGCTTTCCGTTTCGCCGCGCTCGGTGCTGCCGCTTCGGCAAAAGGTCCGCGAGACCGATGTGCGCGTCGTGCGCGAAAAGGTGCTTGCCGATCTCATGGGCGACGCAAATAACGAGATCTGATTTTCAAATACAAAGATCTGCGCATCGGAGGCGATCCTCCGGTGCGCTTTTCTGTGCCGGCAAATCAGATTGAGCGGTCCTGTTTAAAGCCCGAAGCGTGCGCTTCGGGCTTTGGTGTTGCGTGCTGCGGTTATTCTCCGTAAACGATCCTGCGGAGGACGAGCTCTTCCGCGCGGGCGAGGAGGCTGTTCGTGCGGCAAAGCCTTCCATTTGGTTCTCGGCTTTGAGGCGTTCGGTGACGCCTTCAAGCGGCGCCATTTTGAAAACCAGGGTCTCGATCTGCTCCCTTGCCGTGCGGCCGATCTCCGAAAGATGCTCGGTCGGTTTGCCGGAGAGGACGAGAGCGGTCAGCGTGCCGTCGTGCCGCTGCTTTAAAAAGCGCTTCCGCATCCTGCCGGACTTGCCGATGGGGGCGTCCGGTGCGGGAGCGAGGACCGGATCCGGGATCTGAACATTGCCGACCGCGGCACAATCGACGATATGACCGGTACAGATTTTTATATGTTGATCCGATACTCGTTCGGCGTGACGCCGGCGTATTTTTTGAAGACGCGGATGAAGTGGCCGTGGGAGGAGAAGCCCAGATACGCGCCGATGGCCGCAGCGGATTTGTCGGACCAACGGAGGAGGCGCTTGGCTTCCTCTGTTTTTTCGCGGAGGATGAAATCGGTCAGCGTTTCGCCGGTTTCCTGCCGGAATTTTGCAGAGAGATACGGGCGGCTCAAATAGAATTCTTCCGCCATTTTCGCCGTGCTGATCGGTTCCGAAAGATGACGGCGCACATAGTTTGCAACGTCGGCTGCAAGCTTGGTCGGATGATGCCCGAGGTGCAGCTTTTCCACCTGCTCGGTAAATTCGAGGATCATGTTGTATTGCAGATTCATGATCTTGCTGTGCTCGGAAAGAAGCTCGACGCGCTGAATGTAGCCGTCGGACAGCGAAAAAGCGTCTTCCTCGCGCATACCGCCGCGGATCGCGGCGCGGGACGCCAGCGTCACGGAGACGATAAACGTATTCTTGAGCTGACGTAGCTGCGTGGGAGCGATCGTGCCGCCGCGTACCGCGGGCGCCTCCATAAGCCAGCGACGGAGCGCAGCCGTGTCGCCTTTTCGGACGATCTCCATCAGCGCCTCCTCGATCGCAAGCGCGTTGTGCGTAGCCTGCACCTGAGGCGTTTCCTCATAGACGCGCGCTGTGCGGCGCTTTTCAACGCCGGTTTTGATCTCCTGCTGCTCCTTGCCGAAGATCGCAACGTCCGAGAGCGTGAGCGTTTCGCCGTCGTTCAGAAAATGGTTCATCACACAGAGCATCGACAGCAGCGTTTCGACCGGCAGATGCGTGATCCCGTTCATACCGGAAAGGAACGCGGGTACATCCTCCTTTGAAACGTCGAGCTGAAACGCAAGTTCCTTGAGATCCTGCTCGTTTGCCATAATCTGCGACGTCGGACCGATCACGATCGACACGTTTTTTGCGTTGACGATCCCGTAATAGTGAAACAGCGGTGTGACGAAATAACCGACGTGCGCCGTGATCGAAAGGATCTCCTTTCGGTACAGTTCAAACGGATCCTTCGGCAGTTTTACGGGGAACCATGCATCCGTCTGCGCCCCGTTTTTGATGAGCCGTACCGGAATGCCGGACAATGTCCCCATAGATTTCGAGATATAGTTGAGATCAAACATGAAACTTATCCTCCGAATCATTACAATTATACTGAACACATTACAAAAATGCAATACAAAATAAGGATGAGATTGTATAATAGGGGTAACAAAGACGGGAGGACTCTGAATGGATATTACACGGCTTTTGAAACAAATGACAGTCGAGGAAAAGGCGGCGCTGGTTTCCGGTACGAACTTTATGTACACAAACCCGATTCCGCGGCTCAATATCCGGAGCCTGCGTATGTCGGACGGTCCGCACGGACTGCGCGTACAGAAAGACGGCGGCGACAACGGCATAACCGAAAGCGATCCGGCGACTGCGTTCCCGACGGCCGCGACAACGGCGTCAAGCTGGAATCCCGAAAACACGCGAAAGATGGGTGAAGCGATCGCCGAAGAGTGCCGGTATTACGGCGTGCATACGGTCCTGGGACCGGGCGTGAACATCAAGCGAAATCCGCTGTGCGGGAGAAACTTCGAATACTTCTCCGAGGATCCGTATCTTGCGGGCGTGATGGGCGCGGCCGAGGTCGAGGGCATACAGTCCAAGGGCGTCGGTGTATCCGTCAAGCATTTCGCGCTGAACAATTCCGAAAACTTCCGCTTCATGGGCAATTCGATCGCGTCCGAAAAGACGATGCGCGGGATCTATCTGAAGCCCTTTGAGTACGTCGTGAAGCACGCGCGCCCGGCAACCGTCATGTGCGCATACAATCAGATCAACGGCACGTTCTGTTCCGAAAACAAATGGCTTCTCACCGATGTGCTGCGCAAAGAATGGGGATTCGACGGCGTTGTCATGAGCGACTGGGGCGCGGTGCGCGATCGCGTTGCGGGGCTTAAGGCAGGGCTCGATCTTGAGATGCCGGGCGATACGGCGATCTGCCGCAGAAGGATTCTCGACGGCGTCGCAGACGGCTCGCTGTTCGCGGAGGACCTCGACAACGCCTGCAGGAACATCCTGAACTGGATCGACCGATATGCAAAGCCCGTCGAGCCTATGCCCGCGGACTGGGACGCGCATCACACGCTTGCGGGCGAGATCGCAGCGGACTCGGCGGTGCTGCTGAAGAACAACGGCGTGCTGCCGCTCTCCGGCACGGAGAAGCTGCACGTTGCGGGCGAGCTCTTTGAAAATATGCGTTATCAGGGCGCGGGCAGTTCGATGATCCGGCCCGCGAAGGTCACGACGCCGAAGGACGCCTTTGAGACGCACGGCGTGAAGAGCGTTGCACTTGCGGAAAGCGACACGGTGCTGATCTTTGCGGGGCTCACGGACGAATATGAGTCCGAGGGCTGCGACCGCGAAAATATGCGGCTGCCGGAAAGCCATCTCAAGCTGATTGATAAGCTCGCGGAAAGCGGCAAAAAGACCGTCGTGATTCTGTTCGGCGGATCGCCGGTCGAGCTTCCGTTCTGCGATAAGGTCGATGCGATCCTCAATATGTATTTGCCGGGCCAGAACGGCGGCACGGCGGTCTATGATCTGCTGTTCGGGATCAAAAATCCGTCCGGAAAGCTTGCCGAGACGTGGCCGCTGCGCTATGAGGACGTTCCGGGACATGAATCCTTCGGCAAGGGCCTTTGCGAGATCTACACCGAGGGCACGGAGGTCGGATACCGGTATTATCAGAAGCACGATATCCCCGTGCGGTTCCCGTTCGGCTTCGGACTCTCCTACACGACGTTTGCGCATTCCGAATGGGAGCAAAACGGCAATGTGTACACGCAGACGGTCACCAATACGGGGGATCGTTTCGGCGGCGAGGTTTCCGAGCTCTTCCTCGGCGGCGAACTCAAAGGCTTTGAAAAGGTCTATCTGACCCCCGGCGAAAGCAAAACCGTCACAATCACGGTCGAGGACGAACCGGAAACGGCGTATTCCGACGAATATGTCGTCCCGGAGGAGAAGCCGCGGTTCCCTGTGACGACCGAATCGCGCTTTACCGATCTCAACCAAAGCTTTATGGGGCGCATTCTTTACAACGCCGTGCTTTCGGTGGTGAAAAAGCAGATGAAGCAGGCAAGAAAGCTGCCGGAGGGACCGGAGCGCGACAACGCGATCAAGGGCGCGTACTTTATGAAGCGGATCATGGACAGCAATTCGCCGCGGTCGCTGTCGATGTGCGCGGGAAAGCAGATGCCTTTCAATATCGCGCAGGGCTTTGCGGAGCTGACCAACGGACATCTTTTCAAGGGGATCCGCTGTTTTATGACAAAAATAAAGGTGCCGAAACTGCCGAAGGAGGAGAGTAACGCATGAAACTGCCGAGAAGTCTGATTAAGACGGAAAATGTCAGCGCGAAGGAAAAATGGCTGGGCTACCTTCTGGGACCCGCCGGCGCGCTGCTTCTGAACGCGGTGCTCGCGACCTATCTGAACGTCTACTACACCGACGTTCTGAAGCTGAAGGGCCTGTGGGGAGGGATGTTCCTCTTCATCTTCCCGATCATCAGCAAGGTTATCGACGCGTTCACCAACGTTGCGATGGGCTGCGTCATCGACCGTACCCGCACCAAAGAGGGCAAGGCGCGTCCGTGGCTGCTTTTGTCCGCGTTCCTCGTTCCGATCACCGGCATTCTGCTCTTCACCGTGCCCGAATCGAACGATACGGTCAAGGTCGTTTGGGTTATGATCTCCTATAACCTGTTCTACTCGTTCGCGTACACGATCTTCAACATGAGCCACGGCTTGATGGTACCGCTTTCTACGCGCGACGGCAAGGCGCGCGGCGGACTGTCGGTCTTTAATCAGATCACCACGATCATGATGAGCGGCATCCTCGTTGCGCTGCTGTTCCCGATGGTCATCATGCCGATCATCGACGTGGACAAGTCAAGCTGGATCACGCTGATGACGATCATCTCGATCCTTGCGCTGCCGCTGACGCTTTTAGAGTATTTCTTTACGAAGGAGCGTCTGACCGAAGAGGCGGGCGACCGGACCGACAAGACGCTGTCGTTCAGGGAATGCGCGAAGATCATCTTCAGCGACAAGTATATGCTTCTGATCTATCTGTACTTCTTCGTTTACACGGTCGGCTCGTGCATGAAGAACATCGGGCTTGTCTATTACTGCAACTACGTCCTCGGCACCTATAACGACGGCAGAACACAAATGCTGATCTCCGTGATCGGCGGCATTCCGATGGGTATCGGCATCTTTGCGGTGTGGCCTCTGGCAAAGCGGTTCGGCAAGCGGACCGTGACCATGTGGGCGTTCGTCATCTATGCGATCGGTTCGCTGATCTGCTGGCTGTTCCCGACGAATTTGGTGATTATGCTGATCGGACAGTTCATCAAGAACATCGGCGGACTTCCGTGTGCGTACGTGTTCATGGCGCTGTTTGCCGATTGTCTCGACCATCTCGAATGGAAAACGGGCAAGCGTGTGGACGGCAACGCCATGTCGATCTACAACATCATCGCGGTCGCGATGGTCGGCATCATCACCGGCGTGTTCAACCTGCTTTTATTCAAGACGGGTTATATTGAGCCGATGGAATTCAAGGAGGTTGCGAGCGCGGATTATCAGGCGTTTGCAAACGCGGCGTCCGTTATCGGGAGCCGGATCCCGCAGATCCCGCTGGCTGATATTGAAGCGAATGCAAAGGGGATCTATACCGTCGCGTTTCAGCAGCCGGATTCCGTCAAGAATATGTTCACCTTCGCGTTCGTCGGGCTGGAGGTCTTCACGGGTATCCTATGCGCCGTGATCCTGCGATTCATCAACGTCGAAAAGACGATCGACAGGGAGCAGGCGGAGATCAAGGCGCGGCACGAGGCGCAGAGTGCGGAAGCAACGGAGATCGCCGAATGAGGACGTTTTCCGAAAAAATCGAAGCAGCGTACGACTTCTGGCGGCCGAACCGATACGGACTGAAGCCGTATCTTTTGGAGGACGGCAAACAGCATCCGTTCGCGGTGATCGTACCCGGCGGCGCGTACCGTATGGTCTGTTCCTTTGTGGAAGGGCTGCCGTTTGCGAGAGCGCTGAACGAGCGAGGATATCATGCGATCGTCGTGTACTACCGCGTGAAGAAAAGAGCGCAGTACCCCGCGCCGCAGCAGGACCTGGACCGTGCGATAAAGGAGATCTTCTCCCGCGCGGCGGAATGGAACCTCGATACGGAAAACTGGTCGCTTTGGGGAGCGTCGGCGGGCGGACACCTTGCTGCAGAATATGAAGCGGGACCGCACGGTACGCCGAAGCCGAACGCGCTGATTTTGACCTATCCGGTGATCACGATGGGAGATCAAACCCATGCGGTCAGCCGCGAGACGCTGCTCGGCAAGGCGCCCTCCGCGGAGCTGATCGAGCGGACCTCCGTGGAAAATCACGTCACGAAGGATTTTCCGCCGACGTATGTTTGGAACGGCACGGCGGACAGGTCGGTCGATCCCTTGAACAGCCGGATGCTCGCTCGGGCAATGGAGCGGGCGGGCGTTTATTACCGGCACGACGAATTTGATGGCGTCGGGCACGGCGTCGGCCTTGCGAAGGGCACGAACGCCGAGCCGTGGTTCGATCACGCAGTATCATTCTGGGAGGAACAAACATGAAAGCGATCCGACTGAAAACCGAACATCTTTTCGATCCTATCGGGATCGACGTACCGCATCCGCGCCTAATGTGGAACTGCGAGGGCGGGATCAAACAGACCGCGTACGAGATCGTCTGCGATCAATGGAGCAGCGGAAAGGTCGAAAGCGACGCGATGCACGCAGAATATCCGAAAGCGCTTGCTTCGCGCGAGCTTGTCGACTGGAAGATTCGTCTTTGGGACGAGAACGGCGAACCAGGCGAGTGGAATTCGGCGTTCTTTGAGACGGGGCTTTTGTCCCCGTCCGACTGGCAGGCAAAATGGATCACCGGCGATTATGTGCCGAATAAAAAGGAGCGCTATCCGGTCGACTGCTTCCGTAAAACGGTCCGGATCGAAAAGCCGCTCCGGTACGCACGTCTTTACGCTGCGGCCTGCGGGCTCTACGAAGCACGGATCGACGGGGAAAAGATCGGCGATTTCTGCCTTGCGCCCGGGTATACGGACTACCGGAAACGCGTGCAGGCGCAGACCTACGACGTGGGGACGATGCTGCATCCGGGCGAAAATGAACTTACGGTACAGCTTGCCGACGGGTGGTATCGCGGAAGCTGCGGCGCATGGGGGAGAAGGAATCAGTACGGTACGGAAACGAAGCTTCTCATGCAGCTCGAGATCGTCTATCAGGACGGCACAAAGAAAACGATCGTGACCGACCGCAGCTGGCAATGGTCGAACGACGGCCCGATCCGCTTTGCGGACAACAAGGACGGCGAGATCGTCGAAGCGTTTCGTACGCCGATGTATACCGGCCATGCGAAGGAAACGAAGCACGACGTCGTGCCGACGGCCTCGAACAACGTCCCGGTCACCGAGCATGAACGGTTCCGCCCGACGATGAAAACCGCGCCGAACGGGAAGATACTTCTCGATTTTGGACAGAATATTGCAGGCTATGTCTCGTTCCGCGTGAACGCGCGCATCGGAAGCCGTATGGTGTGGCGGTTCGGCGAGATGCTCGACGAGACCGGGAACCTTACGCAGAAGAATATTCAGCTTTCCAACAAGAACTATACGACCCCGCTGCAGAAGATCGAAATCACCTTGGGCGAGGGCCTGAACGAATACAAAACGACCTTTGCGGTGTTCGGTTTCCAATACGCCGAGGTCGAAACGGACGTTGCGCTTGACCCGGAGAACATCGAGGCGATCGCGGTCTATTCCGATCTGGAGCGAACCGGCGATTTTACCTCCTCGAACCCGCTTTTGAACAGGCTGTTCGACGCCACGCTTTGGTCGGCAAAGGGCAACCATCTCGATATCCCGACCGACTGTCCGACACGCGAGCGTCACGGCTGGACCGGCGACGCGCAGCTTTTCTTCACAACGGCGTCCTATCTTTTCGATTTTGCGCCGTTTGCGAAGAAATATATGCACGACGTATTCGACTGGCAGAAAAAGAACGGACGGCTCCCGCACATCGCACCGGACGGCGGCGCGGACTTCTATATGTGGACGATGAACGGCTCGGTCGGCTGGTCCGACGTCGGCGTGCTGATTCCGTGGCGATACAGCGAGATCAACCGGGACGATTCGATTCTCCGGCTGTTTTATGACGGCATGGCGCGCTACGCGCGGTTTATGGAGAAGCGCTGCGGCAAGTCGATGCCGCTGTTCTCAAAACGCTACGACCTTCCGAAGGAAGCGAAGAAATACTTCGTCAACCGGGGCCAGAGCTACGGCGAATGGGCGGAGCCGGCCGACGTCGACGGCGGATTCCGCTGGCAGGATTTCGTTGCGCCGCATCCGGAGGTCAGCACTGCCTATACCTGTTATGTGCTCGGTCTGATGGCAAAGATCGCGCGTCGGCTCGGGTATGAGAAGGACGCCGAGGAGTTTCAGACCTACAGCGACGGCTGCAGGGAAGCGTACCGCGCGCTCGTGAAAACCGAAGCGTTCAATCTCGATACCGACCGGCAGGCGCAGCTCGTCCGGCCGTTGTACTTCGGACTGCTGGATGAGGAACAGACCGCGTTTGCGAAGAAGCGGCTGATCGAAGCGCTCGAGCATTACGGCTGGCGGCTCGGCACCGGCTTCCTTTCGACGCCGCTGATCCTGTACGTGCTCGCATCGTACGATATTGAGGCGGCGTATCGACTGCTCGAAAATGAACAGATCCCGGGATGGCTTTCGATGCCGAAAGCCGGCGCGTCGACGGTCTGGGAAGCGTGGGAAGGCCCTGCGGGCGCGAAAGGCGGCATCGGCTCCCTGAACCACTACTCGAAGGGCGCGGTCGTGGAATGGCTGTTCACGACGATGTGCGGCATCCGGGTCGACGGTGAGAATCGGTTTACGGTCGCGCCGCAGCCGGGCGGACACTTCACGCACGCGGAAGCGTCGTATAACAGCGTATTCGGCAGAATCAAGAGCGGCTGGGAGCGGAAGGACGGCAAAACGACCTACACGATCGACGTGCCCGCAAACTGCGAAGCGACGGTCTGCCTGCCGTCCGGCAGGACGGAAACGGTCGGCGCGGGACTGCATTTTTACACGGAGGAAGCATGAAGCGATATCTTGCGATCGACATCGGCGCGTCGAGCGGGCGTCATATCGTAGGCCGGATCGAAAACGGCGCATGGAAAACCGACGAGGTTTACCGCTTTCCGAACGGCGTGACCGAACGGGACGGGCATCTCGTCTGGAAGATCGACGCGCTGCTCCGGCACGTTAAGGAAGGAATCGCGATCGCGCAGGCGAAATACCCGCAGATCGAATCTCTCGGCATCGACACCTGGGGCGTGGATTATGTGCTTATGAACGGCGGCAAAGCGATCCGTCCGGTCTATGCCTATCGCGATCACCGCACCGAGGCGGTGCACGAGGAGGTCCACGCGCGCATGCCGTTCTCCGAGCTCTACCGGCGTACCGGCATTCAGTTCCAGCCGTTCAATACGATCTATCAGCTCTATGCGGACAAGGAGGCGGGACGGCTCGATCGCGCGACGGATTTTCTGATGATCCCGGAATACCTGATGTACCGGCTTTGCGGCGTCAAATCGCATGAGTACACCAACGCCGCGACCACCGGCATGGTCGGCGCAAGGACGGGGGAGTACGATCCTGCGATCATCGAGACGCTGGACCTTCCGAAGCGGCTGTTTCATCCCCTGCAGAAGCCGGGGACGCCGATCGGCGAATATGAAGGGATCAAGGTCGTTCTTTGCGCCACGCACGACACCGGCAGCGCGGTCGAGGGCATCCCGATGGAGGGAAACGAGCCGTACATTTCAAGCGGCACTTGGAGTTTATTGGGCGTCAAAACGGAAAAGCCGATCACGGATGCAGCGAGTGAGGAGGCCAACTGGTCCAACGAAGGCGGCGTAGGTTACAACCGGTATCAGAAAAACATCATGGGAATGTGGCTCGTCAACCGCCTGCGGGATGAGCTCTGCCCCGAAAAGCCGTGGAGCGAGATCGTTGCGGAGGCGGAGGCAAGCGCGTTCGACGAGACGGTCGACGCAAACGACGAGCTCTTCCTTTCGCCTGTCAGCATGAAGCGGGCGTTCGACCGGAAGCTTCAACGTCTTCTGGCGAATGCCGGGGAGTCGGATCTTGTGATCACGAACATGACCGCCGAACAGATCCGGGCGGTTAACGAAAGCCGGCCTCCGCTTGCGCCCGGCGACTACTTCCGCTGTGCGTACCGATCGCTTGCGCTGTCCTACAAACAGGCGATCGAGGAGCTGGAGCATAACACGGGACGGACTTACGACAAGCTCTATATCGTCGGCGGCGGCGCAAAGAACGGATTTCTGAACCGCCTGACCGAAGAAGCGACCGGAAAGCAGGTGATCGCCCTGCCGATCGAGGCAACAGCGCTCGGGAATCTGAAAGTACAAGTAGGGGGCGACGTCCTCGGCGCCCCGCAAAAGGAGGATTGAATATGTCATTTACGGAAGCAAAAGCAGCATACGCCGCATACGGCGCGGACGTCGAAAACGCCATCGAGATCCTGAAGACCGTTCCCGTTTCCCTGCATTGCTGGCAGGGCGACGACGTGCGCGGCTTCGACACCGACCCC
>JAEEGL010133832.1_pt1 | contig 10527 bp, 5 predicted proteins | sample 9134231 | NCBI WGS metagenome assembly JAEEGL01 (sample SAMN16246548, study PRJNA631951) | gut metagenome | biome: gut microbiome; feature: rumen; material: fiber-attached | host: Bos | place: Iran: Karaj | collected 2018-10
CATGAGCTATTGAATAAAATATATATGTTGATGGTAAACCATAATATGTTCCATAATAATAATAATCTATTTGTTCTTTTACTTTTTTCATTTTTTCTTTTTTTAATTGTTCTTTTGTCATTTCTTCTTCTTTATATGTTAACTTTTTAGGAGATATTATATTTGAATCTGTTATATTATTTATTGTTGATTTTCTTAATTCTTCTTCTTCTTCATCTTCTTCTTTTTGAAGCTCTTCTTCTATATTTTCTGTTGTTTTTCTCTTTAATTTTTTTCTCTTTTCTTTTTTTTCTTCTTCCTTTTTTTCCTCTGAATTTTCATTATTTTCTTTATTATTATTATCATTATTATTATTTACTTCATAATGATTTTCACCATCATCATTTTTATTATCATTATCTTCATTTTCATTAGATTCAAAATCTTCATTTTCAAAATTATCATAATCTTCATTAGAAGGACAGTTGCTTATATCATATTCTAAATCATCAATAAGAACAAATATACTTTTATCATTAATTAATTTATGATAAATAGGTCTTCTTGAATCAGTAATTAATATTAAAATATCTTTTGAACTTTTTTTATAAAACCAATAATTTGTTAAATCTATTTGTCCTACACAATTAATAAATATCATTCCTATTATTTCAAAAGTATATGTTTTTAAATTTTCTAATTGATTAGTTAAATTTTCTGTGTTTAATATCGGAATTATTTCATAAGGAATTATATCAGATTTAAATAAACCTACTATTATTCTTAAAGAAGTTAAAGAGTCTATTGAGGGAGAAACTAATATAATAACTTTTGCTTTTTTTTTCTTATTTTTTATTCTTCTTAATAATATTTCATACCATTGTCGCGCCCTATCTAGTTGAATTAACATTTTTTTATTTAAATTTTATATTTTTAATTCAATATTATTTATCTTAATTTAATTTTTTTTTGAAATTCTTCTTTTTTTCAGTTAAAATAATGAAATATTATTAATTTTATTTTTTTTAGTCCAATTATTTAATTAAATAATTGAAATTAAAAAAAAAGGTAAAAATGATTTAAATATAAAAATAAGTAATTTATATAATATATTTATAAAATGATAATTTATTATGAATTCATAAATTTTTTAAGTAATTTACCTTTTTTATTATTTTCTTCTTTTTCTTTTTTTTCTATTTCACTTTCTAATTGTTTTAATTCAGGACAATTTTCATTGATTTTAAATCCTTCTTTTAACATTTTTTTAGCATCATCAAAATTATGATCTTGAATATAACAATAACTTAATCTATAAAAAGTTTTTAAATTATTAGGATCTAATCTTTTAGCTTCTAGTAAATAACCAACAGCATCTTTATATTTTTCTTCTTTCATTAAGCATAAAGACAAATTTAAATTAATAGATAATTTAATTTTTTCAACTTTTCTTTTTTCTTCTTCAACATCATTAAAATTATAAAATAATTGTAAAAGAGCTTTTTCATATGAATTAATAGCATTTTTAATTTGTTTATTTTTTAAAAAAATATCACCTTCGTTTTTAAAAATTAAACAAGCTTCAATTTTTGGTTTTGAAGAACCTTCAAACATTTGTCTTTGTATTTTAATATCATTTGGATTTGCCATTTTCAAAATATCTTTTTTAGATAATATATCTTCTCTTTCAACTTCAATTGCAATTTTTTCAAATTTTTCATAATCAGTTCCACCAATAATTCTATTTTGTTTCGGTATATCATTATTATTTAAATCTGGTTTTTTTAAAGGAAAATATAAAGAAATTAACTTTTGAGCTAATTCATATCCACTTTTTGTTACTTTTGGAATTGTAGAATTTAAACAACTCATTTTTTAAGGATAAATAATAATTTTATTTTTTCAATTTGAAAAAAAGATTTATTCATTTTTTTAATTTAATTAAAAAATTTTATTAAATTAAAATGTGTAAAGGTCAAACAAAGGAAAATATAGAAAAAAATGGATTGTTATTAACTATAATATATTTTATTTTCCTGATTGTTAATATATTTTTAGCAGGATATGTTTTTAAAGAATCACATCAAGATTGGGCAGAAGGGCCTTATAATGTTATAGGAATATTACAATTAGTTGATGTTTGTTTAGGATTTATTATTGTAATATTAGGATTTTTATCATTTCAAATTTTAAAAGACAAAAAACCTCTAAATGCAATTGTAAGAATAAAAACAATATAATAATATTAATAATTAGTCTTCAATTCTTTATTTATTATCATCTTTATTTACTATGTCAATTTGTATATTAATATTAGTTGGTTCTTCAGTTGGAAAAATTAAAAATTATATAGGATGTAATACTAAATTTAAAGGATTATTAAAGTATTGGAATAGTATAGATAGATATATAATTGAATCAGATAAAAAATTATGTTCATCATCATGTATATGTAAATTTAATGAATTTAGTGAAAAAATGTTTGAATCAGATCCAATAGCTTATACAATATATAAAAATTATTGGTATAAATCAAATTCAAGTAATGAAGATTCTTCTTATGAAAGAATACAAGATTGTCCTAATGTAGATATACAAACAATATATGATGAAGATTACAAAGATTATTATGATAGAGAAATAAACGGGAATAAATTTAATATATTTTGGAAAAATGTAGAAGAAAGATTTAATTGCGCTGGTTTTTGTATAACAAATTATCAATCTGATTCAAATGTTATTGAAGGTTCAAGTATTGATACAAGATATTATCCTAATCAAATTCCTATGGTTAAATATACTTTTAGTGGAATAAATAGAGGTCCAGTTAAACATAAAGGTTGTTTCAGATTATTAATGAAGTGGATGATTGATGCTTTAATTTCTTTTGCTGTTTTAGGATTAATTTCTTCTTTTTTTCAATTTGGTATTTTTATTTGTTCTATTAGTTTACTTTGTGAATGCTATAATTTCGAAGATGATGAGTAAGATTAAGAATTTTTTCATTTTTTAATTTTATTATATTTTTTTCTTTATTTGCTTTCAATTTAATACAATAAAAGTAATTTTAATTATTAATATAAAGATTATTAATCACCAATATTTTTAAATAATATTTTAAATAGATTTGAAATAAATTTATTTGTTGTAATCATAATTAATTTAAAACTATTTAAAAAAGAGTTTTAATATATTTATATATAAACCTAATTAGTTATATAAACTCTATATAAAAGAAAATCTTTAAACTTTTTTAGCTTTTAAGGTATAATAGAAGTCAATAGATTGACTAACTAGAACAGGAAACAATAATGATAATAAAGACATTTCTTTATCAAACATATTTTGTTCTCTTAAAATTTTATCAGGCCATAATTCTTCTTTAGGTTGAAGCCAATCTAAAATTGGAGTATTATCATTTATTTCTCTTTCAGTTCTATTTCCACTTAAAAATCTTGAAATAAACTTTCTCACAACATCAGCTAAAATCTTTTTTTTAACTAATTTATTATTATCTTGATAATCTACAATTTTTTTTTTCATATTTTGGTCAATTCTCATTTTATATAATTCTTCAATTGTTTCAAAAATATTTTGACATTTTTCTTTTTCTGTATATTCATAAATATAAACTAAATGTTTAATTTTAAAAGAAGGATTTTCTTTAAAAACTTGAATTAAATCTTTTTTAACAACAATAAATTTAGGTAAATTTTCAATAAAATCTTTTAATGAATCATTATAATTTGCATTTCCTCCATTTACTAAATAATAAAATAACATTTCAATTGAAAATAAAATATTTTTATAATCTTTTGCTTTAATAGACTCAGATAAAGCATTTTTTTGTCTTTTATTTAAATGTTCTTGTTCATATTTTTCTTTAAAATTAGCCATAATAGTTGAATTATTTCCATTATAACCTTCAAATCCATAAGTGACATAAATTTGTTCTATATTAAACTTTTTTTTTCCAGGTAATATAATTTTTCCTAATTCAACTTCAATTTTATCTAAATTATATTTTACATTTTTATAATTTAAATAATTTATTTTGTTATTATTTAAATCAAAGCAATCTCTGTAAGTAAATGAAAAAATTAATTGTTCAGGATTATTAAATAATTTATTTTTAACATCTAAATCTATAATATCATAAGGAGATGCATTTTGAATATAAATTACATTTGATATTGTTTCTTTTAAATTTTTAATTTCAATATGATTTAAATAATTTTCAATTAAATTTAAAAATCCATTTTGAACTTTTATTAATTCATGATAATAAACAGCTAAATAAATTCCATAATTTACTTCACCTCTATCATTTAAACAATAAGCTAAAACATCATTTTTATTTATTTTTTTTTCAACTTGATTATTTTGTAAATTTACATGACAAACAAAATCTGTATCAAAAATATAATGAGATAAATTATTAAATCCAATTTCAAATTCATCGTACAGTTTATTAACATTTTTATCATTTATTTCTTCTAAATCTTCTTTAATAGTCTTTTTTTTAGCTTCTATTCGTGTTAAATTATAAGAATGTCTATTTAACATAAACATTTCAAATTGATTTAATTTATTTAGATTTTTTAAATTCTTTATGCCTTCAGAATTATAATATTTTAAAAATGATGAAGTAACTGGATATTTATTTTTTAAGTTATTATTGTCAATGTAATTTTCTAAATCAATTAAAGAAGGAATTTTTGATAATAAGAAATATTCATAATATGGATAATTTTTATTAATAATACTATTAGAATTAAATGTTTCATAAATTAAAGATTTTAACTCATTACCTTCTTTTTCTATTATTTGGGAATTAATTTTTATAAATTCATAATAAAATTTTCCATAATTAGAAAAAGAACTTTCAATAAAATTATTAATTTCCTCTTCAAAACTTTTTCTATTTTCTTTTCTATCCATTGGAGCAGATTTTTTAATAATTTGTTCAATAGAAGGAAAAATCATATTCAAATAAATTTGAATAGAATTGATACCTTTATCACTTAAATCTTTATTTAATATTTCCCAATTGATTTTTAGCATATCAATAACACCCATAAAATTCTTCCATTTTTTATCTCTAACACAAGTAAATTTGGGCATATTTCTTATCTCAGAAAAATAAATACAAGAATAAAATATAAAACTAAGAATTCTATAAGAAATTTTATTTAAATTCCTAACGTCTTTATCTCTTTTTTCAAAAAAAGCTTTATCAAAAATTTTAACTCCAATATAATCTTGTTTTTTTTTTTGTTCAATCATTATTTTAAAATCACTCAGTAACATATAATTCAATGATTTATAATAGCTTCTCTTTCTAAGTTCATCAAATTGTTGTTGATTTTTAAAGACTCTAAAATGATTATTTCTTTCAACTAATTTATGGTCTAATCCTCCAATTTTTTCTCCACAAATAGGACAAGGAGATATAACAGTAGGTAAAGAGCATTCACCAATTGTATAAAAATATCCACAAGAACAAACATAAGCTCCTGGAGAAGTATTATTAGTTTCAATTAAATGACGTTCTACTTGATTTGCATTTTGAATTATTAAATCATCATTTGGTTCTCCTCCTGGAATATAATTTGTTTTTATTATATTTTCTATATTTTGAGATGTTAATTTGTAATAAAATGAATCCTCATTTGATAATGAACATATAAAAGCAAATTTATAGGCAAATAATAATATTTCTATCTCTTCATTGGATGATAAGTAATCAAATATTGGATTTATTGTATATTTATAGTAATCAAGGAATTGAGATAATATTCTTTTTGAATTTTCTGTTAATTCTGGGAATAAAGATATTTTTTGGTTGAAATTTAGTGTAAATTCTTTATATTTTTTGCTTTGAAATTCTTTATCTGATATTTTTGATACATATTCATTTAAGATTAAATTAAAAAGAGTCATAAATCCTTTGTTATTAATTAAGGTTATTATTTGTTGGTTTTGAGTCTTAAAGTGTGTGAAATTAATTTCTCTTTTTAGTATTAAATAATCTTCTATATTATTTATATCTAAGAAAAGAAAATTGAGAAATTTAATATCTGGAGTATATATATCAAATTCATCTATCCATTTTATTCCTATTTTTTCATAATTAAAATGTCTAAATTCATTAAAATCTTTACAATAAAGATCATTAAGTACTTTTAATATATATAATTTAATTGTTTTTCTAAAAGGATAATTATTTGATGTTAATATTTTACTAATCTTCTCTATTTTTTCCTTATCTTCGAGTGTCATCATTGAAATTCTGTTTACTATCTCAAAACAAAAGCTTTTTAAATAAGTAATATGATATAAAAAGAAAAGTTTATGATTTTGTTCTGACTTAAGATCACTTGTTTCAATGTATTTTAAAGAAATCAAAAAATAAGCATCTTCAATTCTTGTTATATTTTTTTTTTTTTTTGATTTCAGAGAAATAATAAGCAAATGAAGATTCAAATAATTGAATTATAATTTCTTCTAAAAAATCACTTTCGTTTGATTTTAATATATATAATAGTGTATCATCGATTTTTTTAATTTTTGGATACTCATTTAATATTTTATCTTTTTCAGATTTATATAATATTTTATCTGGAATTTCAGGTATTAAATTCGATTTATTGAAAATTAACTGAAGTATATAATTTGATCTAATAATAAGTTTTGGATCTTGAAGAATTTTTTCTAATATAAATTGTTTTAAATATAATATAGTTTGTTCAATTTCTATTTTAGAATTCCCCGGATCATCATTATTACTCAATAAATCATCATTATTTACAAAATATTTATTAATACTTATTTTTAGATTTTCTTTTTTATTATCATTAGAATCTAATTTATGATTAACTTCTTCAACCATTATTATTTTATTTGCAAAAAGTTCTATTAATAAATCATACTTTTTATCGTCTTTAATTTCTTTTTCTATTAATTTTATTTCATTTTCTAATATTAATATTATTTTATTTTGATTCATTATACTAAAATTAACATCAGACTCTAAACAAGATAAATATGATATTAAAATATCAGAGTTATTTTCTCTTTCCTCTATAGCAGTTTTAAATTTTATGAAAGATTTTAAATTATAAATTTGCTTTAAACCAAGTTTCATAATCATATTTGCCTGGATAATAAAAAAAGAAGAATTTTCTAGAATATTTATGAATTTTTTGAAATCATTTTTTCTATTTTTGAATAAATGAGAAGATGTTTCAAAAATATAACTTAAAATATTTTCATATAATAAATACAGAATTATTTTTATATTTTTTTTTATTTTATCAATATTTTGTATATTGTCTCTCCACATTCCATTTATTTTATTATCTATAGTTTTATTAAATGAGTCATCAAGTGTATTCATTATATTTATTAAAGGAATTAAAGGAAAAATATAATCTGAATAAGATTAAAACCATAAAATTATATTTACAAATTGTAAATTGTTTTCTTCATTTAGATCTAGTATTAATGTAGATAATATTTTAAAAAAATCTAAAATATTCTTATTTAAATAATCTACAAAATTGTTAGGAGCTTTTTTAATGATTAAAATTTTAAAATAATCATTAATCAATAGATTATAAATGTTATTATTTTTTTTTTTCAAATTTGGATTTTCTTCAAAGACTTTGATTAAATCAGTTTTTATTAACTCAATATAAGTGTTTTTTATTAAATAATTTTTTTTATCTTCATAATCATCACTGTAAAAGTTATTTTCATTTTCAAAATATTCTCCTTTAATAGTTTCAACATAATTTCTTGTTTTAGTAACTGATTCTAAAGAACCAGGGATTTGTAAATAATTTATAATTTCTACATTATTTTGTTTAAGTTCATTAGAATATTTAAAATCTTTTATATTTAATACATCTAAATAAGTATTAATTAAGGAGATATAATTTGGAATTTTATTCATAACTAATTTATTATTCATTAATGTATTTAAAAATCCATCTCTATCTAATTTTATAATTATTTTTATTAAAGTTTCTCTATATATTTCTTTTAAATGTAAAGATAATACTGAAATTAAGTCTGTACAATTTTTTCTAAAAACATTTCTATAAAACATACTTTGTATAATATTTATTTCTTCTTTTTCTAATTTTATAATAATAATATTTTGTAATTTAGTATTAAAGTCTTTTTTATTTAAAATAAAATCAATACATTTTTCAACATATTTTTCTTCATCATCATTTGAATATATAAAATCATGTTTTATTAACATAAAAGCAGTATATAAACAATCATTAAACTCTTTTTCTTTATCAATAATTCGAATATCATCAAATAATTCTTTAGTTGATTTATTTAACAAATCTATAATATTTATTTCATTTCCATTTAAATTATCAATAAATACTTGATTAATATTTGATATAAGAGGAATTAAATATTGATTATTTATTTTTTTAGTTTCTGAAGCTAAATAATCTGGAACAGGGAATATACGTTCTAAATAAATAATTAATAAAAATACTTTATTTTCATATTCTTTCTCTAATAATAATCTATCTATTTTATTCTTTATATAATTTAAAAGAATACAATCTTCATTTGAGAATTGGAAAATTAATAAATTATTAATATCTGATTTTAAATATAGGATTATTTTTTCTTCAATTTCTTCATCAGAAGTGTAATTTCCAACTGTAATTATTTCAGTTTTATAAGAATTAAATTCTCCAAAGTTTTTATTTTTAAAAGTTTGATTTATTTCATTTCCATATATTGAAGACAAAATATTTGAAAAAGTATATATTATATTAATATTTGAATCTATTTTTTCTAAAAAAGATTGAATATTTTGATTATAAGAGTTTTGATAAATATCAAAAATATATTTATAATATTTTGGATGAGTCATTGGATAAGAAGAAACACTTATAAAAGAAAAAATATCTTGAGAAAAAGTTGGTACAATTTTTTTTAAAAACTCTAAAAAGTATTTTTCATTTTCTCCTCTTAATTCATTTTTGGAAACTAAATTTTTAGAATTATTATAAACATCCCTTTCAATTTCTTTATATTCATCTGCATAATTATTTTCTTTATATTCATCTGCATAATTTTTTTCTTTATATTCATCTGCATAATTATTTTCTTTATATTCATCTGCATAATTATTTTTCATTATTTTTTCTTTTTCTTCATTATTGAGAAGGGATAAATAAGCAATAATTTCTTCTTCATCAAAATTAATTAATTGTGAAAGTAAATCAATTCTGATTTTTTTTTCATTTTCAATATGAATACATTCTTTAATAGAATTATAAATGATTTTAGCAATTTTTTTTAATGGTTCATCAACTAAAAATTGATAAGACATAATATGTTTTTCAAATCTATTTAAAAAAGGTGGATCCTGTTTATCTATTTCTTCAGGATCAACTAAAATAATAGCTCTAAATTTATCATGAACATAAGGATCTGGATTAGTAGATTTACCTAAAGTAATTCTTGTTTTTTTTCTTTGTCCTTCTCTTCTAAAACTTTGATTAAATAATTCATATAATGAAGGATAAATTGATTCTAAATTTTTCATTACTAAAACTGAATCTGAATCTATATATACCTGAACTTTATTTAATATTTTTGCTGTATAATATTCATCAGTAATATTATGTTTAAAATTTCCTCCTAATAAAAAGTTAAATTTCTTTTGATTTTTCTTTAACAGTGATTCTATTAAAAAATGAGATAAAGAACTTTTTGATATTACTAATAAATATCTACTTTCGTAATCTGTTATATTATCTTCTATACATTCCATTGGATTATAAAAAGAAGTTATATTATTAATTGAATAATATTCATTTAAACATTGTTTGAATTTTTCAATTGAATCATCTAAACCTCCAAAATTTCTTTCAATACCTCTTATTAATATTTTACTTTTAATTGTATTATCTGTTATAACACCTTTATTTTTTGTTTCATATTTAATAAATTCTCTAGAAACATTTTTAATTAAATGATAAAAATCTCTAGAACCATGAAAATTGATTTCTTTTTTTATATTTTCTTTTTTTCTAAATTCTCTATAATTAAAATAAGCTTGAGCTAAACTATCATAGCATTTTTTATAATTTTTTTCTAAATCATAATAATAAGAACTGGCAATAGATAAAGCAGTATTAATTAAATCTTCTTTGTCAGGTTCTGGAATAGATAAATATATTCCTCTATTCATTTTAGAAGCATCAAGAGACCAATTTGAAATTCCAATAAAAGCAACTTTAGTTCTTTGTTCATCATATTCTAATTCAGAATGAATAACTTTTAAAGGATTATTATCTGATATTTCAGCAAGTCCCATTTCATCAAAGAAAATAACTGGAATAACTTTTTCATTTAATAAATTATTATATTCATTTTCAAATGCTATAATACTATTATTTATTCTTTCAACTCCTTTTCTTGCATTATCAAATACTTTTTTTATTCCTTCTGAAGTACTTGTTAATGAACCTTGATAATTATATACTCTTAATTTTGGATAAG
>JAEEGL010300592.1_pt1 | contig 10527 bp, 11 predicted proteins | sample 9134231 | NCBI WGS metagenome assembly JAEEGL01 (sample SAMN16246548, study PRJNA631951) | gut metagenome | biome: gut microbiome; feature: rumen; material: fiber-attached | host: Bos | place: Iran: Karaj | collected 2018-10
ACCTGGGGAATCCTGTCCGCGATTTCCTCCACACGGCCGATAAATTCCGGCCCGAAAATCAGCATGTTGCTTTCGGACAGTTTCAGGCAGTATTCAATCTCGTTTGCGGCATACCGGAAGTTCATCGGTACTACCACCGCGCCGGTCTTCAGCACGCCGAAATAAATCGGCAGCCAGTCAATGCAGTTCATCAGCAGGATGGCCACTTTTTTTCCCTTGCCGATGTTGTGGCTCCGGAGCATATTCGCCACCCGGTTGGCTTTTTCGTCAAAGACAGCCCAGGTGATTTCCCGGCGGTAATGGCGCTGTTTCACGCTGGGTTCCACCAGCTCAAAGTCATGCCATGTAACCCGGCGGGTTTCCGGCTGGTCCGGGTTAATTTCAATCAATGCTGTATCGTCCGGCCATTCCCGGGCGTTTCTCTCCAGCAGTTCGATGATGGTCATCCTGTTGTTCATTCCTTTCGGGTGCTGCGGTATTCAGTGTTGTCTTCCGTGCGGAATGACAGGCATCTCCGCGGACGGACACTGTAAATAACTATACAAATTCAACCCCGCAAAGTCAATCAAAGTCCATTAAAAGAACATCCGTTCCCGCCCAGTCCGGAACGGATGTGAATTGCATCTGTTCCCCGGTCACCGGATGTTTCATTTCCAGGTACGCGCTGTGGAGGGCAAACCTCCCCGCGAACCGTTCCGGGTCCTCTGTTCCGTACAGGAAATCCCCATGGACCGGGCATCCGATTGCGCTCAGGTGCACCCGGATCTGGTGGGTCCGCCCTGTCCGGAGCTCCAGCAGGATCAGCGCACCGCCTTCGTTCCTGCGCAGTACCCGGTATCGGGTTATGCTTTTCTTTCCGTCCGGTGTAATGATCCGTTTCACAGATGCCTCCGGCGCTTTGCCGATCGGGAGGTCGATCACGCCCTCCTGCTCCGCCGGTATACCGTCTGTCAGCGCCAGGTAGCGCCGGATAAAGTCCGGTCCATGCAGTTTCCGCTGCATCAGGTGCTGCGCATAAGGAGTTCGGGCAACAACCATCAGCCCGCCGGTTCCCTTGTCCAGCCGGTTTACCGGCCGGTACACGAAATCCGCCGGGCATCCGAAATAACTGTACAGGGCATTTTCCAGGCTGTCGTCCGGATGGTTCCGGCTGCTCTGGCTGGCCAGCGGGGACGGCTTCACAACCACCATCAGGTGCTCATCGATGTATGGAATCTCCAGCGGAATATCATACGGCTTCAGTGCATATACCGGCCGGTCCTCTGCCGGAATGAACAAAACCGTATCCCCGGCCTGTACCCGGGCATCGGTATGCACAGGCTCGCCGTTCAGCAGGATCCGACCGTTCCATTTGGCGCTTTTCATTGCGGAGTAGCTGATCTCCATCGAGCGCCGCAGGATATCCCGGATCCGCCGGCCGTCTTCTTCTGTTTTCACCCGGTATTCCATACGCTGCAGTATATCCTTCCTCCGCCGGTCAGCTATGCTCGCCGGTCGGATTGACGTGAATCATAATATGTTTGACCGCAGGGAATGCCTGCTCAATATCGTTGTGTACCGTTTCGGCAATCTCATGGGCCTGCTGCAGCGGCATGCTGCCGTCCACCGAGATTTCCAGCTCGATATAGATCCGGTTGCCGAACTGCCGTGTCATCATCTTGTCGATATGCGCCACGTCCGGATGGTTCAGTACATTCTGCCGGATTGCCCGGTCGGTTTCCTCATCGCAGCTGTGGTCCACCATTTTGTCCACCGCATCGCAGAAAATATCATAGGCTGCTTTCCCGATCATCACGCAGATCACCAGGCTGGCGATCGGATCCAGGATCGGAAGCCCCAGCCGAGCGCCGCCGATACCGATCAGCGCGCCGATGGAAGACAGCGCGTCGGACCGGTGGTGCCAGGCATCGGCCATCAGTGCACCGGAACCTGTTTCTTTCGCCGCCGCCCGTGTATAGTGGAACATGCCTTCCTTCACGGCAATGGAGACCACAGCTGCGATCAGGGCGAGCAGCCCGGGCACAGCCGGCGGTGTCTGCTCCGCCTCTGCAATCGTCCGGATCCCCTGCCAGCCGATCATCAGTCCGGTTGCAAGCAGCATGCCTGCCAGGATAATCGCCGCCACGCATTCCAGCCGTTCATGGCCGTACGGATGCTCCCGGTCGGATGCTTTCCCGGCTGCGCGCATTCCGATCATTACGATCACAGTACTCAGCACATCCGACGCCGAATGCACCGCGTCCGAAACCATCGCGCCGGAACGGGCAATCAGGCCGGCTGCCAGCTTTAATACAGACAGGCCCAGGTTGATGAACATCGTCACCCGCGCCACCCGCATCGCTGTCTGGGAATCTCCCCGGAGCTCTGTTTTCTCCGTTTGCTTCATATCTCTCTCTTCTTTCCGGCTCAACACCTTCCGATATTATATCCCGCCCCTTCCCGCTTGTAAACGGGCATCGTCCGTTCCGATTGTGACGAATGTAGGATTACAATACATCTTGGACACCAGGGCAAAAAAGAATGCAAGGTAAGCGCCAATCGGTTATAGTTGAGTTGCTACACAAAACTGTAAGAAAGGAGCTTACCTTGCGTGGCAACTATAACACAGGATATGAAGTATAGGCAATCCCTAATGAAGTATGCGAGCACTTACGGTGTGGGCAAAGCCAGCCGGAAGTATAACAGAGCCAGGTCATACATCTACTTCTGGCTGAACCGCTGGGACGGTAGCATTGAGTCTCTAAGGCCTGAATCACGGCGGCCACACTACCATCCCAATCAGCACACTCAAGCCGAGCTGAAGCTCATCCATGATATGAGGCGGCGAAACCCAAGACTCGGAATGGTTGAGTTCTGGTGCAAACTTCGCAATCGGGGGTATTCAAGAACGATTGAATCACTCTACCGGGTGCTGAAGCGTGAAGGGCTCATCACAGAGAAGAAGAAAGACTCCTATAAACCAAAGCCATACCACCAGATGACCCACCCCGGAGAAAGGATCCAGATCGATGTGAAAGTCGTTCCCCGTAAGTGTATTGCGGATCCTGAACTGCGCCTGTTTCAGTACACTGCTATTGACGAGTATTCCCGTTACAGAATCCTGGGCGCTTACCCGGAACAATGCACCTATTCCTCTTATCAGTTCCTGTGCAGAGTAATTGCTGAGTTCAGGAGAAAAGGTGTCAGAATTGAGTGCGTTCAGACAGATAACGGCCTCGAATTCACGAACCGATTTGCCCATGGAAGTGGCAGCAAGCGCAAAACGATGTTTGAAGAAGCTCTGGAATTCCAGGGCATTCAGCACAAGCTGATCCGTCCTTATACACCCCGGCATAACGGCAAGGTGGAACGCAGTCACCGTGAAGACCAGAAGCGCTTCTACGACACCCATTCCTTCTACTCCCTCGCCGATTTTGGTGAACAGCTAGCTGTTCACCAAAGAAGAAGCAACTCTATCCCGATGCGCCCGCTCCATTGGGCTTCTCCCATGGATACCTTGAAATCCTTCACTGTCCAATATGTTTGACAAACCTACAACCGGAAGAAACAAATGTACGCACAATTGATCGGTTTCGGTTGCGGGATATGAATTCATCCCGATGACGGGAAGGATATTCCGATGTTTATAATCCGTCCGGGGTGCAGGTTCGGAAATGCGGGAACCGGTGATCGGAATCAGAGCCTTCCCGGGCGGGTCGGGAAACTCGGATGGAAGCGGCGCCGGAAGCTGCAGGCATGAACAGCCGCCGGCTGAATCCGTTTAAAAGAGCCGGAATTCAAGTCGGCGGTGCGGCTGATTCCGGCTGGAAGGCTGATTATGCTGCAGGAAACGGGAAAGGGGTTATACTCAGGAATCCGCCTTTGAAGCGGTGACGGCAACCCACGAGGGGACAAAACCGCTTTTCAGGGCGTTCCGGATCGACCGCACATTGGACCAGGCCGCGGCGTAAAACGGAATTTTGCCGCAGTCAAACACTGCCTGCGCCAGGCGGTTTGTCAGGTAAGCGGCGATTCCCTGCCGCCTGTATTCAGGAAGTACGTCAATGCCGATCTGCCACATCCCGGGGCAGTCTGCGGAGCAGCCTGCGAGGCCGATCATCCTTTCTCCGTCATACGCGCCGACACCCAGCACATCCAGTTCCTTCCGGTCGGCACACAGGGCGTTTCCCCATTCCGGAAGATACAGATCAGCGAAATCATCATGACGCAGCAGTTCCGTCCGGTAAGAACACGGCAGATCATTCCGGAATACGCGTTCGGGATCCGGCAGGAAACAGGTGTGCATCCAAGAAATCCTGGCGCCGTCTTTTCCGAGAATACGGTTCAGTTCGTAAATCCCCGGCGTTTCAAAACAACGGTGGATCTTTTCGGTTTTGCGGATGAAGGATTCAATTTCGGGAATCAGGTCTTTGCGGCAGGACGCGACGATATTGGAACCGTAGGAAAACAGGGAGCATATATGCGGAAGCGTCATATACCGGCTGGCTTCCGGATTCGCTTTTGATTCCACGACGATGTTTCTGTCGCTGCGGAAATCGTCCTCGGAACAGGAACAATCCACGGCGCTTTGCCGTATGGCTGCGGTCAGTATGTCCTGAAAATTCACAAATCTTTTCCTCCAGACACCATGATTTACAGGTCCTGAAAAAACTCGATTTCCTCCCCCAGCGGCCCGGTGCAGAACGCGATCCTCGCGTGGTGTTCCGGCACGGACCGGATGACGATTTCATGCGGTTCGATGAACACGGTATATCCGGCGTCTTTCACTTTTGCGGCCATACCGTCAACATCATCCGCAGCGAACGCGATATGGCGGAGAGCTCCCTTTTCCATGATTCCCCTGCCGTTGCAGAAAATTTCCAGCAACATATTCCCGGTATCGATCATGACGCCTTCCGGCCATTCACGGACAATACCAAAGCCGAGTATATTCAGATAAAAATCCTTCGCGCGCAGGAATTCAGCGGGTGTGCCGCATTTCATGGAAATGTGATGGACTCCCCTGATTCCGCGGCCCATCAGTAATTCTCCGCGTTGATTTCAAAATAGCTCTGGGGATGCGCGCAGACGGGGCATACGTCAGGGGCTTTCGTACCGATCACGATGTGGCCGCAGTTCCGGCATTCCCAGATCCGGACGTCACCCTTCTCAAACACCTGCCCGTTTTCAACATTCTTCAGCAGGGCGCGGTAGCGTTCCTCATGATGCCTTTCAATGGCGGCGACTCCGCGGAATTTGGAGGCAAGTTCGGGAAAACCTTCGGCTTCCGCTGTCTTTGCGAAGCCTTCATACATATCGGTCCACTCGTAATTCTCGCCGTCCGCGGTGTCTTTCAGGTTGCTGGCGGTATCGCCGATGCCGTCCAGTTCCTTGAACCACAGTTTGGCGTGCTCCTTCTCGTTTTCAGCTGTTTTCAGGAACATGGCGGCGATTTGCTCAAATCCGTCCTTCTTGGCTTTCGAGGCAAAGTAGGTGTACTTGTTGCGGGCCTGGGATTCTCCGGCGAACGCTGCCAGGAGATTTTTCTCGGTCTGGGTTCCCGAATACCTGTTGCTCATGAGATTATTCCTCCTTTGATTTTCTGGGTACATTATAAGATTTATCCTGCGCCAAATCAACATATCGTGCAAAAACTTGCCATGAACAGCATAATGTTGTAATATTTGTTTATCTATATTGCGGTGAAGGAAGTGCGACGATGACAAAGCTTGAAACTTCTTTGCTGGACCTGCTGAAGGAAGACTGCCGGATTCCGCTGGAAAAGCTGGCAGTGATGACCGGATCCTCCCTGGAAGAAGTGGCGCAGACGATCGAGAGCCTCGAAAAACGCAGGATCATTCTGCGGTACGCGCCGATGATCAACTGGGATCTGACGGACCGGGAGCGGGTCGAGGCCATGATTGAAGTGCGCGTAACGCCGCAGCGGGATATGGGCTTTGACGCGATCGCGCGGCGGATTTACTGCTTTGACGAAGTGAAAAGCGTTTTTCTGATGTCGGGTTCCTACGACCTGCTGGTTCTTGTGGAAGCCAGAACACTGAAGGATCTGGCGGCGTTCGTTTCCGGCAAGCTTTCGCCTTTGGAGACGGTTACCGGTACGGCGACGAGTTTTGTCCTGAAGCGCTATAAGGAAGAGGGCGTGATTTTTGATTCCGGGGATACGGACCGCAGGCTGGTGATTTCTCCGTGAAGTACGACCGTTATCTGAATTCCCGTATTTCCGCCGTTCCCCCCAGCGGGATCCGCCGGTTTTTTGACATGGCCGCGACTATGAAGGATGCGATCTCCCTGGGCGTCGGCGAACCGGATTTCAGGACTCCTTACATGATCCGCAACGCCGCCATCGATTCGCTGGTGGACGGAGAGACCCAGTACACGGCCAACAGAGGCCTGGAAGAACTGCGCCGGGAAATATCTGTCTACATGTCCGGGCGTTACGGCCTCTCCTATCGCCCCTCAGATGAGATCCTGGTTACGATCGGCGCGTCTGAAGCGATTGACCTGGCACTGCGCGCGCTGGTGGAAAACGGCGACGAGGTGCTGGTCCCTGAACCGAGCTATGTTTCCTACTCTCCCGGCGTTATATTCGCGGGAGGGAAACCTGTAGGCGTGGTAACGCGGGAGGAAGATGATTTCCGCCTGAAGGCGGAGTACCTTGAACAGGCTGTTACTCCGCGGACCAAAGCGCTGATACTTCCCTATCCGAACAATCCGACCGGCGCCATCATGGAACGGGAGGACCTGGAAGCGGTTGCCGATGTTGTCAGGAAGCACGATCTGATCGTGATTTCCGACGAAATATACTCCGAGCTGGTCTATGACGGAAGGCAGCATGTATCCTTCGCGTCGGTTCCGGGCATGTATGAGCGTACGCTGACGATCAACGGTTTCAGTAAATCATTCGCGATGACCGGCTGGCGCGTGGGATATGCCTGCGGCGCAGCGGAGATCATTTCGGTGATGAACAAGATTCACCAGTACGCCATTATGTGCGCGCCCCGCCAGGGCCAGGTGGCGGCCGCGGCGGCGCTGAAAACCGGACGGGAAAACGGATATGAAGAGGTTGCGCGCATGCGTGACAGTTATGACCGCCGCCGGCGCCTGATGGTCAGCGCGTTTCGGGAGATGGGGCTCCACTGCTTCGAGCCATACGGCGCGTTTTACGCTTTTCCGTCTGTCCGTGTGACCGGGCTTTCCAGTGAGGAATTCTGCGCCAGGCTCCTGCAGGAGAAAAATGTCGCAGCCGTACCGGGCACCGCATTCGGTCCCAGCGGCGAAGGAAACATCCGGTGCTGTTACGCGACGTCCCTCGATAAGCTGACCGTCGCGCTGGAACGGATCGCGGATTTCGTCCAATCCTTCCGGTAAAGCGGAAAAAATGGAGGAATGATGGAATGATCAGGAGAATTGTCATCATCCTGCTGGCGGTATTTCTTCTTGTTCCGGCCGGGTTGGCCGAAGAAGATGATGACCTGGAAATCACCGATATCCTGGAATTTGTGCCGGATGAAACAGGAGAAAAGCTGACATATGACAGTGACGGCGCAGTGATCATGACGATTACGTGCACCGGGGACTTTACGATCGGAGGAGACAATTACCATCATAAGGATATATTTACCCCCGAGCTCGAAGCGCATGGCGGGGATATCAATTTTACGATGGAAAACGTCAGGAGCATTCTGGCGTCCGATAATCTGACGATCGTCAATTTCGAAGGCACGTTTACGGATACGAAATACGTGCCGGAGAAGAAAAAAGGCAATGATTTTCTCTTCAGCATCTCACCCTCCTACGTCAATGTCCTGACGGATAACAGTATCGAGGCGGTATCGCTTGAGAACAACCATGTGATGGATCACGGAGAGGAAGGATACGAGGATACCAAAAACACGCTGCGCGAGGCGGGTGTTGTTTACTCGAATTCAGAAGAGACCGGCATATTTGAATACCAGGGTATCCAGATCGCCATGCTTTCCTATCTTTGCATCGACCGTTACGGCAAACCCTTCGGCGGATATGATACGTTTGAGGAGAAGGTTGAAGCGGATATCCGTCATGCCAAAGAGTATTATCCGCTGGTGATTGTCTCTTTCCACTGGGGCCAGGAAAAACTGTATGTTCCGACCAAAAACCAGATACGTCTCGGCCGTCTGGCTGTAGACGCGGGGGCGGACCTGGTGATCGGGCATCATTCCCACCGCATTCAGCCCATCGAATGCTACAACGGGGTATACATCTGCTACTCTCTCGGGAATTTTTGCTTTGCGGGTCATAACAAACCCAGCGACATGACGTCGATCATGTTCCAGATACGGTTCCGGATTAAGGAAGGCGCTGTATCCTATAAGGACTTCAGAGTGATTCCGATCCGGATTTCTTCCAGGAAAGACCGGAATGATTTCACACCTACACCGTTTGCCCCGGGAGCGGAGACGGATTCCATACTCGGAGTTCTGCGGAACAAGGACAACACCCGTGATCTGCCCTACGCGGTTACGGATATTCCGCTGACTTTTGAATAATTACAGGCCGGGAGGGTCTTTTATGCGCGCATCTGTTCTGCTCGACGCATGCCGGAATGCCGGGATCGATTTTTATTCCGGTGTTCCGGATTCTTTTCTGAAAGGGCTGTGCGATGAACTGTACGATGAGTACGGAACCGACAGCCCATGCCATATTGTTGCGCATAACGAAGGCGGAGCGGTGGCGCTCTGTGCCGGGCATTTTATCGCGACCGGCCGCCCGGCCCTGTGCTATATGCAGAACAGCGGGCTCGGCAATGCGGTGAATCCGCTTGTTTCCCTGATGGATCAAGACGTGTATGCGATGCCCTGCCTGCTTGTGATCGGATGGCGCGGGGAACCGGGTGTCAAAGACGAGCCCCAGCACGTGAAACAGGGCGGGATTACCCTTTCCCAGCTGGATCTTCTCGGCATTCCCTATCGCCTGCTTTCCGCTGACACGAAGGATGACGTTTTTATGGAGGATTTCCGGTTTCTGTCGGACCGGCTTCGGGACAATATACCGGCTGCCATCGTTGTCCGCAAGGGAGGACTCGTGTCAGACCGGCATCCAGCCTATGGCAATTCCTATATGATGACGCGGGAAAATGCAGCTGAAATCATCCTCTCCAGAATGACGGATCAGGATATCGTTGTATCGACGACCGGAAAGCTTTCGAGGGAAATCTTTGAGATCCGTGAACGCCGCGGGCAGCCGCATTTCCGCGATTTCCTGACGGTCGGATCCATGGGTCACGCTTCGATGATTGCCCTTGGAATGTGCGGGAAGATGCCTGGGTTCCGGGTATGGTGCCTGGACGGTGACGGCGCGGTGATGATGCATCTTGGTGCCCTCGCGCTGATCGGCAGGCGTGCGCCGGACAACCTGATCCATGTGGTTATCAACAACGGCGCGCACGAAACCGTCGGCGGGATGCCGGTATGCTCCGGGGCGCTGAATCTGCAGTCCCATGCCCGTGCATCGGGTTATCCGGCCGTCCTGGCGGCGGATACGGAAAAAACGCTGAACGACGCGCTCGATGATATCTTGCGCAATCCGCGGAAAGGACCGGTTTTCCTGGAAGTACGGTGCGCCTGCGGAGCGCGGCCTGATCTCGGACGTCCGACAGTATCCCCGCGCAGCAACCGTGAGGCCATGATGGAATTTATTACAAAAAGTTCACAATTTTGACCACAAGATGTAGTGTTATTCCGTTGACGATAGAAGCATATTTAGATATTATAACTTAAATATGTTTTTTTTGTTGCGGAGGTGACAGCATGATTGCCGGATATCAGAATAAACCGGTTTTTATGTATCAGTTCCGTCCGCTGATGAATGACCGCCGCGCGCCGGACGGCGGATTCTGCATTCTTCTGTATGAAAACGGCATCCTTTCCTTCAGCACATATGACGTAAGCGGCGCTTTCCTGGACGAGCTGTGCTTTGTTTTGCCGCCTCGGGTGATACAGCTCTTTCACAGCCTTCTTCAGTCCGCGGGCAGCTGGCTTCCCGCCTGTCCCTGTGACCTTCGCGCTTCCAGCATGACGCCGTATGCTTCTTCCTTCGCGTTTGACGGATACGATCCGGTCCGTGTCTGGGGAATCAACACCCTTCTGGCGCAGCCTACCGGGTCCGAAGCCGGTTTTTTCGCCCGGCATCTTTATGTATTGTTTGAAGACATCAGCAATCTCCTGCTGGAACAGGGAATCCGGCTGTCCCTGGACGGGTTTACCTGGGAACCGCAGAGAGTCCGTACTTTCCGGAAAAAGCAGATGTATTGGTCAGGACGCCAGGGGGTTGTCTGAATCATATATTACGAGCGCCGAAAGGCGCTCTTTTCAGGAGTGTGGAATATCATGACTGTACAGAAAAAAAGAGAGATCTGGCTTTCCTGCCCCGCGATGCCGCAGGAATTGCGGGATGAGCTGACCGAGATGGATGACACGTCGGCAAATGACTGTTTTTACCGTGACCTTGCCTTTGGCACAGGCGGGCTGCGCGGCGTTCTCGGGGCGGGAA
>JAEEGL010681135.1_pt1 | contig 10527 bp, 9 predicted proteins | sample 9134231 | NCBI WGS metagenome assembly JAEEGL01 (sample SAMN16246548, study PRJNA631951) | gut metagenome | biome: gut microbiome; feature: rumen; material: fiber-attached | host: Bos | place: Iran: Karaj | collected 2018-10
CCCTGCTGGATGGTTTCCTACATGGGGTTCGAGAACTTGCGCCCGCCATCGACCCGCACCTGCAGGGTGGTACCGAATTCCTTCTCGGAGCCTTCCGGACGGTAATGGTTCATCACGGTCACGACGGCGAAGCCCTTGTCCTCGTGGAGGTTGATGGAAGCGATGTTACCGACGATCTCGGCGCGGTTGCGGACCTCCTTCTCTGCCTGCTTGGCGTCCAGCTGCAGGGAGCTTTCCTTGATCTGGACCTGGAGGGTGTCGTACTTCTGGTCGGTACCCTGGATGGTGTTCTGACGGTTCACGAGGATACCGTCGAGGCTCACGGTGTGGGACTTGGCCTTGTACTCGGGGTTGTCACGGTTCTCGCGGTTGGCGGCCAGGTCGGCGGCAATAGCCTCGAACTTCTTGACAATCTCCTTGTTACCGGTGAAAAGGACACCGTCATGATAGGTGTTGATGTTGTGGAACTCGCCGTCCTGACCCTTGTAGGTCTCCTTGGTGGCGATGTCCAGGTTGATGGCGGTACGGTCCTTGTCGACGGAGTTCATCCGCACATCGTTGATGTAGCCGTGAAGATGTACGTTGTTGTTGTACTTCTTCTTGGTCTCGGCCTTCTTTTCGGCCTCTTTCTTTACGGTTTCTTTAGCCATGGCTTTAAAGATTTAAAATTGATTTTTGAAGAATTAAATCAAAATGTAATTCTCTTGTATTTTCTGGAAGCAAAGATACAAGATAAAACCATGGATGCAAATACTGTAAACACCTTAAAATCAGATTTCTGTTTAACAAAGAAAAAATATTCTCCTTATTAAACAGAAATCAAAACAAAGAAATTTTCTTTAATCAATGAAGATGCTCGTCATACAACACGAGGCGGGTCTTCCAAATGAGGAAAGGCTCAAGCGAAACCCACAGCCTCGCACATAAGGGGGAACGCTTACGCAGTACATCGAAAAGATCGAGCGCCTCGTCATAACGGCCGCTCGCAAAAAGCCACACACCATACACATACTTGGCGTTATCCGAATCCCCGATATTACGCAGATACGGAGCAGCAGCACGCGGGTTGCCTCCCTTGATATATGCCATGGCAACGTCCATCTGCAGCTCCGGACAACCGACATTTAACGCAGCTCCGGTCTGCATGACCTCGAACCACTCTGACGTCCCCTCCCCGTACTCCGAAGCGAGGAAGCAGAAGTCATACGTGGACATGGCCTCCGGCAGGTCATCGAACACCGGCCGGTAGAAACTCCTGTTCTTGAATGAAAGGGGAGCCACCTGCGCCCGGTAGACGGCCTTGCCGACAAGGGGAAAACACTCGTCCGACAGCTTTTCGAACGCTGCGGGTTTCTCACGGCGGACAAGGTCCAGCCTCGTGGCATCATCGGTATCCATCGAAAGGATCTCCATCAGGCGCTCGTCCTCCTGCAGAGGAGAGGTCATGACCCACTCCCTGACTGCATCCCAGTCCTGGCCGAGCCCCTCACGCCTGGGCACACACACGCGGAACGCGCCCGCACGCTGAAGATAGGAGTAGAGCGACTCCGAGCAGGAACGCGAACGCTTCATCGTCTCCTTCGGATCGCCATAGGGCGGAAGGCTTACAAGAAGGGAAGAGCCCTTGACAGAGAAAGTCTTGGACGACGTGAGTTTCTTCAGCCTTGACAGGAACTCCGCCATATCCTCCTCGTTCGTCCCCTCATGGATATCGAACTTCGACGTGAAATCCTTGAATCGCACCGGGGACGACAACTCGACACTGCGGGGCGTATTTTCCTTCTCCGGAACAAGCATCTCCCAAGGGAACTCCGGGGCCGCCGGAGGAGCCGGCCTCGTATAACGCCAACGATTGGACACAGATACGGGTACAAGTCCATCGTGACGGTTCCACTCGTACACGGTCAGTGACAGACGGACGGTATCCATCCATTCCTGACGCTGGAAAGTCTCCACAGACTCGAAAGAGACCGGTTCATTCCCCTTCAGGATACGACGCTCAACGGAGCTTCCCGAAGCGAAAACCCGGCCATAGTACGTCTTCTCGCCATACAGGCACACGGGCGTAAGCATCACCTCGCCCATATCACCCTTCAGGGAAGGACAGATCACAAGGGCTGTATTGTCGCCCACGGCACCCTCGGAAAAGGACCACGAAGCGCTCACCACAAGGGAATCGGGAGACCCGAACACCATCATCTTGTCAATCTTCCAGCGGAAAGGCGTAGCCAAGCAGACGGATACCCAACCAAGGAAGAAGGCAGTAATCAATGCAAGCCGTCTCATCACAGATAAAACTTAAGACCGCCGCCCCAGGTAAAGCGGAACCACGGATAGGAACCACCGATGATAAGATTCAGCGCCTCCAGGCGTGGCCTGGCACTCACGAACAGACTGATATTGGAGAAAGGAAACACCTCCATCTGCAGTTCCGGCACGAAATAAAGTATCAGCCCGTTGGGCTTGTACGTCTTCCCGTCCGGCTTCTCATAGCGGGAGAGCGCGGAACAGTTGCGGAACCCCACAAATCCGCTCACGCCGGCCGACACGATGAAAGCACGGTTCCTGGTCGAAAGCAGGCGGAGGAAATAACCGCCGCCCAAGCCGGCATCAATGGCGCTAAGGGTAAGGTGTTCCTCGGGAGCAACCACGAAACCGTCATCATCCAGCATTTCCGGGAGGGTGAGATAATACGGGTGATACATCACCTCGGCACCGAGGGCGAGATATCCGGTCGACTGATAGCTGCACCAGGAGACGCTGCCGCCACCTACGGCAACCATCCGCTCGGCACCGGGTATCATCACGACCTGGGCATTCAAAGAAGGACGGCCGGGCGTCTGGCGCTGGGCGCCCGCCTCAACGGAAAAGAAAAGGAAAACAACACTGGCGGCAACGGCCGACACGATAGATTTCAATTGCATAAGCTACAAAAATCAGGGTTTTATCACTCCGGGGCCCCAACCCGGGAAAACATTACCCTGCAAAAATAAACAAATTAAAGAAAATTTCAAAAATAACAAATGAAAACTTTGTTTTCTGTTTAATAATAACTACCTTTGGCACATGGGAAAAAGTAAAAAAACAACCCTGGAGCAACGTCTCAAAATACTCAAGGATGTGATGCAGGAAAGCACCGCAGACGAACTTGTGGCATCCATCAGCATGCTGCCCTTCATACGCCAAGACGGCCTGATGATAATGTTTGCAATAACAGCAAACGTACTTAAGGAGAATTTCAACGAAAACGCATACGATACCGTCCTGCAGCAGTTGAAAGAAATCACCAGGAGCATAAAAGAAAAAAACAAGGAGGGGGAGCAATGACAACCTACATCGGAACCATAGAAAAGATACTTTTCCAGAATACGGAGTCCGCCTGGTCGGTGGTCGTCATCAACACCGAACAGGGGCTGCGCAAAGCCAGCGGCATCATGCCGGGCCTGCGGCTGGGGATGACCGCCCGCCTGAGCGGTGAGATCCAGGCCACCAAGTACGGAGACAGCCTTGCCGCCACGGAGTTCGTTGAGGAGCAGCCAAAGGATGTCGAAGGCATCGAGAAATACCTTGCCTCCGGCCTCATCAGGAACATCGGCCCCGTCCTCGCGAAACAAATCGTCTCGACCTTCGGCGTGGCGACGCTCCATGTCCTCGACAACGAACCGGAACGGCTGGCCGAGGTCTACGGAGTGGGCAAAAAGAGGGTTGCATCGCTCGTTGAGGCCATCAAGGAGCAGAAAGGTATCAGAACCATAATGATATGGCTGAAGAAACACGACCTGTCCAACAGCCTCGCCGTAAAGATTTTCAAGCAGTACGGAAACCAGGCCATCGACATGCTGGAGGAAAACCCCTACCGTCTCACCGACGACATCAAGGGCGTGGGCTTCCGCAAGGCCGACGAGGTGGCCCGCCAGATAGGCGTGCCCGAGACAAGCTCCTTCCGCATCGTCTCCGGCCTGCGTGCCTGCCTGGAGGACGCCTCCACCTACGGCTCCACCTATATGGAGACCGACGAGCTGGCCCGCAAGGCCTCATCCGGGGAATACCTCAACGTTGACGAGGAGCTTGTCCGGGAAACGATAACCAAATCCTGGAACGATTTCATCAACGCCGACGGGCGAACCTATCTCCCGTGCTACTGGCACGCGGAAAGGGTTATCGCCGAAAGGCTTGAAGCCATACAGGAGTGCAAATGCGGCTCGCAGGAAACGACAGATATCGAAACCCTCCAGAAAGAAACCGGAGTGAAGTACTCCAGCGAACAGCGCGAGGCCATCCAGACGAGCCTGCTCGCCAAGGTGTCCATCATCACCGGCGGGCCGGGTACCGGCAAGACCGTCACCACGAACGCCATCATCCACGCCCTGGCGGAGAAAAAACAGGAGGTCGTCCTCGCCGCGCCCACCGGGCGTGCGGCCAAACGCATGAGCGAGGTGACCGGACGCGAGGCCTCGACCATACACCGCCTCCTCGAGTACAACCGCGAGGGGTTCCAGCGAAACGCCGACAACCCCATCGAGGGCGACGCACTCATCGTCGACGAGGCGTCCATGATAGACACCCTCCTGATGCGGCACCTGCTGGAAGCGGTACCGGACAGGATGAGACTGGTCATCGTCGGCGATGTAGACCAGCTCCCCTCCGTCGGGGCGGGGAACGTCCTGAAGGACCTCATCGACAGCCGCTGCATATCGACCACCCGCCTTACCGAAATCTACCGGCAGGCGCGGGGCTCGGACATCATCATGAACGCCCATGCGGTCAACAAGGGCCAGATGCCCAAGACAACCAACCAGCCAGGTACCGACTTCTGGTTTTTCGGGAAAGAAAACAAAAATGAGATAGCCGACCTCATCGTGGACCTCGTAGCTAACCGCATACCGAAGAAATTCGGATACAGCGGGGAGGACATCCAGGTCCTCTCGCCCATGAAACGCGACTACGACCCCATCGGCTCGACCCAGCTCAACCAGCGTCTGCAGGAGGTGATAAACCCTAGCGGTGAGTCAGTAGCCAAGAAAGGGGAAACCGAGTTCCGCGTCGGAGACCGTATCATGCAGGTCAAGAACGACTACGACAAAGGCGTGTTCAACGGAGATGTCGGCAGGATCATCGCCAAACAGGACGAGTCCGACGCCAAGAAGACCCTCATGGTGGCTGACTTCGACGGGGCCATCGTGCCCTTCTCGAGGGCCGACCTCGCCAATATCGAACTGGCGTACGCCTGCACCGTCCACAAGAGCCAAGGCTCCGAGTACCCGGTGGTGGTGATGCCCGTACACGAAAGCCAGTACATCATGCTGAAGAAGAACCTCCTCTATACCGGCATCACCCGGGCGAAGAAGGAATGTATCATCGTTGGCACGCGCTACGCCCTCGCCATGGGTTCCGGCAACCTCGACACCTCCAAGAGGAACACCTCCCTCAAGGAGAAGATACAGAAAACCGCAAGCTGAAAGGAAGGGCCATGCTGACACTCAGACCATACCAGAAAGAACCCGTCCGGAAAGCCATCGACTTCTTCCGGGCCGAGGGGCCCGAGCCGTCGCTGGTCGTGCTGCCCACCGGATGGGGGAAGAGCCTCATGGCGGCCGAAGTGGCCGCCGCCTGCCCAGACCCCATACTGGTCGTCCAGCCCACCAAGGAGCTCCTGGAACAGAACCTGTCCAAGTACAGGCTCCTGTGCGGAGACCTGGCGCCCGCAGGCATCTACTCAGCCTCCTTCGGCAAGAAACAGATAGACCACGTGACCTTCGCGACCATAGGATCCATCAAGTCCATCGGCGCCACGTTCCGTGAGATGGGCTTCCAAAAGATGCTCATCGACGAGGCGCACCTCTATCCCAGAAAAGAACAGTCGATGCTCGGGGAGTTCCTCCGGGACTCCGGCATCCGCCACGTCCTCGGGATGACCGCCACGCCGCTCAAGCTGGAGTCCTTCTCGGAGAAACAGGGTGACCACTTCGATAAATGGTCAGAGCTCATCATGCTCACCAACTACTCCCCGTCCGGACGGTTCTTCAAACATATCCTCCACGTCGGGCAGGTACAGGAGATGGTCTCGCTCGGTTACTGGTCGCCCCTGCTCTACGAGGTGCTGCCCTTCGACCGGACCGGCCTCGCGTACAACAGCACCGGCAACGAATTCACCGAAGACTCCGTCATCTCGGCCTACGAGGCCAATAACATACGGGAGAATATCCTGGCGGCCCTCGACTGGCATTCGGAACGCAGGCACTGCCTGGTCTTCGTCCCGACGGTCGAAGAGGCCGAGCAGTTCCCCTACCTGTGTCCCGGCTGCGCCGTCGTGACGGGCGAGACGCCCAGGAAGGAACGCTCCCGTATCATCGACGAGTTCCGCTCCGGCGCCATCCGCACGGTCGTCAACGTCGGTGTCCTGCAGGTGGGTTTCGACTACCCCGAGATAGACATGATCATCACAGCCTTCTCGACCGCCTCCATGGCCAAGTACTACCAGGTCCTCGGCAGGGGAGTGCGCATCCATCCCAACAAGAAAGACTGCCTCATCGTCGATGCCGGAGGCAACTACGAGCGGTTCGGCCGCATCGAGGACATCCGCTTCCTGCAGGACGGGCTCGACTGGCAGATGTACGGGACCGGCGAGAGCCTCATCACGGGGGTGCCCATCCATACGATAGGATACCTCAACCACGAGGACTACCAGCGCTCCAGACAGAGCGTCTACCTCGACAGGGGACTGGGCTTCGGCAAACACAAAGGGAAGGCCTACAAGGATATACCCACCTCCTACCTGAGCTGGCTCATCCAGAACGATACGTTCAACAGCGATATCGTCATGAGGGCCAACATCTGCCGCGCCTTCACCACGAGGATAAGGGACACCCGGAGGGACCCCGCCATCACCGTCCTCCCTGACGGACAGCACGCCGGAGAAAGCATGGGCTTCGTCCCGAGAGGATACCTGCAATGGTACTACAAGTCCAAGGAATGGAACGAAACCAACGACTCCCTGCGAAGGGGACTAGAACTGTATATCTAAAAAAAAAGAAAAATGGAGCCTGTAATCATCCTCATCAAAACCCTTGCATGGATTGACGTGCTCATCGCCGCACTCGTCATCCTGGGGGTCATGTTCCTGCGGCACATCATACCGTACATAAGAAACCTCCTTTTCTATTTCTTCGGAAATTGGGACAAGGAGTTCTCATGCTATAACATCTGGAGAGAGTTTTCGGATAACCCCGAACTGAGGCAAGAATACAAGAGCTGGAAACAGCTCAGAAGGCTCGCATACAAAAAGCTTCTCAAAGAAGCCAGGATAGAAATACATAAAAATATAATTTAAAAATGAAAAAAACCATCAAGACAATCACCTTAACAATCGTGCTGCTCACTGCGGCAGCCTACTGCGCCATGGCTCAGAAACCCGCCAAGACCCAGCTGCCCCCCGAGTGCATCAAGTACCTGTCCTACTACCAGGAGGATTACCGGCTCAAGGACTACTCCCGGGCCCTTCCCAACTGGCGCAAAGCCCTCGCCGCGTGCCCGGCCAACGCCTCCCAGAACCTCTACATCCACGGGACGACCCTGATGACCCGGGAAGCGAAGCAAACGAAAGACCCCGAACGGCTGGAACAGCTCGTCGATACCATCCTCATGCTCCAGGACCGGCGGATGCAGACCTATCCGGCCAAGAGAACCGATATCCTCAACAACAAGGGAACCTACCTCGTGAATTACCGGAAGGGAACCCCCGATAAGATCAACGGCCCCCTCACGGAAATCGCCAAGGAGCTCCAAGGAAAGACCAACAACACGATCCTTGTGAACCTGTTCGCCTCAACCGTCCAGCTGTACCGCTCCGGCAAGGCTACACCGGAGGACATCGCCGAGACCTATGCACTCGTATCCGACTGCATGGATGCGAAGAAAAGCACCAAACCGGAAGAAATCGAGGATAACAACAATGCCAGGATGACCGTCGGCAAGCTCCTTGCGGACACGGGCCTCGCCACCTGCGAGAACCTTATCGAATCCTATACCCCGAGGCTCGACGCCGACCCCGACAACGCCGCCCTGGCGGCCAATATCGTCCGGATGATGAACCTCGCCGACGACTGCGCAGGGAACGACCTTTACTTCCGGGCCGTCACGACGCTCCACCGCCTCGACCCCTCGCACCGCAGTGCCTTCGCCCTCTACCGGATGAACGCCGCAAGGGGAGAGAAGGAAGACGCCCTCCGTTACCTTGAGGAGGCGGGGCTTTCCGAAGCGGCCACGGAAGAGCAACGGGCCGGCTACCTCTACGAACTCTCCCTGTACGCCTACAAGAACCACAACCGTCCGAAAGCCATAGAAGCGGCAAGGAAAGCCGTCGAGCTGGATAAGAGCTACGAAGGCAAGGTTGATATCGTCCTCGGCAACCTCTGGTCTTCCGCACCGGCAGATGACGAACTCAGCAAGTATGCCCGCTACTGGGTGGCATACGACTACTACCTCAAGGCCAAGGCCGCAGACCCGTCCCTGGCAGAGGAGGCCGACAAACTCGCCTGGGGCGTCAGGAAATACTTTCCAGAAGCCAGCGAGATATTCATGTACGACATGGCGAAGGGGGACAGCTACCGCGCCTCCGCCGGCGGGATGAGCGCACTCACGACTGTGAAAACAAAAAACTAAAACTAAAACCATAGTGTCCAATTCCCCGGACAATCAGTCCGGAGGGATTGGATATTACTGGGTATAATCTCCGGCTGGAGATTAAACCACACAACAAAAAAACAAAAAAAACATGGACAGAAAAGAAATACTCGAAATACTTGAAAACAATATCCCTTCCTTCCGAAGGGAATTCAATGACAAGGATTTCTTCGGAGAAAAGGGATGGATGCTGACTAACAAACAGAACATGCCGACCCCGCTCCCGAAGGATTTTCTCGTCGGCGAGAAATTCGTCAGGGACGGCAAAGAGTTCACAATAACTGACACCACGGAGCTGAGCCGGCGCGATATCCAGAACCGCGACATGCCGGAAGGGAGACACGTGACCATCAGTTACCATAATTACGCCGGCAATCCACACCTTTACGGCATACTGACCGTTTACGGTATTGAGGCTGTCCATATGGAAGGGGAAAAAATCATCTGCACTAGCATCACCGAAAAAGAAAAACAGGAAAACCCCATCCTGCGCAATGTGACGTACTCCTGGGAGATAGAGCTCTGCCGCATCCTCCCGGAACAGGAGTACAACGAATCGCCCGGGATGTGGGAAGGATACAGCCCAGGCGACAGGACCCAGCGGTTCCTCAGCGGCCCGGAACTAATCCTTACCGGACTCCATGCCGCCTTGGAAAACATAGACGGGCCGTTCTTCATCACCCTTCACGACGGATCCTACTATGAGAAGAAATACCTGCTGCTCACTGTCGACAAAAACGGCAATGCCGAGCCGACCGACCTTCTCAAAAGAATAACGAAACAGACCTTCGAAAAATAGGAGCCAAGTATATCTCAGCTAAACAGATCAAAGCGCTGACCATCCTGCGGGACAACCCCAATATCACCGCAAACAGGTTCGCCTATCTCTACTTCAGCGGCACAGATAAAGAATACCTCCTTACCTCGGTATCCAACCAGGGGAACGGAGCGTGCCCGGGAAAGAAAGCCTGGCTGTGTGCAGGCTCTTACCTTGGGAAGCTGGCCCGGCTTGGATACATACAAAAAAAGACGTATCCGGGCCCCACCCGTTTCTCAATTACGGAAAAGGGACAAAAAGAATTGAAGGAACATGAAGAACTGCTCTCGACCTTCAAACTATAATTAAAAACAAATGTCAGACATCACAACCATAATCCCCGACTACCTTCCGGCGCCCGACAGGCACCGGAAAGACCATGTGCCGGAAAAAGGAAATATCTACAGAGACCGCAACGGTGAATCGTTCATCCGCGTCGGGGATGTGGCACGTACCCTCGAAGGCGGATACAAGGTCTTCTCCTGTGAGGAATACGATTTCCTCAGACAGCGATGGGAACCCTCGTACGAGAGGAGCGAGAACACGCTCTGCGAATACTACATCCTCGTGGTCAATGACCGCGGAGCGGCGGACGACAATGACTGGAGGCTCGTCACAGACATCGCCGGCCGCATGCTGGCGGGAGATGAGCAGTCCGTGGGTAAGATGATCGGAGAGATGACAGGCTGCGTCCCGGTCGAAGACACACAGGCGCTCGTCGCCCAGAGCGACGCGAAAAAGATATCCTCCCTGACCGAACAGGCCGAAAGGCTCAAAGACAGGCTCGATACCATCCGGTGTGCCATGGACGCCACCATCAAACAGAAACGCTACGAAATGGAACAGAAAGTAGACCTGCTCTCCGCTTCCATCAAGAAGGTCAAAGAACAGGTCCGGACACTCTACCGGGTCATCACCGTCATGAACCTCTACACCGGACGGAACGTCGAACTCCAGCAGGTCTGCGACGGCGAGTCCGCACCCGCCGATGAACCGATCCATGTGCGCCAGCGCATCCTCTATGCCGA
>JAEEGL010728540.1_pt1 | contig 10527 bp, 3 predicted proteins | sample 9134231 | NCBI WGS metagenome assembly JAEEGL01 (sample SAMN16246548, study PRJNA631951) | gut metagenome | biome: gut microbiome; feature: rumen; material: fiber-attached | host: Bos | place: Iran: Karaj | collected 2018-10
CTACTTGCTCTTATGTCGATTACGTCTAAGCATCTTCTTTCGCTTATGTGTCGCCATCTTCTGGCGCTTTCTTTTCTTTCCACAAGGCACGATGGCACTCCTTAAAACTTATATAAGTTTTTATATTATGCAGATTTTGGCGGGTTGTGTCAATAGTTTTGCAAGCCAAAATTCTGATTAGAACTCACGGATGGCACAAGCAGACTCGCCTAAGCCAGCCTTGGAAGTGATGGAAGTGTTTCCATTGTTGAAATTGAAACCATATACATAAGAAGTTAAGGATTCATACTGGGACGACGACCAGTAAGAATAAGTTCCAAACTTATTTCCACCAAGAGCCTGGCTTGCTGTATCTACATTAAATCCGTTACTTGTATCTGCCCGACAGTCATAAATCTGAAAAAGCTCTGCTGCACTTGGAAGATACCAGCCGTCTTCATAAGCTGTTCCACTTACATTGCTGCCTGTAAGGCCCTTGTAATTTCTACCAACATAGAATGCAGGGTAATTTGCTGCTGTAGTTGTGTCATCAACGCCTTCAAAAGCTTCTATCTGTTCAAGATTGTCTTTGCCATTTTTGTCGCCGGTAAAGATTTTTGCGCCCGCGCTACCGCTATTCAGACACTTTATTGTTGTAATAATTTTGTCATGTGCGTCTGCACCACTCAAGCACCAGGTAAGCGATCCGCTTTGGTTATGTTTCAGCCCTACTCCAAGTGTTCGGCTAGTTGTATTGTCTGGAGTTCCATCATCAGCGTCGCTGTTCAGGCCTGTTCCCTTGTAGAAAATCAGGGCAATTGCTGCAGACTTCAAATCATTAGTTATGGTCATGCCAGATTTGTACGGCAATGCAGAGCCATCGTTGAATACAATATCCTTAACTTCTTTTTCATCAGAAGGAATCTTGTTTCCTACATACTGGGCACCACGTACAACACGGAAGCCTAAATCATTATTGTGGTCATTTGGAGAACTACCATTTCTGTGTTTGACTTCGCACCAGAAATCACTTCCAGAAAAACCACCGCCTTTGGCTACACGCAGGGTGCCTGGACTAGTTTTTATACCAGAACTTGAAGCATTAACTAATGACGCGGTTGAATACCAGTCACTTACCCATTCCCAGACATTACCACTCATATCATACATCTGGAGATTTGTTGTAGGAGCATATGATTTTACAGGTTTTGTTTTTCCAATTCCGCTTGCAGGTATATTTCCAATTGTAGAACCTGTATCACTTCCACTATAAATAGTCTGATCTGAATTTGTAAGATTTCCATCGCGGGCAAGATATTCCCATTCAAATTCATATGGAAGACGCCAGCCGTTTTTATCTCCCTGAATTTTAACATCCCAGGTACAAGAATTTGGCGAACAATAACCAGTTGCAGGACCTCCTTTAATATCAGGCCAATCTGTCGGATTAGTTTTCCCATTAACAACATAAACTGGCTCAAGTCCTTCATCTATACTTCTAAGGTTACAGTAAACAACCGCATCATACCAGCTAACATAATAGACAGGATAAAAGTCTCCCTTTCCGTAAGTAGTTGTCGGGACAGTAGTATCGCTGCTGTATTTACAATAAGTTTCATACTCTCCCTGTGTTATTTCATGATCGCTGGCGATAATGCTCTTTATTGCGCCAAGCTTACGTCCACTGATAAATACAGAAGAAGTTAATGCGGAATTTGATGAAGCCGCTATAGTATACGAGCCGTTAAATGAGGAAACTGGAATTGTCTGATAACTAAGCGGCACCGCCTGCTGAAGACCAGCTGTCGAAGTAAATGCCCAGGTAATATCCGGATTAGCAGTATCCTGTATTATAGAAAATTTCTTGAGTTCTTTTTTCAGGGTTGTATCGGTTACAGAGGAATCAAGGGTAATATGGGTTGCGGCTCCTATATTATACCAGTTGGGCTTTATGCAGCCGACTATTCCACCAGATTCTTCCGGAGGTGTAAGCTTGCCATTTATTATTATATAATTAGCAAAATTTCCCATATGATAAATATCATTTTTTCCCTTTCCAGTTTCTCCATCTACTCCATAAGGGATATATGTAGATCCACTGATTTTGAAGTATCCCTGGCTGCAACCTACTGCACCACCAGCATTAGTTGACGATGAATTATTGCGGATAATACCATTCTTAAATGAAACATTGGCATTTCTTCCAACATAAACTCCACCACCACAATTTCCACAATTATTATTTATAATTGTTGTATCTTCAACTTCTAAAATAGAATCGTTACCGGCCTGAATTCCTCCACCATAGGAGTTTGAAGAATTATTAGATATTTCACAAGCGGTTACTTTTACAGTACAGGTAGAAGAAGATACAAAAAGCCCTCCATTACCGTTATTCTGACAGAGTTTACAGCTGTCAATTATGACTTCTCCAGTATTTACACCCCATATCCAGATGGCACCGGAACGACCGTTAGTCAATTGCAGATTTTTTATTGTAATACCTGAGCGACTTACACTAATTGCAGGATTAATATCACTACCACTAGAGGCAGGCGGATTTTCTATAACATCGGTTTCAACAGAGCTGGCTCCTTCTAAAGTAATTGACTTAGCATTATTTGTTGACTGAACCTGAACGCTTTCTACCAGAGCTCCGCAGACAATAATTCTGTAATCTGTTGTAGAAGAAGTACATTTCGCAAGTGCTGCGGCAACAGTGCTGAAAGGATTTGTAATAGAACCCTGAATTGCAGAAGAATCTATTTCAACTCCACCGGTCGCATAAGGGCCTGATGGATCACTGCCCTTTACGTAAAATTTTACTCCCGGAGTAATGGTAATAGATAAGTTTTGATTTTTGCTGCCGTCACTTAAGTACCAGAGATTTGTTGTAATATCTGGCCATACAACAATGGTTTGCTGAAAGTAATCCGGGTTAGAATTTGTATTACCATCTTTATAGATAAAAAATTTTGCAATATAGTTTCCATGCTCAATACCAGAAGAAGTTGTGATTGTGCAGGAATTTGTAGTACCGGTTAAAGTGATTGTTTTTCCAGAAGAACCGCTTTCACCCAAAGTAGTTCCAGTGCCTGTAGAATCATAAATCTTACATACAATTTTGCAGCCAGTGGGAGCGGAAACAGTAAGATTTATATTTCCTTTTGGAAGCGTACCATCTGTTGATGTGCGGCCCAGGTCTGTGGTGTAAGGCTGAAAATAAACCGGATTTGTAAAGGAGGTATCGCAGCCCTGGGAGTAGTTTACATTTTCCTTTTTGGCATACCATACTTTTACATCTGATTTTTTTGCAAAAAATTCAATGTCTTCGGCAAAGTCGTAACAGTAAACTGTAAAAGAAACTGTTCCGTCTGTTGAATTAAAAGTACCTTCTACTTCGTCAAAGAATCCTGAACATTTTGCTGTGAAAGTGTAATCTGCAAGTACTGTTGATGAAAAAACAGGCCAGGCTGTTCGGGATGTAGAGGAATTTGTATTATCAAAAGAAGGTTTTATTGTAAGAATATGTTTCTTTGTTTCTGATGGATTTGATGAAGCAGTCTGTTCGTCAGTCTTGTTGTCCGGAATAGAATTTTCAAGAAAGTTATTGCAGGAAGAGATGGTGAGGAGAAGGAATGATGTGAGGAGGATATAAATATAGGATGAGATCTTTATTGTTTTTTTTGTCATTTTTAACATTCTACTAATTCTCCTTATATGGATTGCTTCGCACTTCGTGCTCGCAATGACGATTTATTTTCGGCCTCGCAATGACGTTTTAGTCTGATGAGCGGACTACTCGGAAGCCTATGTTACCTCCTGGAGTGTCTGCTAGTGCACCAGTGTGATATTCTACTTCTAAGGGGTTAGCATAATCAAAAAAAGAACCTCCCCTTATTACTCTATATGGGGTAGAATCAGTTGGTCCATCTGGAGGTGTATCTCCAGGAATAGTAGTATCATCACTATAGTCCCAGCACCATTCTGAAACATTACCACTCATATCAAATAAACAAAGACCATTAGGTACTTTTGTCTTCACTTCATGAGTTTTAGAACCAGAATTTGTTTGATACCATGTATATCGTTTCAGATCGTTCTGTACACTTGTACCACTGTAGGTAGGACTGGTACTTGTCAGGTCGCCGCCACGGGCCAGATATTCCCACTCTGCTTCAGTAGGAAGTCTCCATCCGTCAGCATCGAAGTCACATGTAATAGTTCCTGATATACTGTTATTTGTATTTGGATTTGGGGTATAGCCCCATAGAGCTGTATTAGTTTCACCATCTACCTTATAACATGGAGTAAGATGATCAGCTTCACTTCTCTTGTTACAGTACATAATTGCATCATACCAGTTTACTTTTTCTACAGGTCGGTTAGCCTGAACCTCGCCATCTGCTGGTGGATTTGAAACACCCGTGAAATAACTTGGATTTTCACCCATAATGTTTTCATATTCACCTTGTGTAACTTCATGGTCACTGGCAATTAATTTTGCACGATTTCCCATAGGAATTCTAAGAGTGCGTCCGTTAAATACGGTACTTATATCAGCTGTTGCAGTTACAGCTGATACAACAATATCGCCGTCTGCATTATAGGTTGCTCCACCACCTGGCCAGTAATCGTAAGAGTAAGTTGTATTGTCATCTGCAGTAATATCAAACATAACATGGAAAGGAGTTCCACTTGGAGCATCAAGATATGAAGGATAAGTAAAGCTTAATGTGTTTGGATGAGTAACTGCTGTAATACCTTCGTAGACATCAACTTTTATTCCACTAATTTTTGCTGAAGGTACATCTTTCCAGTTCAAATCTTTAATAAGAATATTAATTGTACGGCCAGAACCTGTAATTGTCTGAGTCCACTGGCAGATATAATTTTCAGGGAAGCCAGGAGTTATAGTTATAGTTCCCGGAATCTGGGCAATTGTACCGTCATCCATAATTGAATATGTAGTATCGTTAATCTGGAAATAACTCTTAATGGCTGTAATCTCGGTGGCAGTTAATCCTGTAAAATCAAAAAGCTGCTTGTCGTAAGTTTTTGAAGATGCAGTTCCAGAATAATATTTTTCTGGAGTAATAGTTTGTTTCAGGCCTGTTCCTGCAGCTGTAAAGGAACTGAAAGTAATTGGGGTTGTTGATGTTTCCGAATTATCAATATAAATATCCTTATCAGTCTTATCACTAAAGGTAATTTCGCCTTTCAACTGTAATTTACCTCTATGGTAAATATTTCTTCCTTTATTAGAAAGATTTGAAGTGAAAGTACAGCCCTCCAGAATTAAATTTTTAGTTGAATTCTGATCGAAAATTGCACCACCCGTTGTTCCTTTATTTCCTGTAAATGTTGTTCCTTTTAAGTGTACTTCGTTAGAACCAGTTGCAGAAATTCCTCCACCAAAAAAGCTTCCATAATTATAGGAAATTGTGCTGTTTAAATCAGAAAATGTTCCCGACACCCAAATAGCACCAGCCATATCGGATTTACAATCAGTTACAGTGCAGGAGGTCATACTTACATTTCCTGCAAAATAAATATTTGAACCTGGATAATCGATATTCTCACAATTCTGTATTGTTACATTAGTCATATTCAAAGTAGCACCAGTATTAACACGTATAAGAGCCTGCTCTGCTCGAATACCTGTATTTGAACTTGCATCTACAAAATCTGCTGCATGAGAAGCACCCCAGTTTGCACCACCATCGAGTATTACATTCTGGATATTTGCAGTTCCAGATGAATAATCTATAACGTAATCTGTTGTATATGAGCTGTGTCTCATTACTATTGCATTACCATAAGTTGTTGTTGTGAGACCGGTCAAATCTCCAACATCATCCGCAGTATTAATAGTTCCTTTTACATAAAGCTTTGGATTTCTTGTTGAATCGGCACCTTTAAGCCAGCCCTTTGCGGCAGAAACATTTTTAGCTGGAGTAGCTGCATTAAATGCAAGAACTGTGTTATTTTCTGCTGAAGAATCTACATAAACATGATCTGGTTTTACCTTAATGTAAATTGTTGTATCGTCTGAAAGATCAGTTGCATAAATGACATATTTTTGAGAAACACCTGATCCGGTAAGTGCCGGTCCTGTAGATGAAGTTAATGTAGTATAGTGATAGCCGTCAAAAGGAACTGACTGAGGTGTAGATTCTCCATCAGTAAATGTTAAAACCGGCAGGTCTGTTGTTTCGCCCTCTGTATGGGTTGCAGGCAAATCCGGAATTCCATATGTAGTTTTCTGAGCTGCTGTCAGGTCGGCCAGATTTACTTCTACATCTCCACTTGCAGCTATTATATAACTTAATGCACAAATTTTACGGTACTTTGCGTAGAATGTTTTATTCTCAAGTACGGTAGTTGGAGTAACTGTAAAACTGTTTACAGGAGAACCGGTACAAGTTGATGTTTCAAACCAGCCGTCAAAGACGTAGTTGTCTCTTTCCATATCCGGTAAAGGAATTGAACTTGTTTCGGTTGAATGAAGTGAATACTTTTCAACGAGAGAACCAGAGACTGGAGTTCCTTCCAGGTTTTCTACACTGGCACCACCAATCTTATATAAAATGGAATACATACTATTTAAATCAATAGTACGTGTAGCGGTACTGGTGAATCCGCCGGAAACTTTTGCAATTTCACTATAGGTATTAAGAAGAACTGCCTTATCTGCATCACCATAAAAGTAAATGATGATTCTATAACTGCCGGCCGCAAGACCATCTGTTTCAACAGGCTTTTCATAAACTACATTATGTGCTGTAGTATTAACAGTAAGATCACCATGATTTAAAAGTGTTGAGTCTGAAATCCTATAAAGTTCATAACGGGCAGAAGCCGCATCTCCTGTATAATTTACAGTTAATGAAAGACCACCAATTGTAGAAGTGGTTGTAAGGGAGAAGTTTACAGTTTGTGTCGGCCCTGCAGAGATGGTTGCAGAGGTTGTTGCAGTAAAGGTTACGCCGTTATTCTGTTCGGCTGTAAGGGTAAGGCTCCAGGCTCCTGTTCTAAGTTCTATTTCTGCAGAAGTTAAAGCTGAATAAGAAGTCCAGCTTCCAAAGTTCTTAGTAACTCCTTCCTGAACTCCTGAAAGTGAAAATGAAATAATATTGCTGACAGCTATATCCGGCAGCAGTGTTCTGGAACTATTTGAAACAATATGATTACTAATTCCAATTTTTAATTTTCCTGTATACTGAGGATTTTCCGGCAGAAGCTTTGGCTCCTGCTCAGTCTGATTTCCGCCATTACCATTATGAACAGTGTTTTCACAGGAAGTAAAAAGCAATGCTGAGAAAACTAAAAATAATAAAATATGCTTTTTCATTCCCCTCTCCTAACTCTTTGTAATTTTACCATGGTAAGAATAATAATCAGTTCCATCGAATACTATTAAGAGTAAATCATGAATACCATATGTCCAGTTTGTACAATCAAAGGTGGCTTCATTTGTAACTTTATCTGTCTGAAGGGCATTGTCTACATACCATTCATAAGAAGTCATGCCGGCAGGTGCTGTAAAGGTAAACTCATAGGCTGTTGGATGAGCATTAGTAACTGTAATATCTGAGTCTGGTGACTGGGCAAAAGTAACTGAGCCAGTTTCTGCGTGTCCGGACTCATTGAGCTTAGCAAAGAGATAAAGATCTCTTAAACCATTCATAGTCTGGTTATTAAGCCGCATTGAGAAATCATAAGTTGATGAAGAAATTGCCCATTCGCCAGTTGATTCACCAGTACTGATCCAGCTTGCACGCGACCAGCCTTCGAAGGTCTTTCCAGCTACAGTTGGTGATGTAGATGGCGCTGTTGCACACTCGTTATATTGAACCTCATAATTAGCAAAAGATTGCTGATTACCACTTGCATCGTAATAGTAGAAATGAACGAAGAATGTTATTCCTTCCCAGTAAGTATAAAGAGTAAGGTCGCCGGTAATAACATAATAATTTCTTTCATAAGAGCCGTTGCCATCAGAATCATAATGACCGCCTCTATCAAATTCACAGTGTGCAGGTTTTGTAGATGAAGTTGAGAAGCCGGTAATATAAAGTCCTTCAGTATGCCATACATCATTCAAATATGAGTACCAGTTTTGTTCATCATTAAGGACATAGCCTATATTTACATGGGCACCGCGGCCATATCTTGCCGTTCTGTTAGCAAAGGCTCCGCTTGAATCAACATAAGTAATTGTAACTACATCATTTGACCAGATTGCATAAAGATTAGTACCATTTGGAATTTTCTCAAGGACATTAAATTCGTCTCCGGTCCAGTCAGTAATTCCGCTTACATCTGCATTTTTATTTGTAGACCAGCCGACAAAGCCGTAACCGTTTCTTTCACCAAACATGATACCTTCAATTACACCAGTACTGCTGATCGGGTAATCTCTTTCGGTCCATTGATCTGAGCCATCATTTTTATAGTATCTGATTGTGCGGACTTCTTCCCATCTTCCGTAAAGGGTCATATCACCCGATACAGGATTTTCAATATTCCAGAACTGGGTTAAAGCTTCATCTGTATACCAGCCCCAGAAACGATAATTACCCTGTTTCTGTTCGAAGACTGGAGCTTCAATAGGGTCGCCTTCCGGCAAAACCTGAGTTTTAAAACTTAAGCCCGGCCAGTTTGAAACAAAGTTGATTGTACATTTTTTTCTCCAGACTGCATAAAAGCTTTCTGAAACATTTCCAACCTTAACTGAGCCAATATATCCTTTTTTATTTTTTCTGAAGTTTGGGGGAAGATTTTCTTCCTCCTCTTCTCCCTTCTGGATGTAAACCCAGCCGGTAATCATTGTTTCTTCGTGTTCGTATTTAGGAAAATCTTTTTCTGTAATTGTTCGGCCGGTCATAAAACCGACATCTTCATGATAAGATTCAGGATCATTGTATTCATAGAATGTATAGTTTACATTCAGATCGTCCTGAAGCTGAGAGCGGAGATCTCCGCCAAAATTAATATCGCTTAGATTAAAGCCTTCACAGCCGGTAAATATTAGTAGAAGAATTGTGAAAAAAAGAGGAATTATTTTTTGTTTACGTATAAATATTTCACGCATTTTTTATTCATTCTCCTCTGAATTAGAAATTGAAGCCTACCGCAAGATAAGGATTCAACATTCCAATGTTTGTTTCTGGTATGAACAGATTATAAAAATCTGCACCTGCTTCCAACAGGATAGTTCTTGTTGGAATAAACATGAGTGAAAGACCACCGCCTGCTGTGAAATAACCGAAATTTAAAGTCTTATTCTTTTTATTATTTTCGGTATTTCCTAAATAGTCAAGTTTTTCCTGAACAAGGGCTATTCCGCCGCCTGCCTTGGCCTGGAGCCAGAGTTTCTTTGTTCCCAGTCTCACACGGAAAGCAAGGTTATCCTGAAGCATGAGCATGCTCATCTGCAGTTTATAAAATTCATTTTCATTATTGAAAAGTGTAAAGATTCCGTTTACTTCCATTCCAAAGCGAATGTAATTTGTGTGAACCGGAAGATATCCGATCTGACCTGTATATGAAAGATTGATATATTTTTTTTCTTCCATGAACTCTTCGAAGAAGCCGTTATCATAAAGCGGAATTGCATCTCCGGCACCACCGGCTATATAAAGCTTTCTGTCATAAGTAAGCCAGATTTCGCGGAAGGATTTTTTTACTTCAACCTCTTCCTCTTCTGAATCTTCAGACTCTTCTTCACCTTGGCTATCTTCAAGAGCAAGAGCTTCCTGTTCAGCCTCAGCTTCTCGTTCTGCTTCTTCACGGGCAAGGCGTTCCTGTTCGGCTCTTTCTGCTTCTTCTTTAGCAAGGCGTTCTGCTTCTTCACGCTCAGCTGCTTCCCGCTCTGCCTGCTCGCGGGCAAGACGCTCTTCTTCAGCTTTGGCCGCCGCAAGCTTTTCTTCTTTTATAACATCCTTAACTTCGAAGATATCTGATTCAGAAAAAAGGCCGCTGGGGTTTGTAATGACAAGCTTCCATTTTCCTTCAGGTACATTTGTAAAACGAGCTTTATCTGCAAAATGAGTTTCCGACCCCATAAGGCCGGCACCATAAGAAGATGCAAGGATAAGCTGTCCGCGGATTCTCTGACTTGTTGTAACATTTACAAGTTCTGCGATTGTATCTGAAGTAATATCAGAAATTTGAATATCCATTTCAAGGGTTGTACCGTCTTCATCAAGGGCAACTAAATCTTTTCCATGTCTGATGGCAGGTTGATTTGCCTTGTAAATTTCGAAACCAACCCAGCCGGTAGAAACAGCCGGTCTTTCAAGGAAATCGTATGCAGTAATTCTGTAACTGTAAGTTCCTTCGCTGAGAGAAAGATTAATTGAGCTTTCTTCTGTAGTTACAGATTGAATAATATTTCCGGCCTTGTCCATAATTTCAATCTGATACTCAAGTACGTTAGGATCCGAGTTCCACTGAATTATCTGAGTAAAGTCTTTCGCAAATGCCGGGGTGGCCACTCCCATTACAAAAAGGCAGAAGCTTAGAAAGAGAAGTCTGAATGTA
>JAEEGL011003138.1_pt1 | contig 10527 bp, 8 predicted proteins | sample 9134231 | NCBI WGS metagenome assembly JAEEGL01 (sample SAMN16246548, study PRJNA631951) | gut metagenome | biome: gut microbiome; feature: rumen; material: fiber-attached | host: Bos | place: Iran: Karaj | collected 2018-10
AGCCGCCATCCAGGCCTACTTCGACACCTACAACGCCGCCATCGCCGAAACCCCGTGGGACGGCGCCGGCCCCCGCCAGGTCACGTGGGTCATGAAAGTCACCGCCTTCGAGCGCGACAACTGGAAATGCGTCGTCTGCGGCTCCGACGGCCCCCTCGAACTCGACCACGCGCGCGCCCTGATGAACGGCGGCGACAACACCCTGGAGAACCTCCACACCCTCTGCCACGACTGCCACGTTGCCAAGACCCGCCTCGACTTCGCCCTCCGCCGCCACCGCCAGGACCTCGCCCCCGAGAGCCTCCCCCCCGACCCCGAAGCCGCCTCCGAAACCCGCCACGCCATCGAATCCGCCCCCTGAGCGGTTTGAGTTTTTCTGTAGCGTCCCAGACATTTCCCTCCCACAAGGTCGCGCAGAAGCGCGACCCTCCCGGTGCGCCCTCCACGGGGACGCGCTTCTGCGCGTCCGCACTGACGGGACAAAAGATTGAGGATACACTATTCCTTACTCCCCCCTGACCCCCTTCCCGCGCCCCACGCGTCCCCCTCCCCGCCTCAAAACTCCCCGTGGATCAGCCGGTGCGCCACGCTCCCCTTCCCCGGCGTGGCCGGCAGCCGCGCCGGATCGAACCACCCCGCCTCCAGCAGCTCCTCCTCCTGCACCCGGATTTCCCCGGAAACCCAACGCGCCGTGAAAGCCAGCATCAGCTGGTTCGGGAACGGCCAATGCTGGCTCCCCCGGTAACGGATGTCCTCCACCTCCAGCCCCGTCTCCTCCCGCACCTCCCGCCGCACGCATTCCTCCGCCGTCTCGCCGGCGTCCACGTGCCCCGCGATGCACGCATAAACGTCCCGGTTCCGGTACGCATGGCGCGCCAGCAGGATCTTCCCCTCCTTCTCCACCCGCACGATGACCGCCGGAGACACGTCCGGCCACACCATTCCCCCGCACGCCGGGCACTGCCGCGCAACCTCCACCGGATGCTCCGCCATCGCCGTCCCGCACCGCCCGCAGAACCGGTGCTCCTTCCGCCAGTTCAGCATCCCCAGCGCCCGCCCCGCCACCGCCCCCCACGGCGAACCGCTCCCAAGCAATTCCCGGAAAGTCCTCCACACGCACCCCTCCGGCGCCTCCTCCCCTTCGTCAACCAGCCGCCCCGCGCACACCCCCTGCGGCCGCACCGTGAACACATCCTCCGCCCGCCCCGCCGCCGCCCGCGACCACGCCTCCGGCGCCACCGCGGGCTCCCCGTCCTCCTCCCGCAGCAGCACATCGCCCTTTCCCCGGAACCACAGCCGCGGCAACGGCGGCGGCGCACCCTTCCCCGACGCCGCCGCAAGCTCCTCCGGCCCCATGGCGAACCGCGACGCCATCCTACCCTTCCCTCCCCTCCCCCAAGCGCCGCACGAAAGCCTCCCACCGGTCCACCGTGTCCCCGTCCACCAAGTGTTCGATCTCGCACGCCGTCCGCGACGCCTTCCCCTCCTCCAGCCCCAGCTGGTCGTGGAAGAACCCCTCCAGGAAACTGTGCCTCCTCTGCACCTCCTCCGCGATTCGCTCCCCCGATTCCGTGAGCACGATCGGGTAGTTCTTCCGGTACACGATGTGCTTCTTCCGCGCCAGCAACTGCAGCGCCCGCGACACCGACGGCATCTTCACCCCGAGCCGCAGCGCGATGTCCCTCGTATGCGCGTGGCCGTGGTCGGCGATCAGGGCGCGGATGGCCTCCAGATAATCCTCGAGGCTGGCCGAAACCTCCCCGTCCGTTGCCGTGGAATCCTTTTTCATGCCGCCAGAATGCCCCGCCCCCCTCCCCCTGTCGAGCCTATTCCGCCGCGCACCCGCACACGCACACCGGCGTCGGGCCGTCGGCCTTCGCCGCGATGACCTCGACCCGCCCGCATCCGCACTCCGCGAGCCTTTCGCGCATGGTTTCCAGCGCGAGCTCCTCCCGGTTGCAGTCGCGCGACAGGTGCGCCAGCACCACCGTCCGCAGCGAGTCGCCAGCGATTTCCCCCACCAGCGCCGCGGCCGCGCGGTTGGACAGGTGCCCCTGGTTGCCGAAGATGCGTTGCTTGAGCCACCACGACCTCTGGGCCTGGCGGAGCAGTTCCTCGTCGTGGTTGGACTCGATCACCAGCAGATTGCATCCGGCCAGCTTGCCGCGCACGAGCGTGGTGGCCATGCCCAGGTCCGTGGCGATTCCCAGCGAGACGCCCCCGCACGAAATCCGGTACCCCACCGGCTCGTACGCGTCGTGCGGCAGCAGGAACGGGAACAGCTCGAACGCCCCCACGCGGAACGGGTTGCCCGTCACGAAACATTTCCAGCAATCCGCCGGAACGTTCTTCACCGCCCGCGCCGTCCCCGTGTTCGCATACGCCGGGATGCCCAGCAACGCATGCAGCCGCGCGATCCCGGCCGTGTGGTCGGAGTGCTCGTGGGTCACACAGATGGCCCGCAGCTTCCCCTCGTCGAGCCCGCACTCCCGCAGGGTCCTCCGCGTCCTCTGCGCCGAAAGCCCCGCATCGACCAGGATGGCGTCCCCCCCGCATTCCACCCACGTGCAGTTGCCGCTGCTCCCCGAACCCAGCACGCACACCCTGACCCCCGGCGCCGCCGGCGCCTTGGCACCCGCCGGAACCCGTGTCCCGGCCGGATCCGCGCCGCCAGGCGCGGGAAAATCGCATGCAGAACTCTCTCTCATCGCAAAACGGGGCGGGATGCTACCACGCCATCCCCTGCGTTGCCAGCAAAACACCCGCCCCCCGCGGCCACCCCGTTTCAGTCCAAGACGGACAGCTTGTCCGGCTCCTTCAGCGTGTCGAGGACCCCGTTGACGGCATCCGCCCCCTTGGTGATTTGCACATGGCCGTCGAGATACAGGATGTTGCGGACATCCGCCCCGTGGTTGTCGTCGTTTTCGAGCGAAGGCAACCCCGAGGCGCTGTCCTTCTTGTCGTTCCCGTTCGACTCGTCCATCGCGAGCGGGGCCTGCGCGGGAATCTCTCCCGTCGCCAGCAGGTTGTACCCGGCGATGTAGAGGTAGCTGCAGTTCTTGTCGGAATCGAACTCGTCGATCTTGTTCGCGGGCTCTGCGGTTCCGCCGGAATCCTTCTTGTCGCTCAGGCAGTGCCAGATGCCCAGCTCGGTGAGGTACGCCCCCTCGTGCAACTCCTTGGCGACGTCCGTCAGGCTCTCGCCGTCCGGCAACGCCCCCCGGTGCTCGTTCGCGTAGTTCAGCATGGCCGTCCCGATTCCCTTGAGGTTGTTGGCGCAAGACGACCGGCGCCCCATCTCCACGCCCTTCAGCGCCGCCGGGATGAGAATCCCCGCGAGAATCCCGATGATGGCGATAACCACCAACAGTTCAATCAACGTGAACGCGCTTTTCCGGTACTCCTTCATGGCCACTCCTTTCGGGTCGGCGGCGGCATCCCGCCCCGTCGACTGCTCTCCTTTCTACCACGCCCGCCGCACCCCGGCAACACATTATCGTCCCGGCCATGGATAATGACATGGGAGTTGTCCGGAGAAAACCTTGCGATTTCTTGTCGGGCGCTCCCTCCGGCAGGGCTCAAACTCCGGGCGGGCCGTGAGAAAGGATGGCTTGTGACGGGCCGCCCGGAGGTCGGCCCCTACCGGCCAGCCTCGGCATGCAAAAGACAATGTTTTCACCTGTCACCCCATGGCGCCCTCCCCACACGCCGGTAGTGCGATTATCCATGACCGACACAATAGAGCGGGCAGGAAATTGCCGGACAAACTTGAGAGGGACGTTTTCGGAAGCGCGAAGCTCTTCCCTGGAAAACTCCGTGTCTCCGTTCTCCGCGTACTCCGTGTTTTGCGCCGCAGGCAGATGAGAAAGGCGTGCGAGCGGGCTTGTCCCATGTGTGGACGGATCTTGTCTGATCAGCATTCAGGGAAGGCAGGACTGTACAATATCCACGCACCCGCTTCGACTGTGGGCTGGGCGCTTTACCGCGCCCTTGCGAAGCGAAGGCCAAGAAGTCAAACGTTCCACCCGCAAGGACTCCATCCACTTTCCGTCCAAAAGGAGCGGCCCCGCCTCCACCGCCCCCCCAGAAACAGCCCGCCTTCCACCGCCACGGGGGACTGCCCGCCCCGAAAAACAAGGCTATTCATTGCGGCATTACACACCATGAACAACTTATTGTTGCACATTTCACTTGCCAATACAATAGCAATTCCGGAACCCCGGAAACACAGGGCAAATTTTTTTGTTTTTTTGCGTGACAAGGGACAGGGCCGGGCGTATAGTCCGCATCCAAAAATGTCAGATTGGTTCCGGCGCCGAAGCGCACGGAAGCGGTCTGCAAAACAGAAAAGGAATGGAATCAAAGATGAAAAAGGCAATCACACTGGCGTTGGCGCTCGCGCTCAGCGTCTCCCTTGCGGCCCAGGCCGCTGACCAGCTGGTCCAATTCAAGGCCGGCGAAATCGCGATGACCGTTCTCGACAGCGACGGCGTGAGCCCGCTGGCCGATGCGTCCATCAAGATGCTTTCCCCCGAAGACAACGCAGTCCTCTCCGAAACCGTTTCCGACGATTTCGGCAAGGCCGTGCTCGCCCTCGAGGAAGGTCGTTACCTGCTGAACATTTCCGACATTACCCTCGCGGTCATGGACGTGACCGCCGACGGGGCCACCACCAGCTGCCGCGTGGTCGTTCCGGCCGCCGCCATGCTGGTCGCCGGCCAGGAAGCCAAGGACAGCAAGGACGGCGGCGGCGCCAGCGCTTCCGGCGCGGCCGTTGCCGGCGGCTCCGGCCTCGGCTCCTGGGTCGTCCCGGCCGGCATCGTCGCCGGTGCGGCGATCCTCATCGGCGGCGCGTGGGCCATCATCGACCACCAGCAGCCCAGCAAGACCATCGGCCGCCACCAGGACATCATTCAGGAAGAACACAGGTCCTCGGGCGGGCGTAGGACCCCGGCTCCGCAGCCGCAGCCGCCTTCCGGCACTTGATGCGCGGCAACGGCCACTGGCCACAAAGCGCTTGCGGGAACGCCCGCAAGCGCTTTTTTCTTGAAAACGCACCCGCATCCCGCATAATGACGGAAAATCAGGAAAGGGCAACATGAATACAACTTGCAATAAATCTCTGCTTCTCGGCGCCATGGGCTTGGCGCTTGCGCTGGCCGCGGGTTGCGTGGACAACCGTCCCCGCCTCAATGCACGCCTCCTCGGCGAAGGCGGCGAAGAGCCGGCGTTCTTCAGCGACGAAGCCAACGTCTCCCGCGTCCTCGCCACCAAGGAGCTCCTCAAGCTCCAGTCCGAGGAATACAAGGTGGGGCCGGACGACGTGCTCGAAGTCAGCGTGTTCGAATGGGAAACCAACGACCAGACCAAGACCCTACACCTCCGCGTCTCCGAAACCGGCATCATCCCTGTTCCCATGATTGGCGCCCTCGACGTCAAGGGCATGTCCGTCCAGGAAATCCAGACGGCCATCGAGACGGCCCTCCGCGAAAAAGGCGTTCTCCAGGATCCCCGCGTCGGCGTCTGGGTCAGCGAATTCCGCAGCCGCCAGATTTCCGTCATCGGTTCCGTCCACCAGCCCGGTTCCTACGCCATCCACCAGAACGTGTCCACCCTCCTGGACATGATTTCCCTTGCGGGCGGCCCCATGGACAACGCCGGCGGCGTCGCCTACGTCATCCGCAATTCCGGCCGCGGCAAAGCGCCCGAGCGCATCAAAGTCGACCTCGACGAGCTCCTCCAGAAGGGCCAGCTCGACCTGAACCCCGTCCTCGGCGCGGGCGATGTCGTATTCGTCCCCAAAGCCCCGCTGATTTATGTGTATGGTTGCGTCAAACAGGCCGGCGGGTTCACCTTCCGCAAGCAGCTGCGCGTCCTCGAATCCATCGCCCTCGCCGGCGGCATGACCGACCTCGCCAGCCCCTCCGACGTCGCCCTGATCCGCCGTCAGGAAGATGGTACCGAGCGCGTGTACAAGATCGACGTCGCACGCATCGAGGCAGGAAAGGATCCCAACATTTTCATGCGTGACGGCGACGTCCTCCGCGTCCACCAGTCCCCGCCGAAACGCCTCTGGGAAGAAATCACCTCTCTCGTCCGCGGGCTGTTCGGCTTCTCCTACAAGCTGAACTGATTCGGCCCCGCCCCCAGCGGTCCCGCCGTTTTTCCAAGAGCGGCGGGACCGCCCCACCACCTCCACCGAAAGGAAACCGCAAAGATGAACTCCCCCTCGTTTGACGAACAGGAATCCACCCTCCAGCCCGAAGCTTCCCAGAACGAACTCCACTTGATGGACTACCTCGCCGTCGTCCTCCAGCGCTGGCCCGTAGCCCTCGGGATCTTCATCCTCGTCGCGGTCCTCACCGTCCTCTACACCTGGACCCGCACCCCCCGCTACACCGCCACCAGCCGCCTCCTCCTCGAAAGCCGCGGCGTCAACCTCACCGCCATGCGCGATGCGCTCGACCAGGGCCGCCTTGCCCAGGACGACATCATGCAGACGCACATCCAGCTGCTCACCTCCCCCCGCGTCATGGAGGCCGTCCTCCAGTCCGGCATCCTTTCCAAGGCCCCCGGCTTCCTCGAATCCAGGAATCCCGTCCAGAAACTCACCAAGATGGTCAAGGCCTCCCCCGCCAAGGCCGGCTACGTCCTCGACGTCAGCGTCGAACACGAAGACCCCGAACTGGCCGCCCAGATCGTCAACACCGTCGTCGAATCCTACCTCATGCGCAACCGCGAGCGCCGCATGAACCTTTCCGACGGCGGCATCATCGAACTCCGCAAGAAGGCGGACCAGATGCGCGAACGCCTCGCCGAGCAGTCCGCCGCCCTCCAGTCCTTCATGGAGTCCAACCGCATGGTCTCCTTCGAGGATGCCCAGAACATCGTCGTGGACCGCCTCAAGGGCCTCAACAAGAACCTCATGGCCGCCGAACCGCTCCGCATGCAGGCCGAATCCCGCTACCTCACCGCCAAGAAAGTCCTGGAAGAAGGCGCGGGCTCGGCGATTTCCCTTGAATCCATCCCCGGCGTCCAGGAAAGCCCCCGCATCAATTCCATCAAGTCCGAACTCACCCGCCTCCAGCAGCAGTATTCCGACGTCCGCGACCGCCTCGGCAAGGAACACCAGCAAATCAAGAGCCTGACGGCCCAAATCGACGCGCTGAGCACCCAACTCGTCCTCGAAGCCCAAAGCATCGTCGCCGGCCTCAAGGGCAAGTACGAACAGGCCCTCGCCGAAGAAACCATGCTCCGCGAGGAACTCGAACGCCAGGAGGCCGAAGTCCTCCGCTTCAACGACCTCTCCTCCCGCTACAACCTCCTCAAGCAGTCCCGCGACTCCCTCCAGACGACCTACAACGCCATCATCCAACGCATCGACGAACTCGACGTCAACCAACTCTCCGGGCAGGGCGACAACATTACGGTCGAATCCTGGGCCGAAGTTCCGCAGGTCCCCTCCTGGCCCTCCAAGAAGAAGATGCTCCTCATCGGCTTCTTCTTCGGCGCCCTCCTCGCCATCGGTTTCTGCTTCTTCCTCGACTACATGGACACCACCATCAAGACCGAGACCGACGTCCGCACCTACATCGGCCAGTCCATCCTCGGAGGCATCCCCTCCGCCGAAGACGAGAGCGGCGACGATTCCGGCAACTACGACCTCTATTCCGTGGACAACCCGCGCAGCAACTTCGCCGAAGCCTTCCGGACCATCCGCACCGCCCTCGCCTTCACCTCCGCCGACTCCGCCCTCCGCGCCCTCGCCGTCACCAGCGTCTTCCCCTCCGAAGGCAAGTCCCTCATCGCCATCAACCTCGCCATCGCCTACGCCAACGTCGGCAAGCGCACGTTGATCATCGACACCGACATGCGCAAGCCCCGCCTCCAGCACGTCTTCCCCGGCGGCGGGAAGCAGGGGATTGCCGACCTACTCGCGGCGGACAGCCAGCTCGACCCGGGCGCCCTCATCCGTCCCTCCACCGTGGACAACCTCTTCTACCTCCCCGCGGGCACCATCCCCCCGAACCCCGTCGAACTCCTGGATTCCTCCCGCTTCGACGCCCTCCTCGCCCGCCTCAAGTCCGAATTCGAAATGATCATCCTCGACGCCCCGCCGTCCCTCAACATGGCCGACGCCATGATCCTCGGCAAGCGGACCGACGGCATCCTCCTCGTCGCCCGCGCATTCTCCACCAACAAGTTCGCCGCGCGCCAGGTCGCCCAGAAGTTCGCGGCCGCGCGCGTCCGCATCCTCGGCGTCCTCCTCAACAACGTCGACGCCCCCAGCGAAGGCTATTACTCCTACTATTCCCATTACTCCTACTACAAGTATTACCAGTACGGCGAAACGACCGAACGGAAGGGCGGTTTCTTCTCCAGGCTCTTCGGCGGTTCCTCCTCCAAATCCCGCTCGAAGGCCAAATCCAAGGGCAAGCCCAAGGCCTCCCCGAAGGCCAGCGCCTAACCGCCGCGAATGATCGACCTGCACACCCACGTGCTGCCGGGACTGGACGACGGTTCGCCCGACCTCGAATCCTCGCTCGCCATCTGCCGCATGGCCGCCGACGACGGCGTCACCGACATGGTGGCCACCCCCCACTACCGGAACGGCGTCGGCGTCCGCGAAGTCGCCGTCATTCCCCCCGCCGCCGAACGCCTCCGCGCCGCCCTCGCCGAAAACGGCATCCCCCTGGCCCTCCATTTCGCCGTCGAGATGCCCCTCCTCGAAAACTACCTCGAACTCTACCGGGACGGCACCTGGCTTGCCTACGATTCCGCCCGCAAGTACATCCTCCTCGAATGCCCTCCGCTCCCCGTGAACGGCGCGCAAATCCTCTCCCGCATCGTGGACGCGCTCCTCAAGGCAGGCGCCGTCCCCGTCCTCGCCCACCCCGAACGCCTTCCCTTCCTCGACCGCATCGAGGATGCTGCGCGCATCCGCCGCCAAGGGGCCCTTTTCCAGATTACCGCGGGGGCCCTTGAAATGCATTCCTCTTCCGGCCACCGCGCCCGCGAATGGCTCGACCGGGGCATCGTTTCCTGCGTCGCCACCGACACCCACGGCGTCGACCGCCGTCCGCCCATCCTTTCCCGCGCGCGCGATTTCATCCGCTTCCGCTCTGGCTCCGCCGCGGCGGAGGCCCTCACCACCACCAATCCCCGGAAAATCCTGGCCGGGGAGCCCCTGGACTGATTCCGCCCATGCCTCCGTCCTCTTTTTCGGATGATTTCGACCGGATGCAATCCGGCTCCGGCTCCGAACGTTCCCACCGCCACCACCATCATCACCATCACCACCACCATTCCCACCACCGCCACCACCTCGCGCGCTACTTCGACAAAGCCTTCGCACTTGCCGCATGCCTGCTTCTGGGATGGACGCTGATCCCCCTCGCCAGCGTCGGTTTTTTCGAAACCCGCCTGGTGGCCATCGGGGCCTGGCTTCTCGCCGCCCTCGCTTGCCTGGTTCCCCGCGGCGGCGCCCCCCTTCCCGGCGGACGTTTCTGGGTGTTTCTGGCCGCCGCCATGGCCCTGTGGTGCGGATTCCAGCTGATTCCACTGCCGGCGGGTTCCTTCCCCTTCTGGCGCGGCGATTCCGCCGTGTTCGCGCAGATTGCCGCGCACGCTTCCGGACGCCTGGCCATTGCCGTCGTGCCCTACGAAGCGTTCCACACAGCCCTCCACTGGGCGGGCCTGTTCGCCCTGGCCTGCGCCGCCGCGCACCGCCTCCGCACCCCGGCCGCCTCCCGCATCCTGCTCGCCGGATGCATCCTCCTGGCCCTCCTCGAATGCGCTTTCTCCCTCGCCGTCAACATCGGCCCGAGCGTCCGGCTCCGCGGCACCTTTGCGAATCCCGACGCCTTCGGCGGCTTCCTCGCCATGACCCTCCCCCTGACCGCCGCCATCCTGCTCGACCGCCTTGCTTCCGCCCCGCCTTCCGCGGCTTGGTCCCGCCGTAGTGCCGCCGGGCGCTTGGCTTGGGTCCTCGCCCTTGCCACGGCATTCTTGGCACAACTTGTCATCCTGTTTTTTACGGGTTCCCGGGGTGCCACGGCCTCCGCCGCCATCGCCCTGGCCATCCTCCTCGCGTGGTGCTGGAAAGCCTTTCCCGCGCGCCGAAAGGCCATTGCCGGAGGCATTCTCCTGCTGGCCTGCCTCTTCCCGGTATTCTTCATCCGCGCCCAGCGCCTGAACGTGTGGGAGCGCGCCACCGCCGCGGAAACATCCCTCGACTCCGACCTCGCCTCCCGCAGGCATATCTGGGAATCCGGCCTGGCCCTCGTCCGCCACTTTCCCTTCGGGACGGGCCCCGGCGGTTCCGTCCACGCCATGCCCCTCTGCCAAGGGGAGATTCTCGGTCGCTACCGCCTCGACTACGCGCACAACGACACCCTCCAGTTCCTTGGCGACCTCGGCTGGCCCGGCGGCATTCTGCTCCTTTGCGGGCTGATCCTGCTGGCCCGCCGCGCCATCCGAGCCGTCCGCGCGCCGGCGGCCCCGGACTCCCCCAGGCCCTGGCTGGAG
>JAEEGL012740985.1_pt1 | contig 10527 bp, 9 predicted proteins | sample 9134231 | NCBI WGS metagenome assembly JAEEGL01 (sample SAMN16246548, study PRJNA631951) | gut metagenome | biome: gut microbiome; feature: rumen; material: fiber-attached | host: Bos | place: Iran: Karaj | collected 2018-10
CAACTCCAACGACATCAAGCTCTACTACCCCTTGGACGACTTCCTCGAGCAGTTGCCCAAGTGGGACGGGAAGGATAGGGTAGAGGCCCTCGCCAGGCGTGTAAAGACCGATTATGAGGAGTGGCCGCACCTGTTCCATATCTGGATGCGTTCGATGGTGGCCATGTGGCAGGGCAAAGGACAGCTGACTGGCAACGCCCTCGTACCTTTATTAATAGGCCGTCAGGGCTGCGGCAAGACGAGTTTCTGCCGGATGCTGCTGCCTCGTGAGCTGCGCGAATACTACAACGACCGCATCAATTTCAAGAACGAGCACGACCTGAACCTCGGTCTGACGTCGTTCGCCCTCATCAATCTCGACGAGTTCGACAAGATAACCCAGCGCCAGCAGGTGGTGTTGAAGTACCTCGTATCGACCAGCGACCTGAAATACCGTCCGCCCTACGGCACGGCATACTCCTCGCACCGTCGCTATGCCTCGTTTGTCGGCACGACCAATGAACTGATGCCGCTGACCGATCCTACGGGCAGCAGACGGTTCATCTGCGTCATGGTCGAAAGTGACATCGACTTCACAACCCCTGTGGAGTACAGCCAGCTCTATGCCCAGCTGAAATACGAGGTGGAACAACGGCAGCGCTACTTCCTGACCAAGGAAGAAGAGGCGACACTCATGCAGCATAACCTGCGCTACCAGCAGGTAAGCGGTCTCGGAGAGATGCTGCTGTCACTCTTCGAGAAACCATACGGCACGCCGAAGACGCATCCGAAGAATGGCTACTGGATTTCCGTCAAGGATATCTCCGCCCGTCTGAAGGACGCCTTCAAGGGTGCCTACCAGCCCGATGAAGGCACACTGGTGAAAATCGGCCAGTACCTCAGCCGCCCGGAATACAAGTTCGAGAGCGACCGCAAGTCCCACGGCTGGTGCTATTGGGTCACCGACCGCAACAAATGAAATTCCCAGCAGTTGACATCATTGAAAGAGTTAACATAAATTCCGATGTCATGAGCACTTTGTTGCAGAAAAGTTTGGTCGTTTCACGGAAAAAGAGTATCTTTGCAAGGAATTGTGTACATAACTATAGATATGGACGGATTTAAAAATATAGAAATAAAGAATTTCAGGGGCATCGACCATCTGAAGATAGACGATTTCTCACGTGTCAACGTGTTTCTCGGGCAGAACGGTTCGGGAAAAAGTTCTGTGTTGGAGGCAATATTATTACTGGCAGGTATGTCAAACCCTGATTTGCCTCTCAGTTTGAATAAAGCAAGAACACGTATTTTTCGAATTGCGTATCTTCAAGAAACCCGTTATCAATTTTATAATTTAGATTTAAATAATACTCCAGAATTTTCTTCGCTTCAGTTTGATGGAATTAGCCGCCATTTACAGGTAAGACTTTTTCATGAAGAAACTGCAGATGATGGAGTGCAATCTATTGACGAACCATTCGTTCTATCAGAAACAGTGAGAATGCCCAATACAATTGAAATGCTTTTTGATGTAACTAATAGTCAAGGTACAAAGCATTATCGCAGTTCTTTGTCTGTCAATCGGGCGGATGTCCCATCACGTCATGAACCTAATAAAGAATATGTGGAGAAGAATAATGCAGTATTATTCTCGTCAGACCTATTATCAAGTAATTTATCCAATGACTTATCAGAGTTGTTTAAACGTAAGCAAAAAGATTTGTTATTAAATTATTTGCAATTATTTGATGCAAGGATAAATGCTATTGATATATTAAACAATGATGTTTATATAGGTTATAGTGATATTAGAGAGATGCTACCTGTTAGTATGTCTGGAGATGGCTTGCGTCGCTATTTGAATATTGTGGCTGGTTCTGCAAATCCATTGAATACCGCAATTCTCATTGACGAAATTGACAATGGCTTGCACTATTCTGTTTATAAGAAGTTGTGGGAGGCCATCTTTGCGCTTGCGACGACCACCAATAAACAAGTGTTCGTGACTACTCATAGTAAGGAAACTCTCTCCCGCCTGAGTCAGATGCTTGAAGAGAACCCTGCATATCAGCAGGAATTGCGGCTTTATACTTTAGAAAAGACAAAGTTAAAAGGATTCCAAGCATACAAATACACTTACGAAGGTCTGTCTGGGGCTTGCGAGAATGATGTGGAAATAAGAAGCATTGTAATGTGATGAAAAGATTTCTGATAATTGTTGAGGGTGATGCTGACAAGAAGTTCTTCAGAGACTATTATCATCATCTGTTTCAAGAAAAAGCTCCTGAGAATAGCATTATCTTTCCCAAGGACAATAGCGAAACAGGAGGTAAGGATAAATTGAAATCAGAAGAAACCCTACAGGCTCTCCGTCAAAATTCGAATCAAGACGGAGTGAATCTTGTTATCTTCGATGCTGATGATGATTGCGAGTCTCGACGCAAGGAGTTGTTGGCCATCCAAGAAGAGTTTGGTGTGGAGTTTGAATTGTTCCTCCTTCCAAACAATAAAGACGCTGGAGCTTTGGAAGACATGTTGGAGCAGATTATCAATCCCGACAACCAGCCCGTAATGGATTGCTGGGCCACATACGAAGGTGAACTGGAGAAGGTGAGGATTCCCACAAAGACTCCCCCAACGCTGACTATCCCTGCTAAGAAGACCAAGATATATGCTTATCTCGAAACCCTGTTAGGGAAGTCGAGAAGTCAGAAGAAACTGATTAAGGACGCCAACCGCAATTACGAGAACATCCAGCACTGGAATCTGGATGCAGAGTATCTGGAGCCATTGAAGGAGTTTTTAGACAATCATTTATCTAACGAGGTTATTACGAAATGAATACAAAAGAAATACTTGCAGAAATCACCAACAAAGCAAAAGACTTTGCCGCTGAGATGACCAGCGTTAATGTGCAGGCCAAAGACCTGCAAGGTGAAACACAAATCACCCGTGAGCATGTTGACAACAATGCTGCCGTCCGTCAGATGCTTGTTCAGCGTGGCATTGTGCCGGAAGACTTGCCACCTGCAGAGGATGTGAAGCAACTTTTGGAGCAGCGAGCGCAGACCAAGTATGCTTGAGCTATGCCGAGTCGCGACAAAAGTCAACATAGTTAAGGTAGAGCGTCGTCTGGCGAGTGAAAATAAAAAGGCATTGGTAAACAAAACGAAGAAGTAAAATCACGAGAACACCCTATAACCTTTTCTGGATGCGGAGTATATGGAGCCATTGAAGGATTTCTTGGAAAGAAGTTTGAGATGAATGACAATGATTATAATTATTAACATGGATAAAGATAGAAATAATAAAATCGACGTTGATCCTCAGATAAAATCAGATTATGATTTAATTATGAAGGATTGCCCAAAGATAGTTTCATCTCAATGGGAGATGGTTGGAGAGAACTATAAACAGTTTTCTCTATATGACACTTATTACGAAACAAAAGTCACTAATTGTATTTAATAAAATGATTTTGTTATATGCCTAGTTGGAGTAGTATATTAAATCAGGTTCAAGCATTATCTAACGAGGGAGCAGAACTAAATAAGATTAGAGGAGAGTATCTTGCAAAGATCTCTTCAATAACGGGGCGTAATGTCATTTCATATTATTCGTGTTGGTTAAAAACGCCAGGGGCTCCTAATTCTTCGATAAATGATCAAGATATGAATGCATTTATGAATGCAGTCCATGATTTAGATAAAAGTAAGGGACTTGATCTTTTGTTGCATACACCTGGTGGCGATCTCGCAGCAACGGAAAGTTTGATAAATTATCTTAGAACTATATTTTCTGATAATATCCGAGCAATCGTCCCACAAATATCTATGTCAGCAGGAACCATCATTGCTTTATCATGTAAGGAAATCATAATGGGGAAGCAATCTAGCTTGGGGCCTATAGATCCTCAGCTTGGAGGAGTTGCTTGTCAGTCCGTATTGGAAGAATTTAACACGGCAGTTCAAGAGGTTACTGCAAATCCTGCTTCTGCTGCATTATGGCAAGTCATTTTTAATAAATATAATCCAACATTTATTACAGCTTGTAAGAAATCCATAGAATGGTCAGAGAGACTAATGGTAGATTATATACAATCTGTTTATGGCCCTTCATTCAATATAAAACCAGTTGAAGATATTTTTTTAAATAATAAGAATAGTTATTCCCACGCTCGTCATATTCCTAAAGAGGCCTGTAAAAAAGCAGGACTTCATATAATTGATTTGGAAGATAGTCAAGAATTACAAGATGCTGTTTTAAGCCTACATCACACATACATGATTCTTTTTGATAAGTTTAGCATCTCAAAAGTTGTTGAGAATCAAATGGGTGGTTGTTTTGTCCAACAATTTGATCCTAAGCAGTTGATTCCACATTAAGCATTTGATGGAAAGGTTATGGCAAGAGATAATTGGACAGAAGAGCAGATAACGATAGTACTCTATGAGTATTGTCGGAATCCTTTTGGACAATTCTCAGCAACAAAGCCATTCGTAAAGGAGTTGGGGAAGTTGCTGGGCCGCACACCTGGGGCTATTGTCCGTAAGGTCGGGAATCTTGCCAGTTTTGACCCGCAGATGAAAGCAAGGGGCGTTGAAGGACTTGGACATACAGGAAAACTTGATGAGGCGGTTTGGAATAAGTATTTTGGCCATTGGGACAAACTGGCAATTGATGCGGAAGTCTTGATTGCTAAATATAAGCAGAAAGGACTTGAAGAATCTCTAACTGAGACAATAGATCTGAATAATTTACCCAAAGGAAAAGAACGAAAGCAGGAAGTTACGAGAAGGATTAATCAAGATTTTTTTAGAAGGACTGTCTTGTCTTCATACAATAACTGTTGCTGCATTACGGGTATTAACAACAAGTCTCTTCTCGAAGCTAGTCATATCGTCGGTTGGACTAAAGATGAGGCAAATAGGACTAACCCACAAAACGGTTTATGCCTTAATGTGCTCTTCCATAAAGCGTATGATGAGAACTTAATTGGCATTTCTCCAGATTATGAGATATTCGTTTCAGACAATTTCTTTGGGGCGAAACAGGAAAATGTAGATGTTTCCACCAAAGAGTACATAAATAGTATTAATCATCGAAAATTGATAATGCCAAAACGATTTCTGCCTGACAGGGATTTGTTGGCAGTTCATTTTGATAATTACAAAAAAAATAATGCATAGATTACCGAGACATAATATTATACGTGTTTTTGAGGGCTTTGCTGGATATGGTGGAGCAACTTTCGGACTAAGACGTTCTGGAGTTCGGCATAGAATTGTTGGATATTCAGAGGTAGATGAAGATGCGATAGAGTTGTACCATTATAATTTCCCTAACGTGCGAAATTTGGGTGATATAACGAAACTCGATCCCAACAATAATCGTCAGTGCCCCGATTTTGATTTGTTCACGGGCGGATTCCCATGTCAGCCGTTTTCGACAGTAGGAAAGAGACAAGGACAAGAGGATGAACGGGGGCGTGGTACTCTTTTTGGGGATATCATAAGAATATGTGAAGTCAAGCAACCTCAATATATTCTTTTAGAGAATGTAAAGGGGTTGTTAACGGGTAAAATGCGTGCAACTTTTGACATTATTCTTGATGAATTAAATAGAATTGGATACGATACAAGATTTGCAGTGTTAAATTCAAAAGATTATGGAATTCCACAAACGCGAGAGCGTCTTTGGATTTTTGGCTATTTAGGACAATTACCTGAAAACTTTGACATGGTTCCACCAGAAGAACCTCTACAAGGTTATTTGGCAGATTTCTTAGATACGAATCCTTCTCCAGAGTTATATAAGACACAAAGGCAAATAGCCCGTATTCATGAAATACATCACAATGAAGTTTTTGATGTTGAGGAGCCGTTGTGCTATGATATTTATAATCGAAAAATTAGAACTGACAGAATCTGTATGACGGTGACTCCTCCAGAGCATAATGTTATTCGTATTATTGAACCAATGCAAAATGGCGAAGAGCGCTTCAGAAAACTTTCTTTGGATGAGCATTTCCGATTAATGGGTTTCCATATGGATGGCATTAATAATGAAATATTATTCCCACCTACTCAGAACTATACAAAGTTAGGAAGAAGAGCAGGTAATGGTTGGGATGTGAATTTAGTTGGAATATTGTTGAACCATATATTTTGGCAGTTATTATGAAAATTGACATTACTTCTATGTTCTTTAATTCAAGAATTGAAGGACAAACAGCGACTCCAGCTTGGGGTACATCTATAGGACAGAACAAATCAAGGGATTGCCGTATTGATGACTTTAAGCAGGAAGTTGTTGATATGGTAATTGGCATGACATATAAGAGCGTTGCAGACCTTGACAATCTTGATACTTCTAAAGGAAGTTCCGATAGAGATATCATAACTTGCGCTGTTTTTGAGGACGTATTTATTAATAAAAAGAAAGTTGATGATGGTCAATATGTCTTATTGCTTGTTCGTGAGCACTCAAAGAGTCATGATGGAAGATTGTTGATCAGTTATGCTCCATATATAAAATATAATAATATTGCAAATCAATCATGTATAGACTTAATGCAAAAACTTTTGGGATGTAGTTCTGAGGGATGTTGGTTTGTTTATGATATTTCAATAAAGAATCAATCGGAGCTGTATTTCAGTGCAGTGGTTGTTAATCCTTCTGCTCCGATGGTGTATAAAAATAATGTAAAGAGTAAAAACCGTTCAGAAGAGTGGAAAGCCCTAATTCCTGCTGATACACTAGTTGATTCTATAACGCAAATAAGAAAAAATGGACCTATCCAGCAAGTATACTATGGTGCACCAGGTACAGGTAAGTCACATGAGATAAAATCATTAACTAAAGGAAAGGAAGTAATTCGAACGACATTCCATCCTGATAGTGACTATTCAACGTTTGTGGGAGCATATAAGCCAACAACAATTGAGGTGCCAATGAGGGATGTGACGGGAAAAGTTATTGTTGAGAATGGTAAACAGGTAACGGAGAATCGTATTATATATGAATTCGTTGAACAGGCTTTCTTACAGGCTTATACCAGGTCGTGGATAGAATTTGCAAACGCGGAGGAGGGGAAAACACCAATAGAAGTTTACCTCGTTATTGAAGAAATCAATCGTGGCAATTGCGCACAGATATTTGGAGACTTATTCCAGTTGCTTGATCGTGGGGAAGATGGTTTTTCTGAATATCCTATTGTGGCCGATAAGGACTTGCAGAAACAATTAGCAAAAGCATTTGCCGATATGCCATTTTTGAATGCACCTTCTGTCTGTGGCATGAGTGCAGAAGAGGTTGCTGTAAAAATCAGAAAAGGTGAAATATTGCTTTTGCCTAATAATCTTTATATATGGGCAACAATGAACACTAGCGATCAAAGCCTATTCCCAATAGATTCTGCCTTTAAGCGTCGCTGGGATTGGCAGTATATGCCCATTGCCAACGGCAACAAGGGTTGGCATATTTCTGCAAATGGTAATGAATATGACTGGTGGGAGTTCTTGGAGAAGATAAATGCACTGATAGGCGAGAAGACCAGTTCGGAAGACAAGAAGTTGGGCTATTACTTCTGTAAGGCCAAAGATGGTGTAATAGATGCCAAAATGTTTGTAGGTAAGGTCATCTTCTATCTGTGGAACGATGTATTTAAGGATTATGAGTTTGAAGGTGATGCGTTTAATGATGTTGAAGGCAAGTTGACCTTTGATAAGTTCTATAAAACCATTGATGGTACGACTTCTGTCGTAGAGGAGAAGGTCGCATTGTTCTTAGGTAATTTGGGAGTGCAGCCTAAAACAGAAGTGGGTAAAGAGGTTGAAGAATAACCAAGGAGGCAACGATCAGGAGAGATCATGAGAATTCTGATAGAAGAATATCAATACGCATACGAGGATGTGAGTCAGATGGCTCCAAGCCTTGATATCCAACACGATGCGGAAGGCAAAGTGAGTCTGAGCCGTGTGGGTTATTTCTTCTGCCCAGAGGTGGACGATTGCGTGTTTGTTCTTCCTAAGGTGTTGCTTGAAGGGGAGTTCGGTCAGGAATTGGTGTTTGGACATATTCCTCCTCGTGATTTAATTGTTCTTGACAAGTGCGAGAAGTTGACTACAACAGAACGTGAGTTTATCTACAATCTTTCTGTATGGATATACAGGGCTATCTGTGTGTTTAAGGAACATGAGTATGATCGTTTCGGCGGAAAGAAGAAAACGCCATCTATCGTGCTTTATAAGCAAATGCCAGTAGCCGGACATTCGAGAAAAAGAAAAGCAAACACATTTTTGGATATCCTGCTGGCACTCCAACAATGGAACAGGGATAATCAACAGTTCGTGATGTTTATCGTCAAGAATTTGCATGCAGGTTATAACAAGATCAATTGGACGAGAACAATCTCCCATTCGCAGGCCATCATACAAAATGAATATTCGTCGCAGTCAGTCGTTTATTTGAATCCCGTCAACAGAAAGCGTACGATTAATTTTGATGAGGAGTTGTTGGTAATATATTACAGCATTCTCTATTACATCAATGATACTTATGGACTGCCTGTTATTATGAATGTGAACTTTCCTCTGATAAAAGGGGAAAAGTTTAAGACTTATTTGAAAGGCTTTGGAGTCAGGCGGCTCCGACAGATTAAATATAAGTATTTCTCGGATAAGGCACTGGAACTATGGAATCTGTGCTTTGATTTCTTTGACCGTCCCTCTCATGTAACGATGAATGTTGACAGGAGGGAGTATTTGATGGTTAAGAGTTTCCACGTTGTCTTTGAGGCTATCATTGACGAACTGATTGCTGGTGATCAGAAGTTGCCCAAAGAATTGATTGACCAGGAAGATGGCAAGGTGGTTGACCACATGTACCAATATCGTGAATTGGTGAATGATGAAAGTGACGAGGAGATATATTATATAGGTGACTCGAAATATTACAAGCGTGGTCGTAATCTGTCGAAGGAGTCTATATATAAGCAGTTTACATACGCAAGGAATGTGGTTCAATGGAACATAGATTTGTTCAATGATGGTAACGAAATTGATCAAAGAGGTCATATCAAACTACGTGATGAAGTGACGGAAGGATATAATGTCATTCCAAACTTCTTTATTTCTGCTCAACAGAATGAGCTGGAGAAGAAGGACGATATTCACTTGACAACAGATAAGACTCCTTATCATTTGAGTCGGCAGTTTGAAAACAGGTTGTTTGACAGAGATACTTTCTTGCTGGCTCATTATGATGTTAATTTTCTGTTCGTATTGGCCTTATATGGACGAAACAAGGAGTCTGCGAAAGTGGCTTGGCGAAACAAGGCAAGACTGTTGTTCCGCAGTCAAATACAGGAGATGCTAAAAGAGCACTTTACTTTCTATGCTATGACTGCTCACGAAGATGTAGATGCAGAGTTATATGTCAAAGAGCATTTCCAGTCTGTATTAGGTAAGGTGTTCCGTCCTTTTGACGACAAGGATAATCAGCAGTATTTTTCTTTGGCATTAAGAAAGCCTGAGAGGATAGAGTTAACTGATAAAATTAAAGAAGCAGAACTGAGGGCCGAAGTACGTGAAGAGAATGAGGCTCTGCTTTTCCAACTAAGGCAAAACTTCTATGTAGAACTATGTCCGTTGGGAGAGTTGCCTTATGACAAGTTGCCTGTGGTTGTACCTCATGCCAGGATGGAAATTCCGAAGAAGTTTATGACGATGCATTATTTGGAGAATTATCCAAATACTTCATTCTTGATTGGTGCAGTCAATGGTGAAGAACATATCAGATGGATTCTTGGCAGAGAGGGTGGAAAACGAGACGATGCCTATAATGTTCGAATAGGTAAAGATGTGCATGGGGGTGTGGTTAAAAGTCGTGATGAGATTAAACATGCCAAGTTTGTCATATTATATATAATAGGTAGAGAGCACAAAGAAGTCTATAAGGTGTTTCGGGTAAAGAATATTGGTGAAATGTCAAAAAACCAGATGATAAAAACGGGTTATCATGACCCGCATCATGACAGATACCTATGCTATTTCTTTGACGAAGAAGTCACGCTTGGTAATATCAATATAGATAAGATTATTGAGGATGACAGGAAGAGGTTTATGGAAGATACAAGATATAATCATGTGTTGGAAGAATACCCTCAAGGACGTCCAGTATATTTAGAAGGTAATCAATTAATCGCTTATAGGTATTGATGGATAAACTCTCGGCAGAACAACGGCACAAGAATATGGCAGCAATCCATTCGAAGGATACGGAGCCGGAGATGATTGTGCGCTGTGGGTTGTGGAAGAGAGGGTTTCGTTATAGGCTGAACCATAAGCGGCTGCCTGGTCATCCGGACTTAGTGCTGAGGAAGTACAGGACGTGTATCTTTGTGAATGGGTGCTTTTGGCATGGACACAACGTGACGGAGTCACGGATGGAAGATGTCGGATATGTGATTGTGAATTCGGAGTGCTGCAAGATTCCGAAGACGAACAGGGAGTTCTGGGTGGCGAAGATTCGCAGGAACAAGGAGCG
>JAEEGL012824516.1_pt1 | contig 10527 bp, 22 predicted proteins | sample 9134231 | NCBI WGS metagenome assembly JAEEGL01 (sample SAMN16246548, study PRJNA631951) | gut metagenome | biome: gut microbiome; feature: rumen; material: fiber-attached | host: Bos | place: Iran: Karaj | collected 2018-10
CTTATGTGTCGGTAAAATTTCTTTACCTTCGACAATAATCTTATCTTTTTTCTCATTCAACGGTTCATTACATTTGATTGGTAAAACCATCATTTTTTCACGAATTCTATAACGACCGTCAGGTAATTTTTCACATCCTTCCAAGCGTCTTTTATTTTCACTCATACAAAAATCCTCTTAATTAAAAGATATGATAAATAGTTAATATTTATTTCTCTTTTCATCTTTCTAAACGATTATCAATTAATCAAACAAACTATATCATCAATTAAATTACATTTTCTGCTTTTTGTTTTGTTCGTTGTGTCTTTGTGTAAACTCTTTGTGTGGCGATTGTAACAGAAAAAGTTTTTCTATCTCCACCTTCTTCATCAGCGGATATTTCGGCAATACTTTTAGGTAAACATTTTACCATTTTATAATGAGCAATTGTTTTAATATCGTTATATAATTGACGAAAATATTTTACTTCAATTGATTTTGTTTCATATCTCCAATTAGGTTGTAAAGCCATCGTATCCTCATCATATACCGTGTGTAACCAATCAGAAAAAAATCCTAAGCACGAACCTTTTAAATCATCATAGAATGTAATTGTTACATCATCATATGCTGATTTTTCTTTAAATTTCATTAAACCGAAATTAGTATTTTCATAATCTAACGATAGTTGAGGAATGGAAACATCTTTAACATAAGCATCAAATCCTAAAGGCATATATGTGCCGACCATAATACTGTTACTTTTTCCAACACCATTAATATCATTATCTACTATATCACAAGTCCAATATCCCTCTAATTCATACTCAGGCAACATTCTTTGCCAAAAAGGATTTCCTATTCCAAAACTAGCCATATACACCTCATGAAAAAAATGCTAGTTTAAATAGTAATTTAATCCTCAAATAATTCTGTCTTTTGAACTTTTTCCTTACTTTTCTTTGTTAATTGTTTTTTAATTGATTTTTGTAATGTTTTTATTTTTGACCCATATCTTAAAGAAATATCCCTTTCATACGGAATCATTTCTTCAATTTTTTTCCACGAAAAATGCATTACTTCTTTATAATAAAAGACCAACGAAAGTGTAACCGAAGATTTAAATTCTTCAACCGTAGGAAAATCAATACACATTCCACCAAAAGCATTCAATATTTGTGAAAACTTATCATTATCATCTACAATAGAATAGAGAATTTCTACTTTCTCTCCAAAGTTTTCAAACAATATAATTTTCAAAAGAGAAGTTACATTATTTATACTTTCATCAATTTCCGTATATTCTTTTTTTAATATTTCTTCAACATTATTCTTCGCCATTTGCATAATCCACTAGCATCTGTTTATACAATTCTTTACTCTTTTCAAATTTTTTTACTAACGAGTAATCCATAGAATTAATTATATCTTCTACTATTTTTTCATTACATCGATTGTATATAAAAAACTTGTATAATTCTGCCATATTGTATGAGTTTATAAACTCTTTATTTGTACCTTTAGATTCTTCATATTCGTACAAAGAATTGATAATCCCATTAATAAATTTTAATGATTCTACATTCAAATGATTTTGATTTATTTCATAATCAATGTTTTTTTCAACTTCGCTAATTTCACCATCATCCGTTTTACTCAAATAATCATTTAATTCTTTTGCGTTTTTATCATTGGTATTACCGAATTTTGGAATATGAATAGATATTTCTGTTTTTTGTCTTTCTTGTTCATCTTTATTATAAAGAGGAAATAAAACTAACTGACCGATGTATTTATTAAAAGATGTTGTAACTTTAAAATCAGCCTTTTCTTTATAATATTTTGCTAATTTTTCAAGTGTCCACTGAACTTTATCCCAAATATCATCCCATTGTTCATGAGACGATTTTATTTTAAGTTTGTGACAAATAACATTAAATGTCATTTGATTTAGCAATTTAAACAATTTATTAAAATTTTTTTCATTTCTATCAGCCAAATATTCATCTTGCGCTATAGACAACATGGCTTCATCTTTTGGTTTTTCAGGATATAAACTTCCGCATTTAGGACATTTAGGTACAAAATTAATACTACTATAAATCTGATAAGGTACTTCGTGTCCACAATTCCAACAATTTTTTATCTTACTCATAAATAAAAACATCCTCCGCAAAAATATAGGATAATTCTATATTTTTGTAGAGGACTTTTCAATACCTTGAATTTTTACAATTAATCTAATCGATTGTCATAGACCAACGCTTCATCTAGGTAGCAACTATTAACTTCAATTCCTTCATCGATAATCTTTACAAGACCATCATCATCAGTCTTTGCCCATTTCAATGCTTCTGACCAAAGAATATTCTTTGCCTTATATTTAGAATCCGTAGGAATCACAATCAACTGTTTTTCTCGCATATTTTTTCCTCCATATTTAATTATATTTTACTTTATTAAATCGATATAAATCAATAGATTTTGAAAAATTTTACACCAAGTTTTTTATAGTAACCACACTTGTATATGGTTGAATAATAAAATCATTATAGATTTCGAGTTCCTTATCCAAAACATATTTCTCATTAGGATTGTAATTCTGCAAATCTATACCAATTCCTTCTAAACTTCCGTCATCATTAATCAAGAAAATATTTTGAACTGCTCTTGTAACAAATCCACAATCATTAGAAGTCCAAGCGTCACCACCTTTCATAGTACCACACATTTGCAAGAATGAACTTAATCGACTTGTATGGTAATGACCAATAAACATCGCATCAATTCTGATATTTCTGTGAGCATAATCTTGAAGAATGTTTCCTACAGTTTTATCGTTCGGAATACCTTTCAAAATATGTCCATGTGTAATCAAAGCATTAAATGTTTTATCTTTACCAATCGGAATTTCAACAACACTCTGAATAATATTATTCGGCATTATAAACTTGATATTTTTATTTTTATCACCAAAAAGCATTTTAAGTGTATTCCAAATCATCCAATCCCAATTTTCAGACGCAATTACTGGAAGAGAACTCATCGAATTTCCACCCATATCTGCTATGCTAGAAATTCTTGATTCATTTCCTGCTACAAAAGTGATATTAAGTTTGAATGATTTACTAAGTTCAACAAAAACCTTACTCAAAAGGCTCACCAAAATCATAGAAGCATTTACACTAGAAGTCATTAAAGCCATCTTTTTATCGATACGTCTACATTCTCCAACAAAATCACCCAAACAGAATACATAAAGTTCTTTGACTCCTTCATTTTTGAATATCTTTGTGGCACGACTAATATACTTTCTCATACGACAACAAAGAACATTCAAATCCCAAGCGTTGCCATTAGCATAAGATGGTGTGATAATTTCATTAATATGTAAATCTGAAAGACAAAGAATACCTTTTTTATCTGTATTCTTTGTTTTGATTTCTTTTACAGAAGAAAGATTACTAAAATATTTATCACTGTAATTTTTTAGATTTTCATCAAGAGTAGCACACATTTCTTCAAGCAAATTATACTGTCTATAATTCTCTCGATTAACTTTTCTTAAATAATTGTTTTTATCAGTTATTCTCTGTTTGTTCGCTTCAAGTTTAATAACTTCGTCCTCAAGTTCTTCATCTTCAATTTCATCATCAGCAACCATTTCAGAATAACACTGTCTTACTGCTCTTGTGTACGAACCCTCTCTCCAATTATATGAGTCCGTTTCTGCTTGAAACTGCGGAAACATATCATAAACTTCTGATTTTGAATAATTATTTTCCCTTAAACGGTTTTTAATCCAATCGATTTTTGTATCAGCCACCTTTTCACTTCTCCACAATAAATATTTTATGTGAAAATGCTAACAAATTATAAAAACAAAATCAATACTTTTTTATAAAAATAATCCGCCCATTTCTGAACGGATTAAATTTAATTTTATCATAAATTTCTTAATTTTCTTTCATCACTCCTCATCCCAAGGGTTATCAAAATGTCTTTCTGAATATGAAACAGAACCACAACAAGGACATTTGATTTCATCACTATCTTTAGATTCCACACAATGATGAACAGAATCTAAAAGATGTAAAGTAAACGAAGTTCCAAAATCATCAACTTCATAATCACAACCACAATTATTACAAGTCAAATCTCTAATAAGCATAGTTTAATCCTCCACTTTGAAAGAATTATTTTCTTTACGCTGAGAAGATGTGAAGAATGCAGTTCTTTTCAATTTCAAATCTTTATTCTTCAGCATACCTTTTACACAATATGAATTTTTAAGTTTCTTTTTCTTGTTTTCACTTGCCATAGTATTACTCCAACTCAATTGATATTTTTGTATCCATAAAAGGTGTAACATTCCATGAAATTACGGTCTTACTTCCAAAGCGTTTAATCATCTTTGATAGTAAAATAGGTTCAATAAATTTACAACCGTTATCATAAATAATGCTACAATATAAATCACAAATAGATGATTCTTCAAAATCATAATTTTCAAATAATTCATTCACAGTCATAACCTACTCCTTTCCAAAATATTTTTCCCAATTTTCAATTCCAATACCAAGAATAATAGCGTTGGGTTTCTTTTCATCATCACCGAAATGTCCACCGTCTACATTTCTGATATAATCAATTGGACAATTCCACTGTTCTTCTGTCATAACCAATTCAGTCATCAAATCTTTGAATATAGGTTCATATCTCATGAACTCATCTTCGATATAAATTGGAACATAACGATTTGTAAACATTAAAAACTGTCGAATTGTAATCTTTTCCATAAGTTCTAATCTCCCTACATTTATAAATATATCAAATTATATTTATTTTGTCAAGGAAAATTATTAAAATTCATAAAAAAATCCGTCTACTTTTCATAGACGGATTAATTGATTTGAGTTTTAGATTATATCATCGATATAATAATCATTTATTTCTTCTTATTTACAATGTTTCAACAAATCAATCATTCCTTTATAAGTTTTATCGCCCCAACTACCAACCAAACCATCATCCAAATACTTAATAAATTCATAAATCAATTCATCTTCATCGTCAAGAACATACTGCCAATTTTCATTCCAATTTTTCTTAATATAAGATTTAATTAAATCTATATTATCCATTACGAACTTTGTGAAGTCCGCAATAACACTAGCAAAAGTACCATTAAATTCTTTGATAAATGGAATATGTTTTGAGAGTTCCACTTGATACTTGAAATATGGGTCGCTACTTTTCAAATCATCTTCTGATACTTCAAATGTAAGTGCTACATCATATGTATCATCTGCAATATCAGCACCGTAATTAAAATCTTTTGTCATAAAGAAATCGTATAATGTTGTCATAATTTATTTCTCCATTAAAAATATTATTTTATTAGATAGTTAATTTGTGTACGCTTTCTTTGCTAACAATTCTTTTGTTTTATCCTCAATAATTTCCATATCAAAATTAATTCTAGGTTTAAGATTAATTGTTGACCGCTGATTCACAACGAATTCTTTATTTTCTTCATTCTTAGTCTGTAATGATTCTAAAATATTAGCAAAAGAAGTTTTATTATTTATTAACTTCTGTTTCTTTATATCGTCTTTCTTTGAAGATTCTTTATTCATGTGGATTTCTATAATCGGATTAATAGGTTTAATTTCGTTCATATTTAGATTATCGGATATTTAGTTCATTTTGTCAAGTAAAATTATTATAAAGTTTCAACTATTTTTCATATGGAGATTTAATTATATGTCAAAACAAGAATATTTTTGGGATATTTATAAAAACAAAAAACTAGGTGATATGGAAGTACAAGTAAAAGCCATTTGGGATAAAAACGGAAAAGAATTATATAATGGTGCAAAAGCAAAATTAGATGTTCCTTGGGGAGATGGTTATGAAATTGGAAAAATTGTAATCTATAGTTTTGTTACAGACGATTATGAATACGAATATTCTTATGGATTCAAACCAAAGAAAGGTTCTACATTATATATCGAAGAAGATGGAAGTAATGTAGAATTAATTTAATTTTTTGTAAAGTTTTTTATCACCCCTCCGACAATTAAAATATAAGGAGAATAAACATATGAAAAACAATTCAAAATTATTAGTCAAAATCTGCAAGGAAGTGATTTCAGAAATGGTAGAAAACGGATTTTATGAAAACAATTTTTCTGATAAACAGTTGAAGAAACTGAAAGAAATTAAAGAAAGAAACAGAAAGACTAAATAAAAGAAAAGCGGAACATATTTCAGTTCCGCTTTTCTTTTTTTTTCAAGATGATTTATTCATTAAATCTTTTTCCTTGCAACATTGAAATGATTACATCAAACGCTTCGTTATCTGCACTAAATCCACCTCTATCTCCTTTAGGTTCAAGCATATAAACATAACCACTTCCAAAATCAATTGTAAATGCCCATAAATTTCCATTCTTTTCAGTAACATCAATAAAACAATCTTCATCATCAAAATAATATGTCACATCCGACCCTTTTACTTTGTTTTTAATTCTTTCTACACCATATTCAACATTAGTTTCATGTAATGATGCTCTAGATTCTTTCATAGATTTCTTTGATTCAAAGACAACATCAAATGGATGATTCATATTTTCAATAACCAAATCTCTTACTTCTGATAAATATTTTGATTTTCCGTCATACATGAAATATTTTATTCTGATAACATTAAACTTTTCATTGTCAGAAAGAGAATCCCATTCTCTAGGCGTATATTCAGCGATAAGGTCATCGACAATTAGATTTACCATAAGTTTAATATCAGAATTTAATGATTCTTTCAAACTTTTTCTTGCAGATTTCTTTGATTCAAAGAAGATATTATCGTTTCTATCAATATTAAAATTCATATCACTCACCTTTATTTTATAAAACTCTGCATAGCATACACACAACTTGTAATTAAAGATTTAGTTGGTACAAATTCAAACTCGAATGAAATTTCATCATTACCATTTTCAATCAGATAAGATTCAATATTCAATTTTGAAAACTCTCCGTTTCTTTCTGAATGAAAAATTGTAAATTTACTAACATCTTCATATGCAAAGTTCAAAGATTTCACACTTTCGATAATATCAACGGTCGACACAACTTCACCAACTTTATAAATATCAGTATCATTGGATTTTATACATCGCCATTTATAATCATAAATAGAAACATTAAATGTATCTCTTGCCATAAAATTCTCCTAATCAATCAAATCTTTAATAGTTTCGACATATTCTTTCTTTGCAATATTAAATTGTGATTCATCATATGTGGCAGTAATATCTTTTGCTTCATTGTTACTGCCCCAAATAATAGCATATCCTACAACATTCAAATCACCATGAAGTTCAGTCAATGCAATAAAATCATCATTTTCATATGAATAATTAAGATTTATTAAAGATACGCCGAATTCTTCATAGTTATCAGCCATCTTAAAACTTATTTTATCCCAAGAAATATTTTTTGTATTCATAGATTTCTCCTAAAATTAAATATAAATAAATAGTTAAGACTTAGATTTAATCTCTAGGTCTTTTTGTTTAGAAGTTTGTTACAAATATAATATACAATTAATCGTTTTTGTTTGTCAAGGAAAATTATCACTTTTATAAATAAAAAAAAGACTTGATATAAAATCAAGCCTTTCAAGAAACAGTTTAATTAAAAACTAGTCTTTCTTAGTCTTATCAACAACTCCACCTACAACAATTGTTGCGATAAGAATTACCGCACCAACTACAGACAAGATTGTTGATTCTGAATAACCACCGATAGCGAGAATACTTGTACCTGAAATCAAAAATGCAAGGAAAAGATATTTAACCCATCCCTTAATATTGATTTTTTCTGCTTGTTCCTTAATTGCGAGAGTAGCACCCACAACAATACCCACAATTGCTCCGATATTTACAAGCGGAATCTTAAACGCAATGCCCACGATGGTACTTGCTACAATAAGGAGCAAACCGATAACATTTGAAATAGAAAACTTCATAATATTTTCCTCCATATAAAATTAATTTCTTACTCTATAAATAGTTTTATTTTTTAATTTCGTCAATACTATTTTCCAAATATTTCTGAATATCCATAATTTCAATACTTGGTTTTCCATCATAATTCATATCCCAATGAAACCAAGCCGTAACCAAACAACCACATTTGAACTTCATTTCATCTTCATCGAATCTATCATACGCAATCTGTCTGTCAAAAATATAAACAGTTTTAAGATGATTCCACAAACCATTTCTATATCGATTATATGCTCCAAAATAATTTGTACGACCAATCATGACTACGTTATCAGCAATTTCCTTTGATTTTTCTACAAATGGATTCCAATAAGAAAATGGCGGATTTGTTACTACCCAATCATAATGCTTATTTGAATAATCATCTTTCAGAAAATCATTTCCGTAAATTAAATCCTTTTCTTCAAAATTATATCCTAGAGAATTAAAATAACCACTGATTTGTTTTGCTTCACCACAAGCACATTCCAAAACTTTATCAGTCTTTTTAATTAAATTTAATTTTTCCAATTCTACAACTAAAACTTTTGGTGTCGGATAATAATCATTCTTATTTCTTTCTTCTAATGTTTTCTTGTTTGCGTATGCTTTTCCAATCATTTAGAATCCCTTTACTAATTTCACAATAGATAAAATTAAAACCACAAATTGAATAATATTTTCAAACATACAAGCATCTTTCTTTGAAGAATCAGCAAATAAATATATCGTCAAACATAACACAAAAAATGAAGATAAACATAATGCGGTTATAATTAACCCTTTAATGCTAAAAATCCACCCAAAAACTAAAAATAAAATTGAAATAATTCCCATAATTACAACTCCTTAACATTTAAATTTGCAACATCTCTTAATGGAATTTCTTCACCTTTCGCATAAGACATGTAATCCAATACACCTTTTTCGTAGGCTCTCAAACAAGATTTATACAAATGGTCTTTTATCCAATCAGTTATTTCTTGTATTTCATCTTCATCCTCGTAATCTTTTAGATATGAACTTAAATAACTTAATTCATAATTCGTTCTTTCTCTTGCGTAATCTTTTGCATTTTCCAATAATAAAGTTGGAATACAAGTTTCAACATTTTTCATCTACAAATCACCTCAAATATACTCTAAAACTCTCCGTAATCTTTCAGCATATTTTTCATCATATAAATCTTATCTGCATAATCTTTGAACATCTTTGAAATTCTATCACTCTTTCCGTCTTCAATATTCTGTACAATTTCATTCAAAACATTATATGCTTTCTTTGGGTCATTTTTAATATCATCAATAAATTCATCTGTAAACTTGTTCTCAAACAGATATTTTTGGTCGTCCTCTGAAAAATTATCTACAGTCGAAAACAATACCGAATAAACACCTTTTGCATTATACTTTGCCATACTTATTTCACCTCTACAATTTCAAACCCTTTCAATACGAGTTCATCCAATTCTTTATCTTTATCAGAATACCAATTTTGTGGGTCACCTAAAATAGAATACATCAATTTCCTTATAAAAGCAAATAACCTAATCCAATCGGAAATTCCACTACAGATGTGATAATATGAATCTTTTTCTGCTTCGTCACTTAAAGATTTATCATAATCTTCTCCATAAAACCACCAATGAGTACAGAAATCCCATTTCCAATGTACTTCTGCAATAAATTTCTTTTCATAAATATCCGAACAATCACTTGCCCAAGAAGTTGCTTGATAGATTATAAAGTCGCAATAATATTCTTCCAACTTTTCAATTTCAACTTCAAAAATTGGATATTTATATGAATCATCTGTAATATTTTTCAACCAATATTTCATAATCCTTCCTACAAATCAAACAAATCTTTTTTCGTTTCATCATCATTTATCTTTATAATTTTCGCATTAATCTTTTCAAATTCATTCAAGAAAGATTTATGTTTATCATCATAAATATAAATAATTTCCGTATTATTATTCATTCCATCAAACCTTCCATTCAATATATTGTGAACATGAAGGTTATTTTTATATTCAAACGGATATGATTGAATTCCTACTTCATGACAAGCATGACATAACTCATCTTCGTTTCTTGTACTACCACAAATAACCTCATTATAAAAATGTTCCTTATCTACTAATTTAGTCAGATTATCAATCAATCCTTTTTTGTCCAAATCAGATTCAACAACGATTATTTTATGTGGTTTATTTACATAATCTTTTCCCAAATATCTAGCAGAAATAAGAGAACGATTTATCCATTTACTCATGTTTTTTCCACTACCATTAAGACTATCATAAATCTTGAAAGGATATGTTACTTTGTAAGGGTCTACTCCTTTAGGAAGATTTGTCATTAAAGATTCACAACCTTTAGTATATCTTTTAATCTCTTCCTTCATAACAGTCCAAGTTTTATGAGTTTTGTAATAGTTCTTCAATTTGAAATGAGCGGTCTTGCAATAATATTTCTGACCATCATTCA
>JAEEGL013823295.1_pt1 | contig 10527 bp, 11 predicted proteins | sample 9134231 | NCBI WGS metagenome assembly JAEEGL01 (sample SAMN16246548, study PRJNA631951) | gut metagenome | biome: gut microbiome; feature: rumen; material: fiber-attached | host: Bos | place: Iran: Karaj | collected 2018-10
CCACAGTTTTTAAGGTTCTACAGTTTTTCATATATCTTATGGTCGCTAAATGTTACTGCTCCGCCTTCTATTGTGTTAAATACCTTAGTTGCATGGAAGCTAAAGACAGATGCGTCTCCATAGTTTCCAATTCCTTTTCCGCCGTATTTGACTCCGAATGCATGTGCCGCATCGTATATGACTTTTAAGTTATACTTATCCGCAATGCGCTGAATTGCTTCCACATTGCAAACATGTCCATACACATGCACGGGAACTATTGCTACAGTCTTTTCGGTTATGAGATTCTCTATTTTGCTTTCATCTATTGTTCCATCACTTGTTTTTACGTCGCAAAAAACCGGTGATAATCCATTTCTAACAATTGCGTGCGTTGTAGAAATAAAGGTAAATGGAGTGGTGATTACTTCAGAACCTTCAGCAAATCCAAACGCTTGAATCGCAAGCTCTAATGCCATATGTCCGTTAACGGTTAATGATATTTCCGGGACTTCTAATAATTCTTTAAGTGACTGCTCCAATTCTTTATGATATTTTCCCATATTTGTTAGCCAGCGAGTATCCCAAAGAGGTTTAATTGCTTCAACATACTCTTCATAAGACGGCATTGAAGATCTTGTAACATATATGGGTTCTTTTTTGCATTCTTTCTCATTCATAAACGATTTCTCACCTTCTACCATAAATCCTTACCACTAAGTTTGGCGCCAATACCACCGCCAGGATGATTAATTTTAAAGTCGTTCAATGTTACACCCATTCTCTTTGCAACTTCAATAGCTATTCCCTGAAGCACAATGAGATAAACTGTTGTCGAATTATTAGGAACAATATCCCATTCATCTCCCTCGTTAATAAGATGCAGAATCATTTTCTTTTCAACAACCTTCGATGCCTTTCCATCCCTATAAAAAGATAAAAGCCATGTATTTGTTCCTCTCTCATTTAAGTGTATCCCTAGATCAACTGTCTCCACGGTGTTTCCACCCTTTGACAAAATGAATACTATATCTTTCTTCCCAACCATACCGAGATCACCATGTACAGCAGTGTTGGTATGAAGAAATCTTGCATCTATTCCTAGAGAGTTAAGTGTACCTACGAACTTCTCACATATAGGAACATTTTTACCAAGTCCGCTGGCAATGATTTTACCACCGTTTTGTAAAACCGTTACGCACTCATCAATTATTTGTTCATAAATGTCTTCTGGAATGGATTCAAGCGAATCCTTAATTACATCCAGGACTTCTTCGTAATAAGAAATCATAAAACATCCTCCAAATATAATAATCCATTATAAAATGCACCGCATATGCTGTCATAATCCTGCCATGCATATGTAGTTAAAGATAACCATATCACTGCATGCAATAGTTTAATTTCATACTTATCTGCACCTGTTAATTCAAAGAAGTAATTCTCAAGTTCTTCCCAATGATTTGAATCAATTTGAAGCTCAACTCCTTCGTTTGCATCCTGCCCAATACTTAATCTAAATCTTTTCAAATTAAACTGGTCATAATTTCCAACTACTGAATAGTACAATTTAGCCCAATCATACCTGACATCACCATATAATTCAGTAAATCCAAAATAACCTCTTGGGTCAATCAATACAGGACTATTATCTTCCCTAACCATGAGATTTGAGAAAGTACAATCCCCGTGAATGAATGCAAACTCCTTGCAGTTAGTCTTTAATACATCCAGTTTCTGTTGAAGTTCACGTTTATGATAATAAACATTTCTGCACCACTTTCCATTGATCTTAATCTTCTCATCATTAGCAAACGGAACCAAATCCTGAATCATAGCTAATCGGTCCATAGTTTTGTTGTAGTAAGCTTCCTGTATACTAAATGTATCTGATGCAATCTGTTCGCTATTATGAAGGGACTTAAGAGCAGTAACCAGAGATTTTAAAATGTTTTTCTTAGTTTCTATTTCAAAATCACAGTCGTATATATTTTTGCCATTTATAAATTCCATTTTTAATGGACTTGTTTCATATATACGTGGAAGTTCCGGGATACTAAGATGTTTTGCTTTGTCATACCAGGCAGTTTCTCTTTTTGCGAGTTTCTCACCCTGTGCATCAACTGGCTCCTTAATTATAATGTCACCATATATTGTAATTTTGTTAAAAGGACGACACTTAGACTGTTCCATTTTTTCATATTCTTCGATTAGTCCAAACTCCCTTGTTCCTCCTAATCCAACTATATCAAAATCCATACCCTTTTCGCTTATCCAGCGAACCAATTCTCCTTCCATCGGAACACCGGACAACTTTGCCTTATCTGAAAACAGAAAGAAACCAGCCACACCATGCTCTGTGGAGCTTTCTTCTGTAAAAGTTTTGTTTTCATACTTCCACCTGCATGGAAAAGTTTGAGAAACACCAACATAATCCTTAGTGGCTTTTATATCTTTTTGGTACTCTTCTGGAAGTGTCAAATTCTTAGGCAATATAAGGTCTGACCAGACCAGCATAAAAGATTCATTATCCGGAATCAACTCCAAAGCCTGTTTAACTCCCGAACAGGTTCCGGTCCCGGCAGCATCCACTATCTGATATTTAACATCAGCAAAACAAGAGAGATATTCTCTCATAACCTCTTTTTTATAATCAGCTATTATTATGAATTTTTTATCCGGATATTTGCGAAACAAATGAAAAAGCATCGGCAGGTTCTCTACGGGAACCAGAGCCTTCGGCTTATTCGCAGTCAGATATTTAAGACGTGTTCCTTTGCCTCCTGCTTGAACGATTATATGGTCCATCCTTGTTTACCCCTTAACATTTTTTGCTTATATATTTATCGACACGTTAGTAGTATTTCTTTAACGTCCGTATCTATACATAATTATTTCTGTCTACCCATACACTCCCACCAGTGCAAAATTTATCTAATAACTATTATTCCGATTTCTTAATGCATATTATACCAATAGTCTACTAATCTCTCTGCAAAAATATTTACAAAGTTTTCTATTAAATTATTGCACCATCTATTCTTTCACTATGCTTTAAGATAATTAATCGGCACAATGTATATACCATCATTTGTACGATACATTGGGCCCGTCGCAGTAAGAATCATCATGAAAGATGGTGCCGGATTATCACTTTTTTCTGTTATTTTCTTTTTTAACGTAGAAAGAGTTTTGATGCCATCCTCAATTAGTTTATCTCCGCCAAGTTTAATTTCTATTGCGCCCCATCTGCCATCTTCAAGGTGAATTACTGCATCACATTCCAATCCTGCATTATCTCTGTAATGCCTTACCTCACCACCTAAGACCGATGCATAAATTGAAAGATCGCGGACTGCCATGTCTTCAAAAAACAAGCCAAAACTGTTTAAATCATTCATCAAATCATTAGGTCCTATGTTTAATGCTCTGCAGGCAATAGACGTATCAACAAAATGTCTGGTAGGAGTAGTTCTTATTGATGTTTTAGACCTAATATTTGGATTCCATGCTTCAATATCTTTTACAATGTATATGTCACGCAAAGCTTCCAGGTAATCGTCGAAAGTTTTTCGATCCATAGTTCTGTTATTTGCGTTCTTTATATCTTCTATTATTGCCTGATATGAAGCTTCCGATGAGATATGTCTCGCATAGCTTCTTGTAATCATTTTAAGAACTTCTGGTCTTTTGTTCCTAAATTGCTCATTTTCACTATTGTCAAAAACAAACAGACTATTATAATAGTTTCTTGTTATATCAAGAGAAATATCTTTGCTACTTGTAACCGCAATAGGCCATCCACCACGACACAATAAAAAGGCGACATCTTCTAATTTGAACCCTTCATTCAAATCAAAAATATCTTCATTGCTACCATTAAACAAATCTGATAATGAAATTATTCCTTTGGATTCTTTAGATTCATATAAACTCATTGGTCGCATTTCTACAGGAGTAATCCTTCCAACACCTGAGTGATGTATTTCATTCTTATTGGCAGGAGTAGAGCTACCCGTTAAAATAAACCTTCCAAATTTATAATCATCGTCCAAAGCAGATTTGACACAATTCCATATATCAGGCACAGTCTGCCACTCATCAATAAGTCGTGGCTCTTCGCCAACCAGTACATTTGCCGGATTGATTTTTGCAATTGTTATAACCTGATTTGTATTTAGACGAATATTACTCTTTTGGAATTTAAGACATGTTGTAGTTTTTCCGCAAAACTTTGGGCCCTCTACAACAACTGCTCCAGAGCTAGCCATAGCGCGTTCTATTGACTTTTCTATATATCTGTAATAATACATTTTCCTCACCTCTTTAGAGCATTATAATAATAATTCCCTAATTTTTCAACTTTTTATTCCCTATTTTTTCAATATTTCATTCCCTGTTTTTTCAATTTTGAGGTTTTTTCAATAAAAATTAAGAGGTTTTGCAAATTATTTCAATGATTTTTAAAAAATTCCCTAAATTTTCAATACTTAATTCCCTAATTTTTCAATTTCCCGACAAATGTATATCGGCATTTTGCGTCGCTTTTATAAGATAATCACCCGCCGATAAATTAAGATTCAGACAAATACTCCATGAAGCCCTCTTTATTCTCCAGCGCACTGGTAGTCGGTCTTCCTAAATCATCACGTGCGCCAATTGAACTTTTAACCTCTATAAAACTAAGTTCATCTCTGTTTTTCGCCAGGTTAAGTTCCCTGTCCAAAGCATCGAAATCATCAACACTTACAGCATATTTATATCCACAGGCTTTAGCAATGGCAACCAAATCTATCGAAGATGCCACTGTAGGCATTCCACCAACTGTTTCGTGGGCCCCATTATTGATTACAATATGAACCAGATTATTCGGATTATTGGCGCCAATTACAGGCATGGCTCCCATATGCATTAGGAGTGCTCCGTCTCCATCGATACACCATATCTTTTTCTCTGGCTTATTTATTGCAACACCAAGCGCTATTGATGAAGAATGTCCCATAGAACCAACTGTAAGAAAGTCATATTGATGGCTCTGTCCATTAGCTTCTCTTATTTCAAATAACTCCCTGCTTGCTTTACCGGTGGTTGAAATAATCGGATCATCACCGGACACCGCAACAATATGTTTAATAATATCCTCTCTTTTCATAATGTTGTCATTCTTATATTCAACTTTTGGCGCATCGGTCAAAGCACCTTTTCGAATTACAAACGCAACATCCTTGCCTGCAGAAAGCAATTTCTTAAAATCGCGCATAGCATTAGCAACTTCATCTTCTGTAGTTTCCGGTCCTATAACAAAAGAACTAATTCCCATATCATCAAGAAGTTTAATGGTTACTTCACCCTGATAGATATGCTGTGGTTCATCATGTACCCCCGGCTCTCCTCTCCAGCCAACGACAAATATCACAGGAATTGCATAAACCTTATCATTAAGGAGTGAAGCAACCGGATTAATGATATTTCCCTCGCCGCTATTTTGCATATATACCACCGGCACCTTACCTGTAGCCAGATGATAACCTGCAGCGATTGCTGTACAGTTTCCCTCATTAGCTGCAATAATGTGATGCTTTGAATCAATACCATATTTATCAATCAAAAAATTACATAATGATTTTAATTGTGAATCTGGCACACCTGAGTAAAAATCAGCGCCAACAATATCGAAAAACTTATCAACTCTCATATCAACTATCTTTCTACTTTTAATATTTGTTTATATAAATCTCTTAAATCATCTTCACTTAATTCCAGAGGATGATTCCTGAGTCTCTCCGCATTAACTGAACAAGCCAGTTCATTTAGTTCCCCCTCTGAAGCAACCGGAATATCTAACTCAAGTTTTTCAAAAATTTCATCAAACTTTCTAACCGCATCCTCGATTTTTTCCACACCAAATGCATTTGAAATTTCATCAAATAAAGTCTTTAAATAATCTTCTCCTCTTACATCTATGCACTTGTCAGTATTTTTTAGCATTTCAGGGAACAATACTCTGTCACAAAGCATGGCCGCATGCCCATGAGCCACTCCGAAAAGACTTGTAATTTTATAACACATCGCGTGTCCGGCAGTTGTCTGCGCGATATTAATTGCCTTTCCTGCAATATTTGATGCCTTAAGCATCCCTTCGTTTCCCTCGTCAGTATTATTTAGATATCCATCCATATTCTTTAGGATTTCTTTAATTGCCAGAGCACTATATTTTCTACTCTCATCAGTACTGTTTACTGACCAGAACGACTCAATACCGTGGCACAGAGCATCACACATAGTTGCTTTTCTTTGATACATTGGAAGTGCCTTAAGTGCACCCGGATCAAACAGGACTGCATCAGGAATACAACGCTCATCCGTTATGCCCTGCTTAACTCCATCTTTATAATAAACTGCAAACTTTGTTGACTCAGATCCTGTTCCTGCAGTCGTCGGAACAGCCATAAACGGCGTAGTGAAAGAATAACTATATATCTTTATACATTTGGCAACATCCATTGCAGAGCCGCCTCCAATGGCGATTAATCCATCCGTCTGAGACTTTTTAAATAAATCCACACCATTAACCACCGATTCATACACAGGATTAGGCGTATAATCGCTAAAAAATATTATTTTAATTCCTTTATCTTCAAGTTCATAAATTTTATTACTAATTCCAGTTAAATGTTTAAAAGTATTACCGCATACCACAAACAGCCTGGTTATGTGATTATCATTTACCCAGCAGTCTATGCTTTCATAATTATTCATATTATCAAAAAACAATTGCTTCATTTTCACCTTATTCTTCCGGAATCAGATTAATAATATCCTCAAAACTCATGCATATATCATCACACTCTTTAGCCCTGTGATTTTCAAGAATCATCTTTGCTGCATTCTGCATTGCAGGAAAACCTGTTCTTGTAAGCTGATTTGCATAAATAATAATATTCGCGCCTCGTTTTTTAAACTCTTCTTCATAAACTGTATTAAAGGATGTCGGAACAAGAACTATAGGAGTTTTGCTGTCTCTTTCTCTGAACTTCTCCATAAATTCAAAGATCTCATCAGGTTCTTTCCTTCGGCTATGAATCATTATGGCGTCAGCACCGGCCTCAACATAGGCAAACGCCCTTGTTAATGCATCATCCATGCCTTTTTCAAGAATCAGGGATTCAATACGTGCGCATATCATAAAATCTGTGGTCTTTTGTGCTTTTTTGCCGGCTCTGATTTTGTCACAGAAGTTCTCAATTGTATCCTGAGTTTGTTTAACTTCTGTTCCAAAGAGACTATTCTTTTTAAGACCGGTTTTATCTTCAATGATGATCATTGAAACGCCCATTCTCTCCAGGGATCTGACAGTATATACAAAGTGCTCTACCAGTCCACCAGTATCTCCATCAAATATAATCGGCTTTGTCGTAACCTCCATAATATCATCTATGGTTCTGAAACGACTTGTCATATCAACAAGTTCGATATCAGGCTTTCCCTTGGCTGTTGAATCACATAAACTTGAAATCCACATTGCATCGAACTGTTTTGTACCACCATTTTGGTATACAACAGTCTTTTCCACTATCAGACCTGTAATACCGCTATGTGCTTCCAACGCCGTCACAAGACCTTTCATATTAAGCAATTTCTTTAGTCTTGCTCTTCTCATATCCGGAAGAGACAATTCAGCCCTCACCCTTGCATCAAGTTCTCTGTATGATGGGCTGTCAGAATATGGATATTCAACTAATTTGCCACCATAGGAATTAAGAATTTCAATCACTTCGTCTCTTACCGGTTTTTGAACGCCATTTTTCCAGTCATCACCATGAACAACAATGTCCGGCTTATACTTTTCCAGATTCTCTTTATATGATAAAGTCTTTTGATATACTACCTTATGCACTCCGGATATGTTTTGAAACATCAGTTTTCTTTCATTCTCCGGAAGCATTGGATATCTTTTATATGTAGATATTGCCTCATCAGTTAGAACACCTATTATCAGTTTTCCAAGACGTTTTGCTTTTTTAATAATGGCTATATGTCCACCGTGGATCATATCTGTTGAAAAAGACATATAAACCGTTCGGGATTCTATTTCTTTAACCTTTGTAGAAACCTTTTTCAAATCTTCAGGATTATCCACCTCAGCACAAAGTTCATCCTTCACATCAAGCGCCTTTATATTGCATGCACCATCCAGTTCATTAATGGCATTCTCGGCATACACAGATGTATTCCCGTTTTCACAATACTCTGTAATCTTTGCCATCCATTTTGATAAATCATCCCTTTTTAACTTATACAAAGGCTGGGCTGCAAGCGCGTTATCAAAGAATTCGATTCCTACCTTTTTGACATATCCATTATCCACCACTGCCTTAAAATCTTTTTCAGGAAGACTCAAAGTAGAGGACACTGCCATACACGACTCTTCACTTTCAATAATGCTCTCTAACACTCCATCACAAAAAACAAGATCACCATGCATTAATAAAATATCATCATCAAGATAATCTTTTGCACAGTAAATGCTATATATGTAATTGGTATCTTTATATCTTGGATTGTGCACAAACTGAATGTGAAGCGGCAGATCAAGTTCCCTGCAATACTCAGCCAAAACATTATCATAATATCCCGTGGTTATAACCACATTTTTAATATCCATATCAGATAACTGTTTTAACTGTCTTGAAAGGATTGTTTCACCATGAATTATCTCAGTCATGCATTTAGGATGTTCTTTTGTTAATACTCCCATTCTGGACCCCATTCCAGAATTAAGAATCAGAGCTTTCATTTGTTATCTCCAATCATAAAACCTTCTATGTCAATTTTACCAAAAATTGCACTATATATAAATAAAAAAACCGACTTTTTCAAGTCGGTTTCAACATAATTCAATCATAATTATCTTCATTAACCTCACTACCCTGAGGTGGCGCAAAGCCTTCATTTTCCTTGGCAGTTTCACTCAGACTCTGCACATCTCTTCTGGCAACAAGTCTCATAATGATTTGTGGCGCAGCATGAGTAAGCACGCCCAGAATGCCTGAAATAATGAGGCCTACAATTATTATTCCAAAAAAGATAATTCCAAGAACTGCCACAAGTATAAGATGGTACGTCATAACTCCCCCCTTACTAATATCTGTTAAACTTTCCATCTGATGTTACTGAATACTTATTCCAGTAATCCCTCAAACTTCCCTCATAAACAACTTCGAATCTGTCTGATAATCTAAAGTCTTCCGGTTCCACCTTAATATAAGGCTTATCTGTAAAATCCACGCCGGCACTCTGTACAATATATGCCGTAAACTGTGAACAGAAGAAGGCATGCTTAACAGGAAGATAAATCTTAAGAGCTGATACCCACAGACCTATGGTATTATATGGTCTTCTGTATCTGTGATTCCAAAGATCAATAAGTGCATGTTTTGCTCTCTCATGCTGTTCCTCAGTTACCTCTGCCCTCAATAAAACCATTTTTGTATTTGGCTTATGCATATATAAATTTCTGTCAGGAAGTTCATGAACCAGTCCTGCAATGGTTGAACACCAGAACCAGATTCTTCCGTAACTGTACATATGATGCAGCCTTCTGTCAAAAGACACAGATGCATGTGCATATGGTTTCTTTCTCACGACTTTAATGAGTCTTGAAATCCATGTATTAGTCTGAGAAAGCATAACGTATATGTATTTTTTTTCCATTAATCAAAGCGGCTAAATTGAAATCTCGCCAAGTTTCTCATCAATAATCTTCTTGATTTCTCCTCTGTCGAGGTCAAGTACTATAGCAAGTTCGCCTATCAGCCTTTCCTCCGCCATTCTGTAATATCTGTCATCGCCTGATGTCATTTTTTTGCCGGCGGCGATTTTGGAAACCTTTTTTACGTACATGGTTTTAACAATTTTCGCCAGATCCCGGAAGTCATTCTTATGAATCAGTTTCTTATATATTTCGTCTTTTTGCTTTTCATTAGGAACATCGACGTCATCAAAAAGCGCAATATTATCAAGAACTTCTTTGGCTTCCTTCTTCGTAATTACATCACGAAGTTTACCCTCTTCATTGCCCACAAGGGCATAGACCTTACTACCTGCCCTGAAAGGTGATAAAAGAGTGTAATATGTGTCATCTCCCGACACTCCGCTTAAATCCAGAGTGCCGATGCTGTCGACTTTGAAAACCCCTTCGCCACAATACACAACATACTGTCCTACTTTGTACATAAACTAACCTCTCGATATTAAATGCCAAACACAACATTCCCCTTGTCTCTCAAGATTACACAAAGTTCATTCCCTAATAATATTGTAGCAAATCCAAAAAATTCTCGTAAGTTTTTTTTACCAATCCTGGTAGAGATAATCATACCATGATGACGCTCCTTCGGAGTATGGATCATCATAACTGTCGTCATAATAATCATAGTAATAATATTCATCATAGTAGAATTCATCATTTGAACCCCAGCTGTCGGAATTCATATAATCCTGCCAGCATTCAGGCTCGTACCACTCATCTGAGTAATCGTAACTGTC
>JAEEGL014821346.1_pt1 | contig 10527 bp, 9 predicted proteins | sample 9134231 | NCBI WGS metagenome assembly JAEEGL01 (sample SAMN16246548, study PRJNA631951) | gut metagenome | biome: gut microbiome; feature: rumen; material: fiber-attached | host: Bos | place: Iran: Karaj | collected 2018-10
ATCAATTCATTTAGTGATGATGATATAGGTATGGATATTGGTGAAAAGACAGTTGAGTTGTTCTCTCAAGTTTTAGATACTGCTAAAATAGTATTCTGGAATGGACCTTTAGGAGTATATGAAATGTCTAACTTTACTAAAGGAACAGAAAAAGTATTAGAAAAATTAGTTAATATAGATGCTACAACAGTTCTAGGTGGAGGAGATATAGTTGCAGCAGCAAGTAATCTTGGATATAAAGATAGAGTTAGTCATGCATCAACTGGTGGCGGAGTTACACTAGAATTTATGGAAGGTAAAGAACTACCTGGAGTAGTTTCAATAAGCGATAAATAATGAAAAACGCTAAAAGAAATACAATAATATTGCTAATTGTAGCAGTAATAGTTATGTATTTCGTAATGAAAGATGACTTTCAAGATATAGTAGATAACTTAATACTTGCTAATAAATGGTTAATCCTTTTATGTGTAGTATTTATGATTATTTATTGGGGACTTAGAGCACTTTCATTATATTTAATAGTTAAGAAATATCGTAAAAGAATTAAGTTTAAAACGATGTTTCATCAAACTATAGTAACTCAGTTTTTTAATGGTATAACTCCATTTGCAACTGGAGGAGAACCAATGCAAGTTTATATGCTTACTAAAAGTGGTGTTAAATTTGCAAATGCTACTAACATAATTGTTCAAGAATTTATAATGTATCAAATAGCTTTAATTATAATTGGCTTTTTAGCTTTAATTTATAACTTTTATTATAACGTATGTGATGTTTCTCCAATATTAGGTAATTTAATTATAATTGGTTTTGTAATTAATATAGTTATTGGATTATGCTTATTATTTGCAAGTTTTTCAAAGAAATTTAGTTCTTTTATAGTAAAACTTGGTTTAAAGATTGGTATTAAATTTAGATTAGTAAAAAATACTGAAAAGACTACTGAAAAATGGAATGAAAGATTAAAAGATTATCAAGAAAGTGGAACAATGTTAAAAGAAAACAAACCATTATTTGCTTTTTGTGTTTTAGTTAATTTTATATCTTTAATAATATTCTATATGATTCCATATTTTATATTTATAAGTCTTGGTTATGATATTGGATTTATGCAAGTAATAGTATCATCAGCATTTATCTTAATAATAGGTAACTTTGTTCCAATTCCTGGTGGTAGTGGTGGAATAGAATTTGGTTTCTTAGAGTTCTTTAAAGTATTTTTACCAAGTGGACCACTTAAATCAGCACTTATTATTTGGAGGAGTATAACATATTATTTAGGGGTAGTATTAGGTGGTATGGCTTTAGGCTTTTTTAAAGGAGATGGATTAAATTGCGAATAGGATTATTTACAGATACATATCCACCATATATAAATGGTGTATCAACAAGTGTTTTTATGTTAAAAAAAGCACTTGAAAGATTAGGACATAAAGTTTTTGTAGTAACACTTAATAGTGAGAATTTTAGTTATAAATTTGATGAAGATAACACAGTAATAAGAATTCCAGGACTTCCTATTGGAATATATGATTATCGTGTAACAAGTTTATATCCACTACGTGCTATGAACATAATTAGAAAATGGAAACTTGATGTAATACATTCTCATACAGAGTTTAGTGTAGGAACTTTTGCAAGATTTATATCAAGACAATTTAATATACCACTAGTTCATACATATCATACTTTATATGAAGATTATGTTTACTATATAACGAAAGGCTATTTCGATAAACCAAGTAGAAAAATAGTTGAGTATTTAACACAATTCTATTGTGATAAGACTGCTAATGAACTTATAGTTCCTACTAAGAAGATTTATGATTTATTTAAAGAAAAATATAATGTTGAAAAAAATATTCATATAATTCCAACAGGAATAGAAATAGATAGATTCTATGTAGAAAATGTTGATCCAGTAAAAGTGGAAGAATTAAGAAAGAATCTAAAATTATCTAAGAAAGACTTCAATATTGTCTTTGTTGGAAGAATTGCTAAAGAGAAGAATATTGATTTGTTATTAGAAGCACATAAAGATATAATTGCTAAAAATAAAAATATTAATTTAATAATAATTGGTGATGGTCCTGATATGGATTTATATAAAGGAATGGCCAAAGATTTAAAGATTGATAAAAATGTTTTCTTTATGGGAAAAGTACCATGGGAAGATATTCCAAAGTATTATAGACTTGGAGATGCTTTTGCAACTGCATCGACTACTGAAACTCAAGGTTTAACAGTAATAGAAGCAATGGCAGCATCAGTAGCGCCTATTTGTATTGACGATGAAAGTTTTAGAAATACAGTTGTTGATGGACTTAATGGAAGAATATTTAAAACTAAAGAAGAGTATGTTGACATTGTATTAAGCTTATCAAAAGATGATATGAAACTTGCAAGTTTATCTAAACAAGCAAGAATCAATGCAGAAGCATATAGTTCTAAATACTATGGTGAAAGAGTTGCAGATGTTTATAGACATGCAATTAAAAATAAGCGATATGATAACTATGGTGTTATAGGAATGCTTGTTGGTAAATTAATGAATAAGGAGGACGAAGATGAAACTAGTAGTGGGGAATCAGAAGACATATCTAAATAGAGAACAAGTATTAGAGTTTATTGAGGAAACTAAAAATTATGATTGCAGTAATGTAATAGTGTGTCCTAGTTATATTTATTTGGATTTATTCTTAGATAAATCTAATTATATGGTAGGTGCTCAAAATGTATCGGAAAAAGATAATGGAGCAACTACTGGTGAAGTAAGTGCAGAACAATTAAATGCTCTTGGAGTTTCTTATTCTATTGTAGGACATTCTGAAAGAAGAGAATATCAACATGAAACAAATGAAGAGTTATATAACAAAATAGTTAAATTAATTGAACATGATATAACTCCAATATTTTGTGTAGGAGAGAAACTTAAAGATAGAGAAAATAATTTAACTAAAGATGTTATAGGTAATCAAATATTAGAAGTTTATGATAAGCTTGATCCATCTATGATTGAAAGAATAATCATAGCGTATGAACCAGTATGGGCAATTGGAACAGGACTTACTCCAACTAATGAAGAAATAACGGATGTTACATTCTATATTAAAGATTTAGTTCAAGATAAATATAATAAGAATATTGCAGTATTATATGGTGGAAGTGTTAATCAAAAAAATATTGAAACATTAAATGAAATAGATGAGGTTGATGGATATTTAATTGGTGGTGCTAGTACAAAACCTGCTGAATTCTTATATATAATGAGCAAATGTGAGTAATATATCGAAAATATTATATAATTCGACAGTATTTTACATAACTAGATAATGTTCGCTATATACTTTGTTATTCATGTTTTATATAATTAAAATGCGTGTTGTAAAGAAAGGATAAATATGGATAACATTAAAGTGCTTATGATTGATGATAGCGTTGAACTAGTCAATCAAGTAAAGGAGTATTTTAGTGATCACGCAAATATCAATGTATGTTTAGAAGCTTATGATGGTGAGCTAGGACTAAAATTGATTAAGGAGTATCAAAGTGATTACGACGTAGTAATTTTAGATTTAGTAATACCAAAAAAAGATGGTTTAGATGTACTTGAAGAAATGAATAAACTTAATATTAATAAAAAAGTTATAGTTATTTCTTCTTTAAATACTGATGAGGTAATAAGAAAGGTTTCAGAGGAGAAAATAGATTATTTCTTACTTAAACCTTTTGAAATGACTCTATTAGAAAAAAGAATTTTAGATTGTTTTAATATTAACAAATCTAATAAAGGTATCGATATATTTCATAATAATCTTCAAATATCAGTTACGAAGATATTACATGAACTTGGTGTTCCATCTCACATAAAGGGATATCAATATATTAGAGAAGGAATAATGCTTATATATGATAATCCATCATTTATAGGTGGAATAACTAAAGAATTGTATCCTGATATAGCAAGAGTTTTTAATACTACAGTATCTCGAGTTGAAAGAGCAATAAGACATGCGATTGAAGTAAGTTGGAACAGGGGCAACTGGGACTTAATGGAAGAAATATTCGGTCATAGTGTAGATATCGATAAAGCAAAACCAACTAATTCAGAGTTCATAGTAACAGTTGCAGATAAATTGAGACTTGATTATTGTAAAAATCATATTTATTAGGAGGTAATATGAGAAGTTTTAAAAGAGAAGACTTTACTGAAGATACTAATGAAAAAGAGTTATTACATTTATATGACTTAATGGATAAGGATAAGAAGGAATATAATAATAAAGAGTTAGGTCTTGAATATGAAATCCTTGAAAAAGATACTAACGATTTATTAGAAAAGTTGGGAATTGATTATTCTATTGATTTTTCTTCTATAGATAAATCTAAATTAGATAGAATATGTGATACTTATTTTAATGATGAATTTCATTATGATTCTAATAAAGAATATAACGAGACTAATCCTTTTCTATTGAAATTTAGTAAAGGTCGTTTTGATGCAAAAGACCAAATATATATATTGGGATATATGTTAGGAACTGGTGGATCTCTTGGTAAATATTTTAAACTTCTTGTTAATGATAATTTTGCTTCAGGGTATATCGCTGGAAGAATAAAACAAATAGAATATAATTATGATCCTAAAATAGAAGAAGATATAATGAAATATAATGAATGTATGCATCCAAGTAGTTTTGAACATGAGATGTATATTAAAAGTGATAATAAAAAATTGATTAAAAATCTAGTAAAAGATGCTAATTATTAGTATCTTTTTTTCATGCCTTATCCTTGATTTTAATGTTATAAAAACGTATAATTATGTTGTAAGAAAGAATTGGGTGATTTTATGTCAAAAGAAAATAGTGGTGGAGTTGTAAAACTAGTAGTTATTCTTTTTTTTGTGTATATTGGTTTTTCAATAATAGGTAATATTTTTGATGGTTCTACAAAAGATCATGAATACGATAGAAAAGAATACAAATCAGATGTTTTTAGAATTATAACTACACCAGAAAATAAAGTTATTGAAGATACTATTAAAGATTATTTCGATGAAGAAGACTTTGATGTAGAAGTTGATTATGCAGATAACTTAGAGATAGTAGATATTTTAAATGGTGGAGATAAATATGATGCAGTATGGTCATCTAATTCTGTTTGGTTAGATATGCTTGATTCTAAAACAGTTAAAACAAGTAATTTAAAATCAACAAGTATAACACCAATTGTTTTTGGGATTAAAAAATCAAAAGCAGAGTCTTTAGGTTTAATAGATAAAAACGTTACCATGAATGATCTTTTAACTTTAATAAAAGATGGCAAGTTAAAGTTTAGTATGGCTAATCCAATTACTACTAATAGTGGAGCATCAGCATATTTAAATATTTTATCTACACTTGCAGGAAATCCTGAAGTGTTAACATTAAAGCACTTAGAAAACAATAAATTAAAGAGAGATTTAAAAGATTTCTTTAGTGGTCTTGAAAGAACATCTGGTGATGAAGATTTCTTAGAGAAGTCATTTGTTAATGGTAATTATGATGCAGCAATATCATATGAATCATCTATTATAAATATAAATAAAGAGTTAATATCTCTTGGTAAAGAACCTTTATATTTAATATATCCATATGATGGAGTATCTATTTCTGATTCTCCACTAGTATATATAAATAATGGAGACGATGATAAAAAAGAATTATTCTTAGGTTTCCAAAGTTACATATTAAGTGATGAAGGACAAAACATTTTAGCAAATCTTGGAAGAAGAACTTGGTATGGTGGAGTAAGTGATAAAACTGATAAGAAGATATTTAATCCTGATTGGGGTATTGATACAACTAAATATATTTCACCAGTTAAATATCCAAGTAAAGATGTAATAAAAGAAGCATTATTCTTATATCAAGAAGAATTTAGAAAACCAGTTCATGTAGCATTTTGTCTAGATTATTCTGGAAGTATGTATGGTGATGGTAAAGATGAACTTGAAAAAGCTATGGAATTTGTATTAGGAAGTGAAGCACTAACTAATCTAATCCAATTCTCTTCAAATGATAAGATAGATATAATTATTTTTAACGATAGAGTAAGTCATCAATTAACTGTTAATGGAAGCGAAAGCGAAAAAATATTAAATACTATAAAGTCTATTCCTGCTCAAGGAGGAACTGCTCTATATCCTGCAGCGAAAGAAGCATTAAGGATATTAAGTAAAGAGACTGATGAATATAATACTTCAATTATTCTAATGACCGATGGAGAGGGAAATATTGGAAGATATAGTGAAGTATCTGATACTTATAAAGATATAAATAAAGAAATCCCAATATATTCAATTACTTTTGCAGGAGCATCTGAATCTCAATTAATAGAACTTGCTGATTTAAGTAATGGAAAAGTTTTCGATGGTAAAACAGATTTAGTTAGAGCATTTAAAACTGTAAGAGGATATAACTAGTATGAAGAATAAAGAAGTTATATCAAGTGTAATTGGTGCCTCTTTCTTTGCGGTTGGTTATTTGGGATTATCAGTTGCGCTTCTTCCAGCAGCTCTTATGGGAGCTGGCGCTTATGTAGCAAGTGAACTTGTTATAAATGGTGCTAAAAAAGAAATTAAGAAACAAGAAGAAAATAATTTTAAATCAAAAATAGAAGAAGCTAAAAAGAAAAATAGACATATAAATGAAATGGTTTTAGAAATCGATAGTGATGAAGTAAGAGATTACATGAAAGATATAAATAAAACAACTGCTAGAATAATTAATACTATAGAAAAGAATAATATAGATAATAAAACCTCAAATAAGTTTTTTGATTATTACTTACCAATATGTGTTAATATAATAGATAGATATGATGAAATTGAAAACCAAGAACTAACATCTAAAGACAGCAAAAAATTTATGGATAGTAGTATTAAAATGATAAAAGAAACTTCATATGCATTTAAAAAAATATTAGATAATTTATATGAAAAAGATATTTATAATAATGAAGCTGAAATGAAAGTATATAATCAGATGTTAAAAGCAGATGGATATGATTCAAAAGAATTAAATGTAGAGGATGGTGATAATGATGAGTAAAAAACAAGTAATAGGCATTTTAATATTTCTCTTGTTAATTGGTCTTATTGTTGGAATTAAGAAGTTCTCATCAAAAGAAGAAGATTATTCAGGCCTTACTACTGTTTATGTAGCAACAGGTGGTGGAAAAGAAGACTTTCTAGCAGATCCTGAAGTAAACAAAATATTAAGAGAGAAATATGACTTAAATGTTATATATGATTCTTGGAGTAATGGTAAGACAGTTTTATGGCCACTTATAAGAGAACAAGTAGGACAAGGTGATCAAACTATTGCTGAAGATATTTTAACTGGTCAATCATATAATATTAGTTCTCAAGGAGTATCAAAATATGATGCATTATTTACATCAGATCAAAGATTCTATGACTACTATAAGATAAGTCCTGATAAGAGTAAGGGTGAAGCTGATAGATATAGAGTTTTAGATGGAGGATTAACTCTTAATACACCGATTGTTATTTATAGTTGGGGTGAAATAGTAGATGCATTTATTAAAGAAGGTATAGTAACAGAAACTGATGGTGTTTACTATATTACTGATATGAACAAATTAATGAAATATATATTAGATGGTAAAAAATGGAGTGATATAGGACTAAATCAGTTATATGGAACAATAAATATTGCATCAACTGATCCAGTATCATCATCTCCTGGTGCTACATATTATGGACTATTGCTTGCAATACTATCTGGTGGAGAAGTAACAAGCGAAAACATAAATTCAAATTTACCTAAATTAAAAGAGTTCTATATAAAATCAGGTTATATGAATAATACTCCTGCAGACTTGTTTGAAAGATATTTGAAAACAGGTATGGGTGGAGAACCTATGATAGTAGATTATGAAAAAAGTATAATTGATTTTTCAAATTCAAATCCAAATGGATTTAATCAAGTAAAAGATGATATTAGAATTTTATATCCTGCTCCAACAAGTTGGAATAGTCACTGTTTTGCAGCGTTTACTGAAAATGGTAAAAAACTTCTTGAAGCATATAACGATCCTGAGATTCAAAAAATCGCTTGGGAAAGATATGGATTTAGAACAGGTATTACTGGTGGAACTTATGATGTAGCTAAGTTTGGAATAGGAATACCAAAATCAATAACAAGTACAGTAACATCATTAAAGATGGATACATATGATGAATTAATAAATTATTTGAAAGGAAATTAGTATGGAATTAAAAGTAGAAAAAGTAAAAGACAAAGAATTAGAAAAAATTGCAGAGATTGGGAAAGATGCTAGCGAAGAAAAGATTGAAGCATCACTTAATTATGACAATTTAACAAAGGATGAAAAAAAGGCAATTGATAAGTTCAATGAAGAAATTGATGTTTATGATCAAACTCAAATATTACAATTTGGTAATGCTGCACAAGAAAAGATATCTAAGTTTAGTGATTCAGTACTTGAAAACGTAAGAACAAAAGATGCTGGTGAAACAGGAAACTTATTAAGTGAATTAGTTGGTGAAATAAAGTCATTTGATAAAGCTGTAGATAATTCACAAAAGATGAATATTATCGAAAGATTATTCTCAAGTGCTAAAAAGAAATTTGATCAATTAGTAGCAAAATATAATAAGATTGAAAACAATGTTAATACAATTGAAAAAGGTCTTGAAAAAGATAAACTTCAAATGTTAAAAGACATTACTATTTACGATACAATGTATGAAAAGAATTTAGAGTATTTCAAAGAAATATCTTTATATATCATTGCAGGTGAAAAGAAACTTAAACAATTAAGAGAAGTTGAACTTGAAGAATTAAAGAAAAAAGCAAAAAAGAGTGGAGAACAACTTGATGCTCAAAAAGTTCAAGATATGGAAAACATAATTAATAGATTTGAAAAGAAAATATATGATCTTAAAACTACAAGAATTATTTCTCTTCAAATGGCACCACAAATTAGATTACTTCAAAATAATGAAGCTGAACTTGTAGAAAAGATTCAAAGTTCAATTACTAATACAATTCCACTATGGAAGAACCAAATGGTTTTAGCACTTGGTATTAACAATGCGAAGACTGCATTAAGACATCAACAAGAAGTATCTAAAGTTACTAATGATATGTTAGTAAAGAATAGTGAGACATTAAAGCAAGGAGCAGTACAAGTAGCAGAAGAAAGCGAAAGAGCTATTGTTGATATTGAAACACTTAAGAAAACTAACCAAAATATTATTGAGTCTTTAGATAGAGTTATTGAAATTCATGAACAAGGAAGAATCAAACGTCAAGAATCTGAAAAAGAACTTGAAAATATCGAAAAAGAACTTAAAGATAAGATGTTAGAAATTAAAGTTAAAAAAACAGAGGATTAATAAAATAATCCTTTTTTAACTATGAGGTAAATATATGGACGATAAATTAAGAAATATGTATGATGACTTCTTTGGAATGCCACTTGTTATGGATGATACTAAAGAAGAAACAAAAGAAAATGGAGAAAAAATAGATATAGATTCATTACTAATAGATGAATCATCTAAAGAATTATTAAAAAGAATAGTTCTTTATATGAATAATTACAACAATAATAAAGTAAAAAATTATATTACATTTAATATTCTTTTAAATTCAACTAATAAAGAAACAATAGATAAGATAATTACTCTTTTATCCAGTGAATCAAATAATTATATTGTTAATAATAAAATATCAGAATTATCTTTATATAATTTAAAGAAAGATATAAATGTTAACGATTTATATAAAAATGGATTAGTTACTTTTACTGATTTAAATGCTTTTGAAATGCGTGATACAGAAGATAAGAGTTTATTCTTATTCAATCTAAAGAATAATTTAAGTAATAAGTGTATTACATTATTGATTGGAAATAGTCATGATATAGATTCATTCTTAACATATGATAATGAACTTAAGAATAATTATTTTACTTTTAAATTAAATGAAACAAATCCTGATATTCAGGATGTATATAATGAAATACTATCTAAAGTAGAATTATCTGAAGATAAAAATGTTACTCTTTTAGATTACATAACAAGTACTTATCCAAAAAGAAATGAAAGTTTTATAAGTTATAGAGATAAACTAATTAATTATATTTCATTTAATAATGATGTTCCTAAAATTAGTGAATCTAAAACAAATGAAGAAATATTTGAAGAATTAAATGATTTAGTTGGACTTGAAGATGTTAAAAATGCATTAAAAGATTTAGTAAGTTTAATTACTTTAAAAAGCAAGACAGAAGGATCATTAAAGATAAAAGATATTAACTTACATATGTTATTCTTAGGTAATCCTGGAACAGGTAAAACAACAGTTGCAAGACTTCTATCTGGTATTTTGTACAACTTAGGATATATAAAAGAGAATAAATTAATAGAAGTATCAAGTAAAGATTTAGTTGCTGAATATGTTGGACAAACTGCTCCAAAGACTAATG
>JAEEGL015789750.1_pt1 | contig 10527 bp, 6 predicted proteins | sample 9134231 | NCBI WGS metagenome assembly JAEEGL01 (sample SAMN16246548, study PRJNA631951) | gut metagenome | biome: gut microbiome; feature: rumen; material: fiber-attached | host: Bos | place: Iran: Karaj | collected 2018-10
AATGATTTATTAATTACTCCTTGTGGAAGCCCTTGTTATGCTTCTCCTGAAATGGTTTCTGGAAATAAATATAATGGATTTAAAATTGATATATGGAGTTCTGGTATTATTTTATTTGCTATGTTATGTGGATATTTACCTTTTGAAGATGATTCTAATGATGTTTTATTTCAAAAAATTTTAGAGTGTAAATTAGATTATCCTGATTTTTTATCTGAATATTCTATTGATTTAATGAATAAAATTTTAGTCACTGATCCTCAAAAAAGAATTGATATTATTAATATTAAGAAACATCCTTTTTATATTCAAGGAAAAACTGTTTTTGAAAATATTCATTGTGAAATAGTTGAAATCAATAGAAAAATACATTATGATAATCCTATTACTTTAAATGATAATAATAATAATAATGAAATTTATAATAAAATTAATCAAAATATTAAGGAAATACCTATTAAAGTTAAAAATAAAAATAATAAAAAGAAGAAAGAAATACTCATTAAGACTGATAATGATATTAATATTAATAATAATAATAATATTATTATAAAATATCAAATTAATAATACAAATCCAAATAAAAATAAATTTGAGAATTTAAAAGATTTAAAAGAATTTATTATGTCATTTTCTTCTAAAGGTTTATTGAATGAAAAAATAAATAAAAATGTTAATAGAAGAAATACAATTGGGCAAGTTAAAAGAAATAAAAATTTATATTTTAAAGAAACTTTATCAGAAGGTTTTAAAAAAATATTATCTAATAATAAAAGAAATAACACAGAACAAGATTTTATGGATAAAGAATTAAATAAAAATAAGAAACAATCTTTATCTTTAAATCAATATAATACAAGTAGAAAAAAAAGTCCAAAACAAAATATAAAAAATAATAAAAATAAAACTTACAGAACAAACTATGAATTATTTAATTTAGAAAGTTATAAAAAAATAGAAAAATTATATAATAAAATTAATACATCAAATAATAATTTAGAAAGTTTTAAACATTCTTCAAATTATTTAAGAACTGAAATTCCAATAGAAAAAAAATATATTAAGAATAAAGTTTTTAAAAAGCCAATAATAAAAATTAAAGATAATAGAAATTCAAAAAAACAAAATTCCCTTAATTTTGAAGTAAAAAGAATGATACATTCAAATCATAAGAGAAATCATATTTCAATAACAAATAGAAAAATAAATGATTTATTAAAAAATAATTCTAAGCCATCAATAAATATTTCAGATATGAAATTAAAAAAAAATTATTTATTAACAAATGATTTTATATATGATAATAAATCTTTATTAAATAATCAAAATAATAAAAATAAAGCAAAATCAGTAAAAACAATTATTAAAAACTTAAATGAAAAAAATATTCATTCAATAATTTATACTTTAAGTAATAGAAATATTGATAAAAAAAATCAAAATAAATATATTAATCTATTATCAAAAAATAAAAAAAAACCAATTTTCAATTAAATTATTTATATTTTTTATTTTCTTCTTGATTTTAAATTTATAAATAAAAAATTAATTTTTTTTCGAATCAAAAAAACATTGTGATTTAGAGTTAAGTCATTGGATACAAAATTTTAAAATAATAGCTTCTTGTTTTTAAAAGGCAATAAAAGGTAAATTAGGAAAAAAAAATGATATATCTTATTTTTTTATAAAGAAAAATTAAAAAATTGTATATAAACAGTACAATTAAAATATTATCAATTTAAAGAAATTATGCTTAAAATTGGTCCTGAAGATATAATGTATTTAAATTCAACTGAATTTTTTTCTGATAATGATGAAGATAATATACTTAATATTAATTCTTTTAAATTTGATTTAGCAAAAGAAGAAATAAAAGATATTTTCAAATATAGAATAAAAAATGAAAATAATATTATTAATTTATATAATGGGTTAAAATCCTTTCATTGCAATTTTGATGAAAATAATTCTAATTTATCTCAAAAAATAAATGATTTTGATGAAGAAAAAATTTCAGAAAATTTAAAATCAAATTTATCAACTAGAGATAATTATTATTTAAATAGAAAAAAAAAAAGAAATATGTTTAAAGTAATAATAACCAGAAAAAAAATTGCAGGAAGAAAAAGAAAAAAAGATAAAGAAGAAGAAGAAGAAGAAAATATAAACATTCATTCTAAAAAAAGTAGAGATAATATAATAAGAAAAATTAAAGTTCATTCTTTTAAATTCGCCAAAAATTTAATTAATAATTGTATAAAGCATGAATTTGGAAAATTCAGTAGAAAAAAAATAAGAGCAATTAAAGGAGAATTAATTTCAGATATTACAATTAATTTTAACATTGAATTTTTTAATTCAACTTTAGAAAGAATTTTTTCTAATCCATTAAATCAAAAATATAAAAATAAAGATTTAAATCAAAATATTATTGAAATTAGAAAAATAAGACAATCAAAAGAAGCAAAATTAACTAATGAATTATTAGATACTACTTTTAATGATATTTATGATCTGTTTATTAATTATGAAAAAGAAAAAAATGTAAATAAGTTTATTAAACACATAAAAAAATCTAATATTAAATCTTTAAATGAATTTTTAAAAGATGAAAATCCAAAAGATAATGAATATATTAATAATTTACGATATTGTGCAATTAATATTAAACAATTTTTCAATCAAAAAAAAGCAAGAAATTCATTTAAGAAAGATAAAAAATTTATAGGAACAAATTTCGAAGGTTTTAAAAATAAATATTATTAACTAAAATTCAATTAATTATTTTTTTTTTGATTATGATGTTTTAAGGAAAAAAATAAAATAAATAATTAATCAATCAAAAAAAAAATTAATAATTTATTAATAAAAAAAAATGTCTCAAAATCAAAATTTACAAGATTACCTAAATAAAAATTTCCCTGAGAAAGAAGAAAATCAACAACAAAATACTACAAATTTCTATCCACAAACTCAATCATTTCTTCCTCAAAATTATGAATTTGAAAATTCAAATCAAAATTTATATAATCAAAATATAAATAATCCAAATTTATCTAATCCTAATTTATATAATCAAAATGTTTATAATCAAAATTTATATAATCAAAATTTAAATAATCCAAATATAAATAATCCCTTTCAAAATCAACAATCTCAATCATTAATGCAAAAAATAAATTCAACAGCTTCAAATGTTTTAGATTTTTTTAAAAGTAAAACTGAAAATATCTCAATTCCCAAAAATCCTCTTATAAAAGTAGATTATTCTCAAAATTTATTACCTTTAAATCAAAATTGTTTTGAAGAAGAAATTAAAAATAATATTATTGAAATAAATAGTATAAAAATAGAAAAAGGACAATTAAATGATATGACAATAATATCTTTAATTCAAAATCCAAGAGTAATAAATGACTCTTATTTTAAAAATAAATATGTTTTATATGATATTATTACTCAACAATTTAATTGGAGTGTTTCAAGAAGATATTCTGATTTTATTTGGTTAAGAGAAACTTTACAAAGTATTTTTCCTGGTGAAATTATTCCTGTTTTACCTAAAAAAAAAATAGGTAATAGAAGATTTGATAAAGACTTTATTGAAAAAAGAAGTAAAGGATTACAAAAATTTTTAGATAATGTTTTATTAAATGAAAAGTTTAAAACTTGTGAAAATTTATTAGTTTTTCTAAATTGCGCAGATAGAAATTTTTTTGAACAACAAATGAAATTATTTAATCCAAATATATTAAAACCAACTTTTGTAAATCAAATAAGAAGTTTCGAAGGAAAAGTAAAATTAATAAATTTTGAAAATTTACAAAATTCTAAGAATTATTTTAATAATTTAAATAATTTTTTAAAATCACAAAATGAAACACTTCAAATCATTCATCATAATTTAAATAAATTTCATATGAATTTAGCAACAGCTTGTACAAATTTAGATGAAGTTGAAAAAGGTTTTAAAAAATTAAATGAAATATCTAAAAAAATAAATTTATCTAATAATATGTGTAATGTGTATGAACAATATGAAATTTTTTTTAAAAATTGGAAAAGATTACAAATAAATCAAACTTGTGTTATTAAAGATGTTGTTAATAATTTTTTTAAAGATATTAAAGGGAAATGTCAAACTTTTTCTGATTTAATTTCTTTACAAGAAAATTTAAAAGATGATTATATTAATAAAAGTAATAAATTAAATTTAAAAAAAGAAAGTTTATGGAATCAAATGGATATTAAAAAATGGGAGTTAAATCAAATGGAAAATATTGATATGATGTTAATTTATAGAGATAAAAATTATGCTAAGGAAAAAATGTGTTTTAAAGAAACTAATGATTTAAAAGGAATTAAAAGTTTCATTCAATATTTTTATTATTGTAATTATATTAATTATAATATTTTATTTAAGGAATTTGAAAAAAGTTATGTTGATAATTTACAAGAATTTTCTAATCAAATTCAACCTAATATAACTGATGGAGTTGAAGTTTGGAGTCATTTAAGTAGTAATATTAGAGTTGAATAATAAGAGTTAATAAGATAATAAATAAACAATATTTAATTTAGTTTTAATCATTTTTTGAATTTAATGGTAATACTTTAAATTAAATTTAAAAAATATTTTTTTTATACTAAATATTTTTATATAGAATAAATAAATAAGTTCTTATCATTTTTATAATTTAATTTAAATTAATTAAAGGATTAAATGTTGTGGATTTATATTAAATTAAAATGAATTGAAGATAATTATTATAAAAAAATAAAAAATTTCCTAAATTAACTTTTAATGAAAAACATTATTTTAAATCAAAAGAAGAAATAATTCAAGATTTAATTTTTCAAAAAAAGAAGACATTAAAAAGGGAGTTGTAATTCCATAATTTGTTCTAGATTTCAAAGATTAATCTATTTTTTTTAAATTTATATATAAATAACAAAGCAAAATGATAATAAAAATTCTATAATAAATTATAATGATTGATTGTTAAAATATTTTATTTGGGTATAAACATTCTAATTGTAAAAATCAATTAATAAAAGAGATTTATTTGAGTTTAATATTGGGATTTAGATATATATCTTTTTGAGAATTATATAATTCAATTTTATTCTATTTATATAAAAATTATAAGCAACATTTTAAATTTTATAATATTTTTTATTAAATAAAAATTATATTTACATATTTTACCTTTATTATAATATTTATAATCTATTTTTTAATAATTTCCTTATAATTATTTTAAGGAAATCAAATAAACAAATTAATACTTAAATGATTTATTTCAATTTAATACAAATTTAAAATGTATTTTCAAAATGAATCTCAACTATATACAAAGATAATAATTTATTTATTTGCTATATAAAGAGCAAATCTTCTTTTTAAATTATAACTTTCATGATTTAATTCTAAAACTTTATTTCTTAAAGTAGTATTATTACTGGTGAAATTTCTCTTTAGAAAAACAGGATTATCAACTTTATTAATAAAGTTTAGAATTAAATCAATTAAATCTTTATCAGAATATTTTGGAATCATAATATTATTAATATCCATTTCATTATAACTAAGAAATTTTTTACAATAAGTTTTTGCAATGAATTCTAAATCTTTCCTTTCAAATAATTTTAAATCTATCTCTTGTAAATCATTTAGAAATTTATTTTGATTATCCTCAGAATTTAAACATGTTATTAAATCATTAAATTTTTTTAATATTTTTTTCTTTTTTAAATTTTTAATTTTATTCTTTTGAAAAGTATAAAAATTCATATTTGACATTAAAATGCTTTTTTTATTACTTTTTTTAATATTTTTATTACTTTGTTCTTCTTTTCTCGAATTAGAAAAAGTAGTAACAGAAGTATCATCTAAATTAGCAGAAAAAATATTAGGATTAAATTTAGATATTTTTTTTTTATTAATTAATAAAAAAGGAATATATCTTTCTTTTAAAGATGAATATCTTGTTCTTGTTGTTGGAATAATATTTTGAATTGATTGATTATATTCTTTTATTTTTTTATTTTCTTCTTTTAAATAAATATTCATTGCTGTATCTTTTATTAAATCTATCATATTTGGTTTTTTATAACTTTGAGTTTGATTTAATTTTTTTTCTTTTAATAAAGAATAATTCTTTTCAGGTTTTTCTAATTTATATTTTATTAATTCTTCTTTAACTAAACTTTCTTCTTTTTTTAAAAAACTTAAATATTTATTTTCTTTTCTTTTTGTAAATTTATTTATAAAAGAAGGTAAATTCGATTTTTTAAGATTAATAGCATAATAATTTTTTATTTTTTTATTTTCCATTAAAAGAGGATTAGGTTTAAATAAATTACGTTTTTCTTCAAAATCAAAAGATTTATATCCTTTATCTTTATATTCTCCAATTAAATCCCTATAACTTTTTTCAATATAATTTGAATTGAATTTTTGTATTCTATTATAGGAATCAATTAAAACTTCATTTTCTTCAGATAAATTTTTTATATAATTATCCAAATCACTATATTTTTTATTAAATTTCTTTAATTTTTCTTTATCATATCTAAGAGATATTGTGCTTAGTGTTGGTTTTAAAGAATAAAATCTTGGAATTTTTAATTGTTTTATATTTCGATTTTTAAATTTTTTGATATCTAATTTTTTTAAAAGTTTTGTGTTAATCATTTTTTGGTTTTTTATTAAATAACTTTTTATAATAATCTAATAAATAAATATTATAAATTAATTCGTAAATTTCAAAAAATCTAAAATAAAATCTCGATTAAAAACATTTATTTTTTAATTAATCATTGGAATTAATTCTTAATAATTTAATTTAATATATTCTCAAAATATATCGAATTTATAATCAATATAACTAAAAACAAAAGAATATTCCAATCAAATAAAAAAGATGATTCCCAAAAATAGAAAATAACAAACTAAACATTAAATAAATTTATCAATTATCAGAAACAATAATCACGAAAAAAAATATAATAAAAATTAAAAAGCCTATATTTTTCAATTTCAAAAAAAAAAAAAAAAAAATGTCTAATAAGCCAAAAAAAACAAATGAAGAACCACAAAAAAAAGAAAGTAAAAGATTATCAGTCAGAGTAGAATCATCAACAGATACGAATAAACAACAAGTACAAGTACCTCGTAAAAAAGGATCTCAATTACAAACAGAAAAACTAACATCAAAAATGATGTTAGAAGATTTAAAAAATCCATTTCCAAAAGACAAAAATAAAAAAACAATAGAAAAAATTCATACTGAGAAAGAATATTCATTTATTCCAAATTTAACTCAAGAAATAGAATTTTCATATAAAGAAGATCAAAATAAAAAATATAAAGAATCAATGGAAGATAAAGGGAAAAGTATAATAAATTATTTAGAAAACCCAAAATATTATTTATTTACATTATTCGATGGTCATGGAGGAGATTTTGTAAGTACATATTTACAAAATTATTTTGATAAATATTTAAAGAAAAACTTAACAAAATTTACCGAAGAAGAAATAAAAAATAGTATAACAAAAACATTTTTAGAAATTGATAATGCAATGAAGGAAAAAAGCATTCATGTAGGATCAACAGGAACAATAGTATTAATAATAGAAGAAAAAAATAATATATTAATATACGGTGGAAATGTAGGAGATTCAAGATGTACTTTATTTAATGAAAAAAACTTTGAAAGATTAAGTTTTGATCATAGAGTAGAAGATAAAAAAGAAAAAGAAAAAATTATTAATTCTGGAGGTATGATTGAAGAAGGAAGAGTAAATGGTCAATTAATGTTAACTAGAGTTTTTGGTGATTTTGATATGAAAAAATCAGGAGTTAAATGTGAACCTTATTTATTTTCTAAAGTTATTGAGAAAAATATTACAAATCAATTTTTGATTATTGCTTCTGATGGAATTTGGGATATTATTGATGAATGGGAAATTAAAGATTATATTTTTGATATTTGTAGAGATTATGAAGGATCTGGGGAAAGTGTTACTAAACATATTTGTGATAAATTAGTTGATGATGCTTTACAAAGTGGAAGTTGGGATAATATTAGTTGCTTTGCTATTAGATTATGTTAAAGATTTTTATTTTTACTTTTTCTTTCTTTTTTTATTATGATTTTTATTATTTTTTATTATATTTTTTTATTAAGTTAGGTTTCAAATTTTGTTTTTTTTAGTCAATAATTTTATTGTTTGTTATTTTTTATAATTAAATAAATAAATGTTTTATGATGTTCATATTATTAGATAAAAATCAAATTCTGATTGAATAAAAATTTGTTAATATTTTATTAAATCAAAAATAAAAATTAAATATTTAAATTAAACATCAATATTTATAACTTTTTTATAATTATCAAAAATAATTTCATAAGTTCATTCATAAAAATTAAATTAAATTTATTAAAAGAATCATTAATATCTTAAAAATTCAGGATAATTGACCTAAATTTCTTTTCTAACAATCTTTAAATGTCTTCATCATATTCTTCACAAATATATACATTAAGATAATTTTTCCATAATAAAATAATTTGATATGAAATCCTTTAATTCAAAGTAAATTAATCAGATATTAAAATTTCAATAATAAGATTACTTGAAATAAATAAATAATAAAATCATTTTATTTTTTCAAATCAAATAATCATTATTATTACTTTCATTTCTAAGATAATAAATATGTTTTACTTCTTCTTCAATATATTAGGTTTATTTTATTAAATATTATTGAATGTCATAATATGATTATTCCAAAATAATTAAACGTTATGTTAGATCAATCAAAACATTAAAAAAAATTTCCATTAATAAATAGACATATATCCCTCTAATATTCTAATTGTTAACTAAAAATAAAATAAATAAACATATAAAATTTTATATAAGTCCCTTTTATCTTATCATTTTTCTAATAAATCCATATCATTTCCATCTTATTAATTTTTGAAGAATTTTAAATTTTAATATTAAAAAAAATATAAAATTATTAAAAAAGGAAAATTTGTTTTATAAGAATAAAATATAATAAAATTTATAATAATTAATCTCCAATCTGTAAAAGACATTTAAAATTTTAATTCATATCATTAATTTTTATTCAAAAATTATCCTAAAATTCAAATTCTTTAAATTTCTATTTTTAAATGACTTTTAATCAATAATAAATATTATAAAATAATAAATTTATAGTATAATAATGAATAAAGAACAAGTAAATTCTTTCAATATAAATACAAATGAATCATGTAACACAAAAAAAGAAATAAAAAATGAAGAAAAAACATTAAATCCAAAAACTCCAAAAAAAATAATGCAAAAGTCAAATATAAAAACAGAAGAAAGTCATAATATTAAAAATAATATAATAAATAAAATTGATGTTCCGCCTTTTAAATCAAAAGAAGAAGAAACTTCAAAAAAAGAAAAAGAAAATATTATAAAAAATGAAAATTTTAAAAAAGAAGAAAATGAAGTAATAATAAAAAAAGAAAAGCAACCACAAAGAAAAAAAGAATGGAAATCATGGTCTTCACAAGAAAAATTAATGTTTTATGAATTAATAGCAAATGGAGGAAATTATTCAAGTTTACAAAAATTATTTAAAACAATGAATGATGTAAATAAAAAATATATAATAAATTTAAATTAGAAAATAGGAACAAAAAGCACTGAAAAAATAAGAGATTTTTATTATAGAATGTTAAAACATGTAAATTTACTTTTAAAAAGAGCAGGAGAAATTGGTATATATAGTAGAAATAGAGATGAAGTTCTTTTAGCTTTAAGTTGTTATGGTAAATTAATTACTTCTTCACCTCAAAAAAATGTAAATTAAATATATTTAATTTATTTAGAAATGGAATATGAAAACTTTAAATAAACATCCTCGACTTTTTAAAAAAATTGCAAATACACTTAAAAAACTTATTCAAAAACAAATTAAATTAGTTAGAAGTAAAATGATTAATGTGAAAAATAATGGCGGAAATAAAAATAATAGTAAAACTTCTTCTAATAATAAAATTATTCATAATAATAATAATAGAAATAAACCAATTGCTAATGGTAATAATGAACAAACTGATTTTTCAAGAATAATTTCTATTTCTTCCTTTAGAAAAATTCCATATGATAATTTTATTTTAAGATTAATTCCATATGATAATGAAACATATATAAATATGTTAAAAAATAATTACTCACCAAAAGTATTAATAACAGTTTCAGATTATAAATCAATCCATTTTATTTTGAAAATATTATCTGATAAGTGGAAAAATATAATTAAAATAAATCCAAAAATGACTCTTTATTTAATTCCAATTTCTGAGTTTTGGATACCACATGAATTAATATATTTTTCTTTAAATGATAATAAAAGAGCTTATGATATTGGAGATATTTATACTGCTTATGGATCTCCAAAAACTAATGAATTAATTATGAATTATCAATGGACTGATGAAATAAAAAAATTTC
>JAEEGL017101182.1_pt1 | contig 10527 bp, 6 predicted proteins | sample 9134231 | NCBI WGS metagenome assembly JAEEGL01 (sample SAMN16246548, study PRJNA631951) | gut metagenome | biome: gut microbiome; feature: rumen; material: fiber-attached | host: Bos | place: Iran: Karaj | collected 2018-10
ATTTGACAGTTATAGACTTATGTCCGCAAGAAAAGAAAAATTACTGGAAGAAAACGATAAATAGGTATAATCTCTAGGTGTCAACTTTAATTCGTTTAGGTGGTCAACTTTTACGATCGTTTAACAAAAGTTCCTATATCTGAATCAGAATTGGATTTAATTGAAAGAGAATTGTACTCTGGCAAATACCAAGAACTAGAATACGAGGGTTTATTCAGAGACATACATCCATATCCGATAGTAATACCGACAAAATATATTTTTGAACATTTGAATCAATACACAAATACGTTTAAGTACTTATGCACTCCTAGTAAAAGTTTATCGATGAGAATTTTTATTTACTTAGAACGGTATTGTGGGCGGTTAAAAAAAGAATTTTTATTTTGACAAATCGCTACTTAGCAATAGTCACCAATAGTTAAACCAAAATTCTTGACGTTAGGCTTTGCGTTCCGAGAGCCCCTACCGGGACAGATGTCTACATGGGAGTTGAGCTTCCTGGCAGGGCCGTTCGCTAGCATCCGGAAAAATTCCCGAATGTAAGACGTATGGTAGAGTCGGATGACTTCTTCATGATGCAGGAATACAACAACGTAAAAGCCTATTATGAAAAGCTGCGGAGAAGGATTCAGGACGAAGAGGATTCGGATGATTTGTTTGATTAATACAAGGAACTTCTTCGGAGCTTTAATCTGAGGAATTACATTTGTACTTTAGAGATGCTCAGAAATATATTCACATAGTGAAGACATAAACCAGCTTTGTTATTTGATATTTCCCTAAACCTGGTTAGAAATTATGCTAAGTATCCTTGATTTTAATGAATTTGTGGAATATTGCTAGAAAACCCGTAGTTTGGTTATGATAAGATGTGTGACAATTGGGTATTCCATAATGTCTGATACAAATTGTCTTTACCTTATTGATCTGAGCGAGTAAAGATTTATGATGACGATTTAATTGATTGTTCCCGTGGTCTAACAACAAAAAGGTACTAATAAAAAATGGCAGATAAAAATACGGCTGATATAGGTTTTGAAGGCACAATATGGGAAGCTGCCTGCGTTCTTCGTGGAAACCTTGATGCTTCAGAATACAAGAGTGTAATTTTAGGATTGATTTTCCTTAAGTACATTTCAGATAAATTTGAAGAGAGGTATAAAGCACTCGTTGAAGAAGGTGATGGTTTCGAGGAAGACGTGGACGAGTACACTTCTGAAGGTATCTTTTTTGTGCCATCAGGAGCAAGATGGTCAGATATTTCTAAGCATGCCCATGAAGAAAACATAGGAACAGTCATAGATGAGGCAATGCGTGCCATTGAAAAGGCCAATAAACGTTTAAAAGACATTCTTCCGAAGAACTTTGCAAGAAAAGAACTCGACAAGAAGCGTCTAGGAGATGTGGTTGATCTTTTTACCAATATCAAGATGATTGATCACGGAAATGAGAAAGATATTCTTGGTAGAACTTATGAGTATTGTTTATCTAAATTTGCCGAACAGGAAGGCAAACGTGGTGGAGAGTTTTTTACACCGTCATGTGTAGTACGAACCTTGGTGGAAATTTTAAAGCCTTTCAAAGGTCGTGTGTATGATCCGTGCTGCGGTAGTGGTGGTATGTTTGTTCAATCAGCAAAATTCATCGAAAGCCATAGTGGAAACATAAATAACATTTCAATTTACGGTCAGGATTCTAATCCGACAACTTGGAAGATGGCTCAAATGAACTTAGCTATCCGCGGGATAGAGCCAAATCTTGGTGAATACGCTGATGATTCATTTGCCGGAGACTTACATCCTACTCTTCGGGCAGATTTTATTATGGCTAATCCACCGTTCAACTTATCGCCTTGGTGGAATGAAAAGCTTGATGGTGATGCCCGTTGGCAATATGGCACTCCACCAACAGGTAATGCAAACTTTGCATGGATTCAGCACATGATTTATCACTTAGCCCCTGCGGGACGTATAGGCTTAGTTTTAGCTAACGGGGCTCTGTCTTCTCAGACTGGTGGCGAAGGAGAAATCAGGAAGAACATAGTGAACGCTGATTTGGTTGACTGTATCATCGCGCTACCAACACAGCTGTTCTATACAACCCAGATTCCCGCATCATTGTGGTTTTTAAGTAAACAAAAGAAGCAAAAAGGTAAAACCCTATTTATCGATGCCCGTAAATTGGGAACGATGGTGACCAGAAAACTGCGCGAACTAAAGGATGAGGATATCAAGAAACTTGCTGATACCTATACCGCGTTCACGGATGGTTCTTTGGAAGATGTAAAAGGCTATTGCGCTGCCGTAGACACTTCAGAAATTGCAAAACAGGATTACATTCTTACCCCTGGACGCTATGTAGGAATTGAAGAGCAGGTAGATGATGGCGAGCCTTTTGATGAAAAAATGACAAGACTGACCGTCGAGTTATCTGATTTATTTGCGAAGTCCCACGAACTGGAATCAGAGATTAGAAAGAAGCTGGGGGCAATCGGGTATGAATTATAAGCTTTCAGAATTGTGTGAGTACGTCAAGGGCAAAGTTAATGTCGAAGCACTAAATTCTGCTAACTATGTTTCTACAGAGAATATGCTGCCTAACAAGGAGGGAATTGTACAAGCAACAACCCTTCCTTCACTTGGACAAACTCAGATTTTTAAGAGCGGAGATGTATTAGTATCTAACATTAGGCCGTATTTTAGGAAAATTTGGTACGCACAGTTTGATGGCGGTTGCTCTAATGATGTTCTTGTTTTTCGAGCCAAAGAAGGTGTAAACGATAGATTCTTATATTATGTTCTTGCGAATGATTCGTTTTTCGATTATTCCATGGCTACGTCTAAAGGAACAAAAATGCCCCGAGGGGACAAATCTTCGCTCATGAAATATGAAATTCGCGACGTTGCATATAAGAATCAAGATAAAATTGCAGAGATTTTAGAGGTTTTAGACCAGAAAATTCAGGTAAATAAACAGATAAATGATAATTTATCTAAGTTGTCGCAGATGCTATATTTACAATTATCTGACTCGGTATCTGGTAATAATGAACAACCTCTGTCAGAAATTATTGATATACGCGATGGAACTCATGATTCCCCAAAAAGCCAAACGTTTGGCTATCCTCTCATAACATCAAAGCATCTGCTTCCATTTGGGGTTGATACTTTGTCTGCTAATTTCATTTCACAATCTGACTACGATAAAATTAATGAGCGTAGTAAAGTAAATACGTACGATATTCTCTTTAGCATGATTGGAACCGTTGGATTAGTATCTTTAGTTATTGAAGAAAATGTCGACTTTGCAATCAAAAATGTAGGTCTTTTTAAGACATCAGAACATCCAGATTTAGTACCATATATTTTCGAATACCTTAAAAGTTATAAAACAAGCGTTAAAATTGATAGTTGCCTTGCCGGTAGTACACAAAAGTATATAAGCTTAGGTGAACTAAGAAAATTACCAATAGTTATACCGACGCCAGAACAATTAAAAAATTATAATTCCATTGCTAAACCAATTATTAAACAAATTGCATCCTTGACAGCAGAAAACAAAGCATTGGCCCAACTGAGAGACTCACTGCTACCTAAATTGATGTCTGGAGAGATAGATGTTTCTAACATCAATTTTTAAGCCACTAAATTATCATTTATATGCGAGTAATTTTTACCTATGATGTGAGTTACTTAAAAGAAAAATTAGACGTTGTGAGGTTATTCTCTTAAAGTGTGACTAAAATTAATCACAATGCGCAGAAATACAAAAAAGGAGAATCAATTATGCCTATTTCATTTACAGAGCAAACCTATGAAGAGGCTATTGTTGAATTGTTTGAGAATATGGGGTATGAGCATATTTATGCCCCGGATTTTGAACGAGATTATACAAGTCCTTTTTTAGATTCTGTTTTAGCTGATAGTCTTGTTCGCCTCAATAATGGATTGCCAAAGGATGCATTGGATGAGGCTTTGATTTGCTTAAGGGATTTGGAAGCTGGAAGCTTGCTTCAAAAGAATGCGAGATTCACAGATTATCTGCAAAACGGGATTACAGTAAAATCCTATGAGAATAACGAAGAAAGATCTTTAGTTGTCAAACTGATTGACTATAAGGACATCAAGAAAAACACCTTTTACGTAGTCAACCAATTTACCTTTATTGAAAACGGCATTAACCATCGCCCGGATGTCATTCTTTTTATAAATGGCCTTCCATTGGTTTTAATGGAACTTAAAAGCCCATCAAGAGATGAAGTTAATGCGGAAAACGCGTACAACCAAATCCGTAATTACATCCATGATATCACTTCATTGTTCTATTACAATGCCATATGCGTGATCAGTGATCTTACAACCAATAAAGCAGGTACAATAACTTCAGGTCTTGACCGTTTTATGGAATGGAAGAGCAAGGATGGAGAATATGAGAATACGGCCTATGTTCAGTTCGAGACCTTTTATGAAGGAATGTTCAAAAAAGAGCATTTAATTGATCTCCTTAAAAACTTCATTTTGTTCTCTGGGCCAACTACAGGACGTTTTAAAGTTTTGGCTGGATACCATCAGTTCTTTGCCGTTAGGCAGGCGATTGAAAGAGCTAAAGAAGCAACTAGTCCAATGGTTAAAACGGAAGACAAAGGCAAAGGTGGTGTTTTTTGGCATACTCAGGGATCTGGTAAATCACTGTCTATGGTCTTTTATGCTCATATGCTTCAAGAGGCTTTGGAAAGTCCAACTATTGTGGTTTTAACAGACCGTATAGATCTTGATGACCAGCTTTTTTCACAATTTGCACAATGCGCTGATTTTTTGCGGCAAACCCCAGTTCAAGCTGAAGACAAGGAGCATTTGGTAGAACTTCTCGATGGCAGAGACGCTAATGGGATTATTTTCTCCACAATGTTTAAATTTGAACAAGGAGATAGACCGTTATCGGAAAGACGCAATATTGTTGTAATGGCTGACGAAGCGCACCGTAGTCAATATGGGTTAGTAGAAAAAGTTGTAAAGAAAACAAACGAAGATGGTCAAGAAGAAGCTCATACAGTTATAGGCCATGCCAGAATTATCCGCGATGCTTTACCAAATGCAACCTTTATCGGCTTTACGGGAACCCCAATATCCACCAAGGATAAGAGCACTACAGAGGTATTCGGTGGCTATATAGATTTTATTTATGACATGACTCAAGCTGTTGAAGACGGAGCCACAAGACCAGTGTATTACGAAAGCCGAGTTGTTAAGCTGAAATTGGATTCGAAGACCCTGGAGGCTCTTGATAAGAAGTATGAATGTTTAGAACAGGTATCAGATCAGGAAACCATTAAGAAAAGCAAAAGCATGATGGGCCAGATGGAAAGCATTCTTGGTTCAGATTCTACCATACAGTCTCTTTGCGAGGATATTGTAGATCACTACGAAAAATATAGAGCCAATCTGCTTACGGGAAAAGCGATGATTGTTGCCTATTCCAGACCAATAGCTATGAAGATTTATCGTAAGCTTCTCGAATTATGTCCGAGTTGGTCAGAAAAAATTGGTGTGGTTATGACCGGAGGGAATAATGATCCGGAAGACTGGAAAAATATTATAGGAACGAAAGCCCATAAGGAAGAATTAGCAAGAAAGTTCAAAGACAACGACGATCCAATGAAAATTGCCATTGTGGTTGATATGTGGCTTACCGGCTTTGACGTGCCGTCATTGGCTACCATGTACGTTTACAAACCAATGTTTGGCTACAATCTTATGCAGGCTATAGCCAGAGTTAATCGTGTATTTAAAGACAAAGAAGGCGGTCTTATTATCGATTACGTTGGTATTGCCTCAGCTCTAAAAGCTGCTATGAAGGAATACACAAAGAGAGACCAGGCAAAGTATGGAAACATGGATATAGCCAAGGTTGCCTATCCGAAATTCCAAGAAAAATTACAGGTTTGCAAAGATCTCATGCACGGTTTTGATTTTAGCGGATTCATTGAAGGTTCCCCTCTCACCAAAGCCAAGATTATTACCGGGGGCGCCAACTTTATTTTGGATGCAAAAGCTCCAAAGAGAAAGAATCTGTTTCTGAAGGAAGCTTTATTGTTGAGGCAGGCAAATTCGTTATGCGCCAGTATGACGACGGAAATGGAACGGCATGAAGCAGCATACATGGAAGTGGTTCGCTCTACAGTTGCAAAGATCACTTATGGCGGAACAGGAGGAAAGCATCTATCTCTAAAAGACATTAATGAACAAATTAATGAGCTTCTTAAATCAGCAGTTCAAAGTGATGGAGTAATTAATTTATTCGAAACCAAAGATAGCGGGGAGAGCTTTAATCTGTTCGATCCTTCAGTTTTAGAAGAGATTTCTAAAATGAAGGAAAAAAACATAGCTGTTGAAATACTAAAGAAATTAATGGCAGAACAGGTATCCGTCTACAAAAGAACAAATGTTGTTCAGTCTCAGAAGTTTTCAGAAAAGTTAACTAAATTGATGAATTCCTATTACAACGGCCTAATCACAAACGAAGAAGTAATCAAAGAACTTTTAAAAACAGCTGAAGAAATTGCCCACATGTACGAGCAGGGACAAAAGCTTGGACTTTCTGAAGAGGAATTAGCGTTCTATGACGCTTTAACCAAACCTGAGCATATTAAGGATTTCTATGAAAATAAAGAGCTAATAGCTTTAACTAAAGAGCTCACTGAAATGCTTCGTAAGAACCGAACAATTGATTGGCAGCAGAAAGAGACTGCCAGAGCTTACATGCGTAAATTGGTGAAGCGCCTGCTTAAGAAATACAAATATCCGCCAGAAGATTATGATTTTGCAATTGACACAGTTATAAGCCAATGTGAATTGTGGACTGATAACGTGACTGTGTAGTCTGGATGCAATATAGCTTTTAGATAATGGAATAAATTTATGGACAAAATCAATAAAACAGATACATTAGAAAAAATTTTGGCAAAGCGGAGTTTTTCCATCGACGTATTCCAACGAGAGTATAGATGGGGAAGAAAACAGATTGAACAAATGTTATCAGACTTTCAAAATACTTTTGAAGAGTTTTACGATCCGAAGGACCATAACACAACCGCAGACGTTATAAATTATGGCTACTATTACATGGGCTGTATTATATGCACAGAAGGCACACCAAGCAAAATAATAGATGGACAACAACGTCTCACATCATTAACTCTTTTGCTTATCTATTTAAATAATCTGCAAAAAACTCAACCGAAGCAAATCAATTTTGACGATATGATTTATGCAGATCATTATGGCGTTGAGCACTTTAATATAAATGTTGAAGAAAGGTATCTATGCTTAAAAGCTTTGCTCGCTAATGATACAACATACAGGCCTACAAATGAAAGTTCACAGAATATGATGGATAGATATAAAGATATTGAAGAATTATTCCCTGATGAACTTAAAGGTGAGGCTTTAGCTTATTTCATATATTGGCTTAAAGACCATGTCTTACTGTTAGAAATCGATACCCCATCAGAAGATGAGGCTCACACGATTTTTCTAACTATGAACGATAGAGGGTTAAGTCTAAATAGCGCCGAAATGATGAAAGCGTATGTTATTCAACAAATTACTGAAGATGACAGGTATAGGGTAAATCGTATTTGGCAAGAAAACATTAATCAAATAAAAGGAATTTTATGTTACGAGGAAGGTGGAATTGTTAATACCGAAGATGTTGAGTATATCTCTACATGGCTTCGTGCTAAATATGCCTGTAGTTTGAGGGAGGGTAAAAAGGGAGCAAAAGAGGAGGATTTTGAGCAACTCGGTGAGAAGTTTCATGAATGGGTGCGTAATAATGCCAAGACAAAGATGGATCTAACTAACTCTGTAGATTTTGTGAATTTCGTTACCGCTGAAATGACAAAGGTAACTAAGCTGTATTTAAATTTAAGGAAATACAGTCAGACATTAACAAAAGATTATGAGGATGTTTTTTACAATGCTAATAGAGATTTGAATTATCAAGTATTACTTATTATCTCTGCCATAAAAAATGATGACGACGACGATAAGATCAAAAGAAAGATTCAAATGATTGCGAAATTTATTGATATTTTTGCATCCCTCAGGATTTTTAATTTTAAGAAAGCAAATTGGAACTCCAATAAGTACATGTTATTTAGAATTATGCGTGAAATACGTAATCAAGACTGTAAATTTATTGGTTTGTCCTTAGTAAAAAATCTGCGTCGAATGGATACGAGTATAGAGGGGCTTGCTAATTTTAGACTTAATCAATATTCAAAAAGATACATGTTGCATTTTTTAGCTCGTTTTACTTCATATGTTAATGAATTAATGGGGAATCCTTCTAGTTTCGATATCTATGTAAACAGAAAAAGAAAAGGTAATACATACGATATAGAACATATCCTACCCGATGACTTCGATAGCTACCAAGATGCTTTTAATGATGTAGATGATTTTAATTCGAGCCGGCAATTGCTAGGAAATCTAATCATTCTGACTCAGGATAAAAATCGAAGTTATCAAGATATGCTATATGAGGAAAAAGTAAAAAAGTATGTGGGAGACAATGTCTTAGCACAAGCGTTGAATGATGTGGCATATCATAACAATCCCAAATTTTTAGAAATTGCTCGGTATTATGGATTTAATCCTATTTCGAAATTCACTAAAGCTAGTATAGCTGAACGAACAGAAATATATTTACGATTAGCCAATGATATATGGGATTATGATATCATCAAAGAATTGGCTGGCGGTTGGTCAGACGATGAAGAAAAGATTCTTTTAAAAAAAGAAAAAGCAAAAGAATTTACTGTTGAGTATAGTGATAGAAGTTGGGCAGATGCACGAAAGTATGGTTTTCTTTCTGCTAATATCTGCGGCTCTGGCAAGAGCCTAAAAAACATACAAGAAGGCGATATAATTTACTGCCACATAGCTGGTTTTGGTTTTGTTGGAATTGGTCAGTGTTTATCTTCAGCTGTTCCAATGAAAAATTTTTATGTGGAGGACGCGGGTAATAAAATTCCTGTTTCTCAAATTGAATGGTTATCCCCTTCGTTTAAATCTAAGTTAGATGAAAATCTTGAACTTTTTATACAGATAGATTGGAAATGCACGGTAGAGAAGCCAGAAGACGGATATAAAGAAAAAGGTCTTACTATATTACCATTGGTTGCATATTCTTTGAATGATCAAACTACATATAAAAAGGTGAAACAGTATTTTAAATATGAGAAATAAGAGCTTAATAATAAAAAGTCTTGCGGAGAAGTTTAGATGACCGAACAAGAGTTGATTACCACACTTATTGAGATGGTTAAGAGTGATGATTCTAAAAAAGATAAAGACCAGTTATTAGAAGCATTAATGTATACAGAGATTCAATTGGATAGGACAACACAGCATTCAAGCAAGTTAAATCATTTCTGGGAAGACATCATCGTTTTGACTTCTCCTTCATTTTTTAAGATTATTGAGAAGAACAAAGAGTATATAATAAGCCTTATTAACAAGATTTATCCGGATTGCGATTCATACCCTTATGAATTATTAAATGTTAAATTTAGACCTTGTCTATTGTCTGGGTCAATAAATAATGGGGAGCAAGATGTTATATTTGATGCTATTAAACAATATCTCATTAACGAGATACGAGCAGCTAAGTATTTGATATGGGTCGCTATGGCTTGGTTTACGGATAAGGAAATATACAATGAGCTACTTATTAAGAAAAAACAAGGTTTAAATATTCAAATTATCCTAGATAAAAATGATACAAACGAGACAACAGAATTTGACCTGGAAACTCATTTTGATGTTTACCGAATGAAGGTAAGCTCAAAATATAAGAATATCATGCATCTTAAGTTTTGTATTATTGATTTAAAAAAGGTTTTGCACGGCACATATAACTGGACAAGAGCAGCAAGTTACAATAAGGAAGGCTTAGATCATTCATCATATCCTACGATTGTAGATAAATATGCAGATGAATTCATGTCTCTAAAAAAAGAATGTCTGGAGCAACAAAATTCACTGTAAGTCACCTTAAATTAGAGATTGCACCAGATGAGATGAGAGCTGATTATTCCCTTTAAAATACATTACAAGCTGAGATATAGAGTAATATTGTCTGCGAGATGAATGATAACGATTGTTTCTGCCTGAAATGCTATGGTGAAATGTTAGCGTATACGTCATACTATACGCTAACAATGTTTCAAAATTTAAAAACAGTAAGGGAATCCGTTAGTAGTGATTTCTTGTAATGGAAAATAAGAATTTATCAGTTCATTATTTACTAGAATTACAGATTTGTTATAAGCTAAAAAAGAAGAACTTGATACAAATTATTAAAGTATTACTTTCAGGATTTAGGGTGTGACATAAAATTCGTGTATTCCTGTTAAGTCTGTTAATATTAAAAACTTAATTGGAGTTATATGAATATGGCAAAAAAAGATATTAAGCGAAATCCTGCTGCTGAAAAAATTGCAGATTTAATTCTCAGTAA
>JAEEGL017349908.1_pt1 | contig 10527 bp, 9 predicted proteins | sample 9134231 | NCBI WGS metagenome assembly JAEEGL01 (sample SAMN16246548, study PRJNA631951) | gut metagenome | biome: gut microbiome; feature: rumen; material: fiber-attached | host: Bos | place: Iran: Karaj | collected 2018-10
CAATGCCCGTATCAGAGCGATACGCTGATCAAAGTGACAGCCTCCGGCATTCGACAGCTTGAATCCTGTCGCATTTACACCCTGACGAATGAGATAGTTGTAGAATTTCACTCCGTTAAATTCCATTGACACATCGACAATCTCGAATTTGTCGAATGGTGCAGCTAGATTAGCAATAACATCTTCCAAATCAGGATATTCTGCGATAATCGACGGCACATCAACAATAAACGGATCGCACTTGTCGAGGTCATCATAGACAGCCGGATCGAAAGAATACAGTTTATTGATCGTGCGAGTCTCAAGATCTGCTCGCGTGCAGCCAAGTGTTTTGACTACAAACATTGTCTGAGCGTATCGCTCCACTACTTCAAAAATGCCGTGAGCCATCGCTTCGTGCATCTCATTTCCTGCGGCATAGCCGTTAGATCCCTGAAACAGCAGTTTGATTGAGAATGGCACAGTCTTGCCTGTAACAAGGTCTTGACAGTCTACTAATGACAGCTCAGTATCGGGAGATTTCGTTGATAACAAATATTTAAGATTCTCGGAAAGTTTAGGAGCAATACCTGCCATATAGTCAATGTATTCGTCTCGCTTCATCAATGTCCGTTCCGTCATCGATTTATGAATCTTAAATTCGATCGAGAGCCGCTCAAAGAACTCCATAAACATACTTGCTGCACACTGTGTCTGATGAAGTCCCTTGCCGCTGACCTTGCGAAACCAGAATGTTTCAACATCTTTCAGATAAGGAAATTCATCGGGATAATATTCATAAAATAATTCCGGAGCCATCTCCAAAGCGGAAGCCCACACTCCGAATTTATCTTGATTGCGAAATTCATAATTGATTATATTTTTGCCGACCATATCAAATTTTTTGATAACGGCTTCCGCCCTTGCGACAGTTTCTTCCGGCGGACAAATTTTCATTGCATCATCTGCATACAATGCCATAACTAACTCCGAAAATGTTACGATTTAAAAAAGGCTGTTCGACCGAACAGCCTTTTTTATCAATAATTAATCAATATTATATTTTTGTTTGATCTCAATCTCTGCTTTGAGCCAATCTGTGAAGTCTGTGCCAGACTCGTGATTCTGCTTTCGAGCCTCATACAACTCATAAGCTCTCTTCTCTATCTCTGCCAAATATTGATTCAATTCAACTTTTGCTTTTTTCTTTGCCATGTTTAACACCCTCTCTTGTTAAAATAAAGATTGTCGGAATAATTATTCATTCCGTATATTATAATAATACAAAAAAAAACATTCTTAGTCAATAAGTTTTTTTCAAAAACAAAAAAATATAAAAAAACTTGACTTTTTTTTCTTCTTACGGTAAAATCCGCCCAGTATGAATTCATCAAAATTCATGAGGAGTCAAGTGTTATGAACGTTTTACTGATCGGAAGCGGCGGCCGCGAACATGCGATTGCCAAGAAAATTAAAGAATCTCATAAAGTTACGAATTTTTATGCCATTCCTGGCAATCCCGGCATTGCATCGCTGGCAACTATTATCGGCGATAAACAGGACTGTAAAGAGATTGTCGAGAAAGCCAAAGAATATAAAGTAGACCTCATCGTATGCGGACCGGAACAGCCGCTTGTTGACGGTTTGTCTGATTTGGCGGAAGCAGAAGGCATTAAGGTTTTCGGACCTAAGAAATGCGGTGCTATTTTCGAGGGCAGCAAAATTTATTCTAAACAGTTTATGTCGAAATATGACATTCCGACTTCGGATTATAAGATATATACAACCTACGAAGAAGCGAGCCGTTATATTGATAAGCGTGTGACCTACCCTGTTGTAATCAAGGCTGACGGCTTGGCAGCAGGCAAAGGCGTTAAGATCGCCAAGACTCCGGCTGAGGCTCACGAAGCATTGAAGTTATTTATGGTAGATAAGATTTTCGGTGAGTCAGGTTCATCTGTCGTTATCGAAGACTTTATGACCGGCGAAGAGATGAGTGCGTTGTATATCACAGACAGCAAGACATTCCTGCCGCTCATCGCTGCGAAGGACTATAAGCGTGCATATACAGGCGACGAAGGTGAGAATACAGGCGGTATGGGTTCGTATGCACCTCATAACAGGCTTAATGACGAACTTCGCAAAGAGATCGACGAGAAGATTATCAAGCAGATCCGTATCGGCTTCGCTAAGGAGAATATCGACTATCGCGGCGTGCTTTATGTAGGACTTATGCTTACAGAGGAAGGTCCGAAAGTTGTAGAGTTTAACTGCCGATTCGGAGATCCTGAGACACAGGTTATCCTGCCTCTGCTTGAGAATGACATTGTTGAAGTATTCTCCAAGTGTGTCAATGCAAAACTCGCCGGATATGAGCTTCGCTGGAAACAGGCGTATGCAGCATGTGTTGTTCTCGCCGCAGGCGGTTATCCGGGACATTATGAGAAAGGAATGCCTATAACATTCAAGAATAATCATCCTTATGACTTCATTCATGCAGGAACTAAGATGACTAACGAAGGCACAATTGTGACATCCGGCGGACGCGTCCTCAATGCAGTTGCAACAGCATCAAGCAAATCAGCAGCATTAACAGCGGCATATAATCTGCTTGAGAAAGTCACATTCGACGGAGCATTCTGCAGAACTGATATAGGTAAATAATGTTACTGAATAAAGCGGACTTTAAGCTATTTGAGTCTGTTGTTCAGGCTCATGATAAATTTGTTATTATTCCTCATTATAATCCCGATCCCGATGCGATTGGCTCGTCTTTCGCTATGAAGGAGCTGCTCACGAAGGGATTCGGCAAAGATGCGATTATCGCTTACAGCGGCATTATCGGTCGTGCTGAGAATTCGCAGATGGTAGAATGTCTCAAGATTGATATGACGAACATAACGGATCTTATCCGCAATGAAGGCATAGACAACTCTCACAATACTGCCATTCCCGAAGGAGCTATAATCCTTATGGACACTCAGCCAGGTTCCGGTAACAATCCGCTCGGCACTGAGGATATTCCTGTGATTGTGATAGATCATCATCCGATTCGTGAGCAGACTCGCAGTGAGAATGTTGCTTACGCCGATGTGCGGACAGAAGAACACAAGAATGGCTCATCCGGCACAATTATGTGTGAATATTTAGAGCATTTCAAAGTCAAGATTACGCCGAATTTGGCGACTGCACTTTATTATGGTATAGACACAGATGTCACAGGTGAGAGCCGAGAAGGATTTGATTCTGATTTTCATCGGAGAGAGCAGCTTCGCCCTATCCTCAATAAAGACAAACTCAGTCAGATTATCAGTCCGAAACTGCCATTTGATTATTATACACATATCACTAAGGGAATGGAGAATTGCATGGTCTACGGAGACTTCCTATTCTCTACGCTTGGTGAGATTAACAATCCTGACTATGTATCGGAGATTGCCGACTTCCTCATTCGATATGAGCAGGCAGAGATGGTGCTGATGATCGGCATTCACAATGACAGTATTCTTATGTCTTTGCGAGCACCTCGCCGCAAATATGATGCAGGAGAGATTATCCGCGAGATTGTAGGCAACATGGGCAGTGCCGGTGGTCATCAGGCCAACGCCGGCGGTAAAATCATCTTCAAAGACAAAAGCGTCATCAAGAAAACCGTCAAGAAGATTATCAAAAATGCCTTGATAGTCATTGCCAAAAAAGAAGGCCGCCAGCAGCTGCCCGACGGCATCCCATTCCTCTCGCAAAATGACTACATGCCAATAATGGAAGACAGCGAAACTTAAATAGTGAGTAATTTATGTAAAAAACAGAAAAATCTCTTGATTTTTCTGTTTTTTTTGTTATAATTAATGTAAGGAGTATAATATGTCAGATGCTGCATTGAAAGAAGAAGTTATGCATTATTTGGATCTAATGGATACAAGCCGTATCAATGAAGTGCTTTTTTATGCAAAGAAATGTGCTCAGCGAGTAAAGTCTCCTTACGGAAAATACAAAACCGCCGAAGAATACGAAGATGCTAAAAAGTTGTGGGCAGAATTAGAAGCTATTCGTGAAGATATAGCCACAACATGCGAACCTATACAGCCTGATGTTGATTTGGTAAAAGAGTCACATGAATATCGTAGGAGAAGATATGAAAGTCTTACTTGATACGAATGTCTTATTGGATTATTTTCTAAATCGTGAACCATATTACAAAGATTCGATTGGAGTGTTTTCATATTGTCTATTTATGGTGCAAGGTTATATTTCGGCACATTCTATAATTGATCTGTTTTATCAAATGCATGAACGAGCAAAAAAATCAGTCGAATTCTGCCGCAATACATTTATAAAATTATGCAAAACATTTGAGATTTGTTCTATTGATAAATCAAGTATAATGGATGCGGCTCACAATATGACATTTGACGATTTTGAGGATGCTTTGCAGTCAGGATGTGCTGAAATGGCGAAAGTAGATTATATTGTTACTCGTAATCTCGATGATTTCCAAGGATCAGCAGTCAAAGCCATATCCCCTGAAGAGTTTCTGATTATAATGGATCGAATCAAATAAATAATCATCTTAGTGAAACTTAGCAATATTTTTGGGTGGCTTTCAGCCACCCCAAAATATTGCTAACTCTTTATTTTACTTGACTTTTTTCTAAAAATTTGTTATCTTTATGTTAAATTTTTATTTTATAGGAATGTCTTATGAAGTATGACTACAAAGAAGAATATTTAGGCAATGCCAAAGGTCAGGTAACTATTACTATACCTGCAGAAGAGATGATGAGTGAGTATAACAAGCAGATCGAAGAGATCAAGAAAGATGCTGTTGTTCCCGGATTCCGAAAAGGTCATGTGCCTACTTCGATTATTGAAACAAAATATCGCAAATACATTTGGGGTGATGCCTGCAATCATCTGGCAGGACATGCTTTCAGTGAGGTATTCCTGAAACTTGACCGCAATCCGATTGGACAGGAGATGCCTAAGCGTGTTGGCGAAGAAGTTGAGCCTGAGTTTAACAAAGACTACACAATCGTAATGGAATACAACTGTGTTCCTGACTTCAAATACAAAGATCTTAACACATTCGAGGTTGTTAAAGACGAGATTACTATCAGCAAGGCTGACATCGACAAGCAGTTGGAGAAGACACTTGCCGAATATGCAACATTCGAGGTAAAAGACGGCAAGATCGCAAAAGACGACATCGCTTACATCAACTACACTGTTAAAGAAGGCGACAAAGAAGTTTACAAGAATGAGAATGAGTATATCAACCTCAAACTCAATATGGATACATATAAAGTTGGTGAAGACATTCTTGGAATGGCTAAAGGTGACACTAAGTCATATAAGAAGACATTCGAGGATAAAGAAGGCGTTATCGATGCTCTGAAAGGCAAGACATTCAATATCGACTTGTCGATTAACGAGATTAAGACTGAGAAGATTCCTGAGATTACTACAGAAATCTGTGAAGAGATTGATCCTGATTGTCACAATGAAGCAGATCTTCGCAAGAAGATTGAGGAAGATCTCAAGAAATATGCAGACAACATGGTTAATCAGTGCGTTCTGACAAGATTTACAGAAGAGTTGATCAAGTCATTCGATGGCGAAGTTCCTGAAGTGCTTATCGACGATGTTCTTGACCGAGAGCTGCACGAGTATCACCACAGAGCTGAGAATGCTAAGAAAACTCTCGCTGAGGTTCTTGCAGAAGATAATCTTACAGAAGAGAACTTCAAAACAGAGCGAAGAGAAGAAGCTATCGGCGGCGTGAAGATTGGTCTTATCGAGCAGGATCTTATCAAGAAGAATAATCTCAAAGCTACAGAGGATGAGATCAAAGAACATATCAAAGACTTCTCTAAGTATTACAAAGGCATCGATCCTGAGATGATGTATAAATACTATGCTCAGAATGGTCAGTTAGAGCAGTTCGCAACACAGGTTGAGAATGACAAAGTTCACAAACTGATGACTGACTCTGTTAAATATAAGAAAGGCAAGACTTACACATTCGAGGATATGCCGAAAATGTTCGACGACCTTAACGAAGAAATGAAGGCTAAAAAGAAGTAAATAAGATAATAGTAAAAATCAATATTATTGGATCAAGTCCAATAATATTGATTTTAAAAGGTAAATCCTATGAGTTTATATTATTCACACGGCATATCAGCACATCATTATATACCGACGATTGTAGAGCGAACTAGTCAGGGAACAGAGTCATGGGATGTATTCTCTCGTCTCGTTAAGGATAATATCATCTTCTTGAGTGAAGAGATTGACGATACGCAGGCAGACCTCGTTATGGCTACACTGCTCTTTATGGAGAGTCAGGATCCTAATAAGGATATATACCTCTATATCAACTCTCCCGGAGGTTCTGTAACAGCAGGACTTGCTATCTATGATACGATGAATCATATCAAACCTGATGTCTGCACTATCTGTATCGGTCAGGCATCAAGTGCGGCAGCATTGATTCTGTCAAGCGGTGCTAAAGGTAAACGATGTGCCCTGCCCCATTCCAGAATGATGATACACCAGCCATACGGCGGTGCAGGCGGTCAGGCTACTGATATTCAGATACAGGCTAAGGAGATTCTCCGTCTGAAAAAGGAGATTAACGAGATATTGGCACTCAATACCGGCAAAGATATTAAGGATATAGAGAAAGATGTGCAGCGTGACTACTTCATGTCGGCACAGGAAGCCGTTGAATACGGTCTCATTGACAAGATACTTGTTCGGGAGAAAAAATAAATGGGCTGGTATAAAGAATTGGATCAGAATATTAATATATGCTCATTCTGCGGTCGTGATCTTCGTGAACATGATCTTCAGGCTATTAAAGGCTACAACTCAATGATATGTTATGACTGCATCAAGAAATGCAACGACACGATTAGTGCAGTCAATAATGAGAAAGGCAAATCCGCCGCTGCACAAATGCTGCAGGGTGAATTGCCATTGCCGGCTGAGATCAAGTCTTTCCTTGATGATTACATTATCGGACAGGACGAAGCGAAGAAAATCCTCTCTGTCGCAGTGTATAATCACTACAAGAAGATTAAATACGGCAGTAAAATATCCAATTCTAAAGAATTCAAAGACCTTGAAGTCGATAAGTCCAATATACTAATGCTTGGTCCGACTGGTTCGGGCAAAACTCTCTTGGCAAGCACACTTGCTAAGAAACTCAATGTGCCTTTCGCCATTGCTGATGCAACGACTGTTACAGAAGCAGGCTATGTCGGCGACGATGTTGAAAACATTCTGCTCAAACTTATACAGGCAGCAGACGGCGACATCGCAAGAGCGGAATACGGCATAGTTTATATCGATGAGATAGACAAGATCGCTAAGAAAGGCGAGAATGTTTCGATAACGCGTGATGTCTCCGGCGAAGGCGTGCAGCAGGCACTGCTGAAGATTATCGAAGGCACAGATGCAAGTGTTCCTCCGCAGGGCGGACGAAAGCATCCTAATCAGGAGATGCTCCATATCAATACTAAGAATATCCTCTTTATATGCGGCGGAGCATTTGTCGGACTTGACTCCATCATCGAGAGCCGTCTGAATGTCAAGCCTATCGGCTTCGGCTCTGATGTCAAGCCTAAAGAAGAGAAAAACCTCGTTGAATTATACAAGAATATTACACCGGAAGATTTGATTAAATTCGGTCTTATACCTGAGTTTATAGGTCGTCTGCCGGTTGTGAGTTTCCTCAATCCGCTGTCGGAAGAGGATCTTGTCCGCATACTCAAAGAGCCGAAAAATTCTATCATCAAGCAGTATCAGTGGAACATGGCAGTTGAGAATGTGAGACTCAATATCGATGAAGCAGCCATTCAGGAAGTGGCACATCTTGCATATAAGCACAAAACCGGTGCTAGAGGACTTCGCTCTATCTTAGAGAAAGTTATGCTTGATATAATGTATGATATTCCGTCAGACAAGTCTGTCCGAGAGGTCATCATCACTGATAAAGTCATTCGCGATGAAGAAAAACCGATCCTCAAAAGAACGAAAAAATCTGTGCGAGATTCGGAAAAATCAGCATAATGTTCTCTGACTCAAGTAATGACAGCCCAGATAATATCATTCCAAATGAGGATGATGAAATCGATAAGATTAACGCCGACAATAATAATAAAAATGAATTTTCCTATTACCCTGTTATACCGCTTCGTGAGCAGGTGATTTTCCCGGGAACAGAATGTAGTTTCTATATCGGGCGTGAAGATACTCTGGCAGCACTTTCTCATTCTATCGAATTCACAGATAAGCAGATATTCCTCGCTAATCAGAAAGACAGCGATCAGGAAAATCCATCTATAGATGATCTGTATCCTGTCGGAGTTTTGGCGAGCATTCTGAATGTTCATTCTGATAAGGATAAGAATGTCTGCTGCGTAACGGTTAGAGCATTCAAGCGAGCGGAGATATGGAACTCTCGCAAGATAGACAGAATACAGACTGTCATTGTCAGATCTCGGATTGACTATTTTGATGAGACTAACGAAGAACAGGGCATTCTGCTCAATAATATCATCAAAGATTTCTCTAAGTATTGCCATATCGAACAACTGTCAGCGAATATTATCCAGAAAATCAGCAACATCAGCAAAATGGAAGAGCTGATTAACACTCTTGCCTGCAATATTAAAATGCCTTATGAATCGCAGATTCAGCTGCTGCAGGAGTCTGATACGCTTAAACGATTGGCACTGCTTGAGACAACTTTACAAGCCAATATCGAAATATTTATGCTGCAGAAGAAGATTGTCATGGATATTAAGAAAGACAATGACAAGCAGCAGAAAGAATTTTTCCTGCATGAGCAGATAAAGTCTCTGCAAAAAGAGCTGCTTACGCTGAAAGACGATCCGGACAGCATAATGGATGACGAAGAAAAATTCGCCGAATATGTTGAAAAACTCGGTATGAATGAACAGGCAAAAGAGAAAGCTCTCTCTGATGCTAAAAAACTCCGATCACTGCCGACAATATCGCCTGATGCCGGTATTCTGCGAAACTATATAGACTGGCTAATCAAACTCCCGTGGACGAACAAATCGCAGGAGCTCCTTGATTATAAAATCTCCGAAGCGATACTAAACGAAGAACATTACGGTTTACGCAAAGTTAAGCAGCGAATAATGGAGTTCATCGCAGTCCGCAACCTCAATCAAACAATCCGAGGTCCGATATTATGCTTCGTAGGACCACCGGGAATTGGTAAGACATCTCTAAGCCGCTCAGTTGCCAACGCACTTGGGCGAGAGTTTATCCGCATTTCGCTTGGCGGAGTTCGTGATGAAGCAGAGATTCGCGGTCATAGGCGGACTTATCTCGGTGCATTGCCGGGCAAGATTATCCAATCTATGCGTAAGGTCAAGACTATCAATCCTGTATTTCTCCTTGATGAGATAGACAAGATGACAAGCGATATGCGTGGTGATCCGGCTTCGGCTCTGCTGGAAGTCCTCGATCCTGAGCAGAATGCACAATTTATGGATCATTATCTCGATGTGCCTTACGATTTATCAGAAGTGATGTTTATCACGACGGCTAATTCTTTGCAGGGCATACCCTATCCTCTCCGTGACAGAATGGAGATAATCAGTCTGGAGAGTTACACAGAAAGTGAGAAAGTCCACATCGCTCAGAAGTTCCTCATTAACCGTGAGAAGAAAGAAAACGGCATTGAGAATGTCAATATCATTATAGATAATGATGCAATCCTTTCAGTGATAAGACACTGGACTATGGAAGCCGGAGTCCGCTCACTGCAAAGACAGATCGCCACAATATGTCGCAAAACAGCTAAGAATATTGTGCTTGGTAAATGCAATCCAAACTTAGCGGTTCGCATTACGAAAGAAATGCTGCCGAAATATCTCGGCAAGAAGAAATATATCCGCCACGCCGACAAAGTTCTCGATGTCGGAGTTAGTCACGGCTTAGCGTGGTCGGAGTTAGGCGGCTCGCTCCTGCCTATAGAATGTGTCATCTATCGCGGCAGCGGCAAACTTGTCCTGACAGGTAAACTTGGCGATGTAATGAAAGAGTCTGCACAGCCTGCCTACTCTTACATTCGTTCAAGGGCACATCTGTTCGATATAAAGTATAAAGACTTCCACAAGATTTATGATGTGCATATTCATTTTCCGGAAGGAGCGACTCCTAAAGACGGACCGTCAGGCGGTGTCGCTATATCCTGTGCCATTCTGTCTGCACTGACCAAAACACCGATGAACTCAGATGTCGCTATGACAGGCGAGATAACTCTTACAGGCAAAGTGATACCGATTGGCGGACTGAAAGAAAAAGTCCTCGCCGCCGCTCGTCATAAAAAGAAGATCGTCATCATACCGGCGGAAAATCACAAAGACTTATATGATATACCGAAGTCCACCGCCGGCAAAATCGACTTCAAAGAAGTCCGCCGTGCCTCAGAAGTATTCAAGATGGTGTTCCCTGAGAGTATCTATAAGAATAGTGATTAAAAAAAATGATATTTTCCTTCGGAAA
>JAEEGL017457649.1_pt1 | contig 10527 bp, 8 predicted proteins | sample 9134231 | NCBI WGS metagenome assembly JAEEGL01 (sample SAMN16246548, study PRJNA631951) | gut metagenome | biome: gut microbiome; feature: rumen; material: fiber-attached | host: Bos | place: Iran: Karaj | collected 2018-10
ACGCCCACAATGTTCCCGGTGCCCACACGCCCCGACAACGCAATGCAGAAAGCCTCGAAAGACGAAATCCCCTGTGCCCCCTCCTTCTTGGAGAACAACGACTTGAGCATCAGCTTAAACCGCCGCACCTGCACAAACCGCGTCCGGAAAGAGAAATACAATCCGGCAGCGATAAGCAATACAACGAGGGCGGGATTCCATACGATCCCGTTGACTTGGGAAACTACCTTTTCGAGCATGGATTCAAAGGTACGAAAAATCTTCCGTTTTGGCGGCTTTTTTTGTTCGGGGCCTGGACGCTTCTGCTCCATGCGTCTTTCAGCGGCTACGCCAGGTCGGGAAGGCGCTTGACGTCGAACTCCTCCTTTTGGCCCCGCAAGCGGGTCCAACGTCGTCAAACAAACTCCGTCATCCCCTTCGGGGACCGCACCTTCCCTCCGGCTCGCTGATGCTGAAATCCGAATTCCGCAGAACCGCCCAGACCCCCGTATACAAAAAAAGCCGCTTAGGCAGCGACAAAAATAGACACCCCACATGCATGAGATAATATGATTGGCCGCTTGGATAATGTCCTGGAGCCTGCCGAGGTCTCTTTCAGGCTCTCTCATAGATCAGGACTTTGTCGCGGTTGATGTTCGACTGTGCAAAGGGCTTGACGGAGCCTGAGGCGACGAGGTCCACTTTGCGGCCCAGACGGGACTCCAGCGCATTGGCCATCCCGGCATAGTGGAGAAGGCCGATGGGCACAGATCGATCCAGGTCCACAAGAATGTCGATGTCACTGTCGGGACGTTCTTCCATCCGGGAGAAGGAGCCGAAAAGCCAGGCTTTTTTCACGGGTTCCTGGCGGAGGTAGTCCTGTATCGCCCTAACGATGTCCACGCGATTCCGGTCGATTCGAAGAATGCGGTTTTGAATCTCGTCCTTCTTGCCTTTTCTTCCGGCATAACGGAGAAGACGGGATGTATTGACAGGGTACACCTCAAAGGCTCGCTGAAACTCCTTTTGGATATCCGAATCGGAGAGGGTAGCGTACTCCTTGTCAGCATCGTGGTCCACAAGCATCTTTTCCAGCTCCGGCACAGACACGCCCCCTTGCTCGTAAACAGGAGCTTCCGAAATGAGTGGCTTGACCAGAATGAAGTCGTGCAGATCCTCCATCATAGGATAGGCATTACGGATCAGTGCTACATCCTCGAAAGATTGCTTTAGCTCTGCACGGACGGCCTCACACATACTTTTAGGAACCTCGACAATCAGGTTCCTAGGCGTTTCCGTAATGCAATGGTCCATTCCGACAAAAGCGTCGATGAGCCGTTGAGAAACGGCCCTCATCTTGGGAGATATGACGCAAGTGTACTCCACTGTACTCAACTTTAGCTCTTTTCTGCAAATATACACTTTTTGGCAATATTTCCAAAAAATTGCCAAAATTGTACCGTTGGATTTGATTGTCCTGGAGCCTGGACGCTTCTGCTCCATGCATACAAAAAAAGCCGCTTAGGCAGCGACTTTTCCCATGTCATTCCGGGCTTGACCCGGAATCTTTCAACTCGGCGAGGTGAGCGGATTCGCGGATGGAGAGGGCACGGCGGGTAAGAAGATAGTCCGTGCGGGAAGCACGGCGGGCGGCTTTGGAGGCAAGAAGAAGTTCACCGTTGTGGATGATTTCAGAGGAGACACGGTCGATGGTATCGGCCAGATGGGCCTTGTCCAGCTCGCATTCCCACACGATGACGACGGCCCACCCATGGGCCTCCAACTTCCGCCAGACCTCCTGATCCCGCGCCTGATTGCGCGCCACCTTCGCTGTCCAGAACTCCGTATTCGTCTTTGGCACCGTATACTTGCTGCACCCCTTATGCCCATGCCAGAAGCACCCATGGACAAACACCACGGTCCGATACCTCGGCAGCACCACATCCGGACTCCCCGGCAACCTCCTATCATTCACCCGATACCGAAACCCCCTCCGCCACAATTCATGCCGGAGAACAATCTCCGGCTTTGTGTCTGCGGAATGAATCGCAGCCATGTTGGTATGGCGTTGGGCGGGGGAGTGATTGTCGGGCATATATGCAAAGATACAGATTTCCTACGGCTTGTGCAATTCGGAATCAATGTCCTCGTTGTGGATAAAGAAGGGTTTTGTTATATTTGGCACAAACTATTGAAAATGAACATGAACGAAGATCTTGATTTCATTCAGTACTCCATAATCCGTGACTATAGGTATGCAGATTGGTTTCAGAATACCCAATACAACGGAAAGACACTTACAGACAAGGAGAGGAAAGAGTTTATCTCAATCATTGATGAAGAAATTGCATATTATTCTGACGGATTATCAGAGATGTATTCTATATCAAAGGAACTGGAGAATGAGAACATACAAAACGAGCTCCACGAATTACAGAAGACAATAAGCTCGGTATTATCGTTTGTCACGATAACTATGGCAGATTGTATGGTAGCTTGTAAGTATTATCTCCTTGCTGATACAGACTATGATAAGCGGTTTATGCGTGGAAAACTGAAGGTCCTTTTAAATGAGGGATTCAAGAAATTATATGGTTACAACGATACACATTTCAAGAAGTCGGAATGGTTCAAGCTTTTAGCAACCATGACACATTTTCCGGAACCGATATATCTTCAGTATCAAGAATTAACTATTCTTTTGGAAAGACACTCAAAAATGTCTTTTTGGTGGAAAGAAGAGCGGGTTCAAGAAGTTCATTATCTGGACATGATCAAACTCTATGAATCTCGTCAAGAGGATCTTAACGAGAGCAAAGTGATGATGGAAAACCTGCGGCTTTTCAATGCTCTTCTTGCCGTCTCTCACTTCCTGGGAAATGAGAATGGTTGCGTGCTTAATTACCTTATTTCAAAATACCGGCGGGGAGAAATGAAAGAAAAATAACTACTTTTATTATTAAGTCAGAGGCTTTTGACTCTTTTGACTGTGATGTGTGAGAGCGAGGGTGATGGTCATTTATACAAAAATACTGATTTCACATAATCGTAATGAGAAAATCATTAAATTTGTATCAGAAGCTAATTAATCAACCTAATGAATCAAGATATTAATAGACTGAAGGTCGTTTTGGCGGAAAAGAAATGCACAAATAAATGGCTTGCTGAGCAACTTGGAAAAGATCCTACAACGGTATCAAAGTGGTGTACTAACAAAGTTCAACCCAATTTAGAAACGATGTTAGATATTTCTAGGATACTAGATTGCGATATAAAGGATTTACTTCGATCTACTAAAGAAATGTGATCATTAAATAACAATGCGTGAGGTGCTTACCCGATGCTTTGTTTTCGTTTTTGAATAGAATAAATGTTTGAAATGCAAATAAGTAATAAATACCCCTATTTGAACGCAATTGATTCCAAAGCTTTATTTGACGAGTGTGAAAAGAATGGAACAAAAGACTCATTGTCCATTTTGACCCAGTATCTCCATAATTCAAAGTATGCCTCTAAGGAGGCAAAAAAGGCGGCTTTGGATTTCATTTCTGAATCTCTTTTTAAAGACAGACATAAAGAATCAGTCCTTCGGGACGATCCTCTTGAACTATATTTCAAGGAGTTCTTTGATGTACCATTCCCTTCGCCAGAAAAGCCCAAGTTCACATTTATTGACCTTTTCGCAGGAATGGGTGGTTTTCGTCTGGCCATGCAAGCCCAGGGAGGCAAATGCATTTTCTCTTCAGAGTGGAACCAGTTTGCGCAGAAAACCTATTTGGCTAACTTTGGTGACATGCCTTTCGGTGACATCACCAAGGAAGAAACCAAGTCCTATATTCCTGAACGATTCGATGTCCTTTGCGCTGGTTTTCCTTGCCAGCCGTTTTCGATTGCCGGTGTATCTAAGAAAAATAGTCTTGGACGTGAGACTGGATTCAAAGATAAGACGCAGGGCACGCTCTTTTTTGATGTGGCCGACATTATCAGCCGTCATCGCCCTAAAGCTTTCTATTTAGAGAATGTGAAGAATCTTGTATCTCACGATAGAGGACGAACTTTCAAAGTAATTACTGAGACACTTGAGGAGTTGGATTACAGCATCCACTATGAGGTACTAGATGGCAAATCTTTTGTGCCACAACATAGGGAAAGGATTATGATCGTTGGGTACGACCGCAAGGTTTACAATGGGAAAGAGAAGTTTGAGTTTCCCAAATTGGGGGAACCGGTGAATTGCATTGGAGACATTCTGGAAAAAGATGTGCCTTCCAAATATACACTTTCCGACAAGCTCTGGGGCTATCTCCAGAACTATGCCCAGAAGCACAAAGAAAAGGGAAATGGTTTCGGTTATGGATTGGTTGATCTCAATGGAATCACCCGAACTCTCAGCGCCCGCTATTACAAGGATGGCTCTGAAATTCTGATCCCTCAGGGTGCAGGCGTTAATCCACGTCGTCTTACGCCTCGTGAATGCGCACGCCTGATGGGTTATCCGGATGAGTATATAATCAATGCTGTATCAGAGGTACAGTCCTATCGTCAGTGTGGCAATTCAGTGATTGTTCCTCTGATTACAGCCGTCGCAGAGCAGCTTGTTAAAACAATGAAGAAGAAAGTATGACAGAGTATTTCGACCTTGCTGTTTCCCAGGTGAATAGTGCTGAAATGGCTTTTTGCCGTTTCATCACTGCCAATGATGTGAATCTGACTTCGCATCAATGTGGCTTCTATGTGCCCAAAGAGGCTCAGGATCTTTTATTCGAAGAACCTGGGGTGAAAGGAAGCAACAAGGAAAAGTTCGTCAAGATAAGATGGCAGGATGACTTTGAAACAGATAGTCGTTTTATCTATTATGGTACAGGGACGAGAAATGAGTACCGTATTACACGTTTTGGACATGGATTCCCGTTTCTTACAGAGGGATATGTTGGCAGCCTCCTCGTCATTTGCAAAATGGGAGATACCGAGTACAGCGGCATTGTTCTAGAACACGATGAGGATATTGACGAATTCTTTTCTCTCTACAATCTTCCGACTGATAAGACTAACCATCTGATTAACAAGAACGTATTGGCAACACCGGATGAACGTTTGGACAGTTTGTTCCGGCAGGTAGTTGATATGAGCGAGTCCTTCCCGGACACGAAGATGATGTCCAAGCTGGCAAGAGATCTGTTCAATGGCAACTTCGCTATATCTGATGCGGACATTATTCAAGAACCGGACAAAATATTACTCCGGTGGATTGATACCGAGTATAAACTTTTCCATTACTTTGAAGAGCGTTTTTATCAGCCCATTTATTCGGCTCCATTCAAAGATTGTCAGTCAATCATAGACTTCTCCAATGAGATCCTAAATCGCAGAAAATCACGTGCTGGTAAATCTCTGGAGCATCATTTATCCAGAATCTTTACTACGGCCCGTTTAAGGTTTGATGAACAGAAAGTGACTGAGGGGAATAAGAAACCGGACTTCATTTTCCCGGGAATTGTCGAATACCATGATTTTCTGTTCCCCGCCGACAACCTTGTTTTCCTTGGTGCAAAAACCACTTGCAAAGACCGTTGGCGCCAAGTTTTAACTGAGGCCGATAGAATTGATACGAAGTACTTGTTCACGCTTCAGCAAGGAGTCTCTTCTGCCCAGCTTCGTGAGATGAAGCAATCTAACCTGATACTTGTTGTTCCGGCAGCGAATAAAACATGTTTCGATCCAGCTTTCAAGGATGATTTGTTCTCTCTTGGCGAGTTCATCAGTATGGTAAAAGCTAAACAGCACTTGGTCTAATGCCCAAACTTGTAGAAAACACACCAGAGGCTGGCAGCCTTGTCGGTTCTATGCGCTCAATGGGATATTCTTTTGAGTCTGCCGTGGCCGATATAATTGACAACAGCGTTACTGCGGGTAGTTCTGAAATCCGGATATTTTTCCCCAGTGATCCTTCGCATTGTTATGTGGCCGTGTTGGACAACGGGTGTGGTATGTCCAACAAGGAACTGCACACTGCAATGCGCTACGGCAGCACTGCGTGCGAAGAAGATCGCGCCGAAAATGATCTAGGCCGCTTTGGTTTGGGGATGAAAGCTGCGTCTCTTTCCCAGTGCCGCGTTATGACTGTAGTCAGTAAAAAGAAAGGCCGTTTGTCAGCTTATCAGTGGGATTACAATAAGATAAAGGGACAGAGAAAGTGGTTAATGCTGGAGTATTCTATAGACGAGTTGAAGAAACTCCCACACCTTGATGAACTGAAGGCTCTTTCTCACGGTACTCTGGTGGTATGGCAAGACTTTGACATTATCTCCAAGGCGAGCAGCGGCCAGGTGTTCACAACGCTGACCGAGTACAAGGCCAAGATGATTGACTATGTGGGATTAATCTTCCACCGTTTCATCAGTGCCCGAAAACCGACAAAGATTGATTTCTATATCAATAAGCATAAGGTTGAAGCTCTTGATCCTTTCCTTGAAGGTCATCCGAAGACAAATGCCCGCAAGGAAATAGATCTGGCTGTCAAGGATAAGGACGGTATTGAACGGCACATTAAAGCTCAGCCCTTTATTCTGCCTTTTATTAAGGACCTCAGTGAAAAAGACATTAGGAAGATGGGAGGTGTGGAGAATATGAGAACTCGGCAGGGCTTTTACATCTACAGGAATAATCGATTGATCATCTGGGGAAAGTGGTTCGGACAACCGCGTAATGAGCTAACTAAAAATGCTCGTGTGAGAGTTGATATACCGAATACGCTGGATGATGTCTGGGGCATTGATGTGAAGAAGCAGAACGCCACTATACCCCCTGTCATTCGAAACCAGCTGAAAAGAGCAGTGGATGAAGCCATGAACATTTCCATTAGGCAACAGACTCACCGTGGTCGCAGAGAGAATCCTGATGACAGGATATCATTTGTTTGGAATAGAATTGAGGACCGGGAGAACCATTGCTATTACGAAATCAATAAAGAATCTGAACTCTTCAAGTTTGTTAGGAGCAAAATCGATGATCAGAGTTTCTCATATGTGGAAATGTTGCTTGAAGAACTAGAACAAAAACTGCCACTCCATCAAATGTATCTCGATGAATCGAACAATATTGTTGACGAGAAGCAGGTAGAAGACCGGGATGGAGAGTTGTTCCAGAAGGCAATCATGCTAGTGGACTCAATCAGGGAAATAAGTGGAAAGACGCCTAAAGGCATCATAGACCGCATTCTGGAAACGGAGGAAAGCTTCTCTGGAAACAGTAAATTGAAGAAACAGCTTTACGCACACTATCGTATATGACAGACCAATCAGTTCTTGACAGTTTGCTTTCGCAGATCAAATTAATAATTGACATCAAGAAAAAGCAGGGACAGATTATCGAGGAGGATCAACTTGATGAAATCATTGATAAGACAGCGTCATATTCGGATATTACCCTAGAAGATTTCGAGCGAGAAAGAATAAAGGGTGCTATCGAGTATTATACCCAGATTCGTCATACAGAGGACCAAGTTATCTATGATGACTATGAGGAATCAAGGGATTGGTACAGCAATCTGGAAGACAAGAATGGGTGGTTTTGGACTCGTTACAAAGACTATCTGCGCAGGACGGGCGATTTGGATCCCGTTAGCATCAATAAGCTGGAATCAGAGACGCTTATCAAACTGATGAACTGCCTTGGCAATCCAAATGATAAGATAAAAGGAAAAAGGCTACGCAGAGGTCTTGTTATAGGTGATGTCCAGTCAGGAAAAACAGCAACCTATATCGGGCTGGTTTGTAAAGCGGCAGATGCTGGCTACAAGGTTGTAATTCTTCTTACTGGTATAACGGAGACACTTCGTCAGCAGACACAGGAAAGAGTAGAGGAAGGGATTCTGGGTTACACGATAAGAAGCTTTGGCAGAGGGAAAAACCGGTATAAATCATCCTCAAGGGTTGGTGTTGGCCTTGATAACATGGAGCTTAAGGCTTCTGCCTTTACGTCTTACGAGGACGATTTCAAGGGAGATGTTGACCAGGTCACTATGTCTCTGAAATCTCACGACTCGCTCGTCTTGTTCGTTGTGAAGAAGAATGTTGCTGTCTTGAATAAGCTCTATAAATGGCTGACTGATTACAACAAGGATATGCTGGATGACCTTATTCATGCTCCCATGTTGTTAATTGATGATGAGGCTGATAATGCATCTGTTAATACGAGCAAAGACAAACTTGATCCCACAAAGACCAATAAGGTTATCCGACAGATTTGCAATTCATTCAATAATGCGACATATGTAGGTTTCACGGCGACACCTTTTGCCAATGTGTTCATTGATCCGGACACTACGGAAGAGATGAAGAACGCCGATTTGTTCCCTGAAAATTTTATCTATGTCCTGCCAACGCCGTCATCCTACATAGGGGCCAAAGAGATATTCTATCCCTACGGTCGTTGTTATGACAGTATCAAGTTCATCGAAGACATTGTTGAACCAACCCCGGAAGAAATCAAGCAAGACCCGAATAAAGACACGCATCCGTTATACTATAAACACACTAAGGAGTGGCATGGTTCCTTCCCGGATTCGTTGTGTGACTCAATAAGATGCTTCTACCTAGCAAACGTGATAAGAGATTTGCGTGGTGATGTGTCCCAGCCAAGAACTATGATGATAAATGTCTCTCGCTTTGTTAAAGTCCATGGATACATTAAAGAGTGGGTTCAGAACTTGTACTCGCGGGATATTAATGAGATCGTTACTAATTTTGATGTCAACGAGAATGAGAATTCCCAGAATCTATTCTGGCAGGAGTTGTCTAAGTTGTTCGACAAGCATTATTCCCATTGCGGATTATCCAAATCAAGGGTATTAGCGAAAGTTAATCTTCTCCGCGCAATTGAACCTATCCAGATTGTCGGGATCAATAGCAGAAAGGAATCTGGCTCGCTCGATTACAAGTCCAATCCTTCACTTAGGGCGATTGCTATAGGTGGTTTGTCGCTATCTCGAGGGCTGACATTAAAAGGTTTGATGACGAGTTATTTCTATCGGAACACCGCCACTTTTGATGTTCTTATGCAGATGGGGCGCTGGTTTGGCTACCGCCGGGGTTATGACGATATCTTCCAGATTTGGACAAGCCACGAAAGCGCAGAATGGTACATGGATATATCTGTTGCCACGGAAGAGCTTAAGGAGGATTTAAAGAAAATGTTCCTCGACAAGATGACCCCTAAGGAATTTGGTATTAAAGTTAGGGATATAAGCGAAGAGTTGCAGATTACATCCTCAAACAAGATGAGGAGTGCTTTTACTCATTTTGAAACAGTCGTTTTCTGGGGTGGGCTATTTGAGACTCCATATGCAAATTTGATTGTTCAGAACAACACTGACAATCTTATCGAGACGAAGAGATTCCTTCAGAAACTTGACAATGAGGGAGCACTTAAAAGCCAGAAAAGCTTGTATGGGACGGTTCACTTCGAGAAGGTCCCGTATAACTATATCGTCAACTTGCTTTCTTCCATCAAAGTTTCTTTGAAGAATATCAAGTTCGATATTGAGCACATACAAGAGTTTATTACTGATGAATGTGGAGGGAAAATGAAAGAGTGGGATGTGAATATTTATGCGGGTGAGGGGAAAGACCCCTATCCTCTGACTACTAAAACCTCTATTTTCCCGATGATGCGTACTTTGCATTTAAAGGGGAATCATATAGCATTCACCAACAAAGCTGTTCTTGGCAGCCCTTCTGATGGAAAACTGGGATTAGACCCCGATCAGTTAAAAGACGCAGAGGAAGGATATGAGAAAGCCCATGGAGGGAAGAGGCCAGAGAAGCAATTCCCTGGTTCAACATGGTTCCGGTACGTTGATAATCGCAGGCCTTGTCTAATGATCTATTTTGTGATGCCTGTAGATGTTGATCCGGCCAAAGTCGACAAGAATGATCCCAAAGCACTTGAGACGATTAAAGATCGATTGGTGGCGTATAAAAACGAATTGGGTGAAGAGCCTATAGTTGCTTTTGCAGTCGGTTTCCCGAACAATGACAACCAGTATTATGAGGCCAAGACATATAAGGTGAATAAAGTTTATTATAAACAGCTTCTTGAAGATGCTGGTGAGGAGGATGACGACTTATGAATTCTGTAACTAAACTTTTAAAGCAAGACTTTGCTCCCGGGTGTTATATCCTTGTTGATGACAAGCATCCTCTCAAATTGTACATTGGTGCGGATGACGCGGGAAATTATGCATTGGAATTTAGAGGCGTCTATAAGCCGGCGGCGATAAAACCCTCTAGCGTTCTTGGAATAAAACATTATCCCAAAAGTGGTTACACCTGTTTTGTCATTTCTCTTCTGGATCATTCTATACTGGACACGTTTGGTGTATTCATTAATGATCTTGTTGAAGCCACGAGGAATGCACTGGACGATAAGACCGGTTACCAGATGATTACCAACCGGTATTATGCTTGGAGGAAGATGTTTTACCAGAAGAGCCGCCTTCTTGACGAGAAGGAGATTATGGGCCTGATAGGAGAACTCTTGTATTTAAGG
>JAEEGL010333616.1_pt1 | contig 10526 bp, 7 predicted proteins | sample 9134231 | NCBI WGS metagenome assembly JAEEGL01 (sample SAMN16246548, study PRJNA631951) | gut metagenome | biome: gut microbiome; feature: rumen; material: fiber-attached | host: Bos | place: Iran: Karaj | collected 2018-10
CGTCTACTTTGTGTCAAGAGATATAGAGCAAAAATCACCGCCAAGCAGGAGATTATCCCACTTGGCGGCGTTGATTATAATTCTATATTAGAAGTTTATTCCCACTCGACTTTATGAGCTTGTTTTCTTGTGTTTTTTACCACCAAAAAGATGAATTTCGTCCATTTATTCCACGTATTTTCACCTTTTCATTACGTCTTTTTAACTTTTGGAGCCATTTTGTAGCCACCACTTTTCAAGACACCGGCCATTTTTCGCAGGAATATGCACGAAAAACAGCGCCTATAATTTTGCGTTTCACAGAAATGTAGCCAAAGAGCGAATTTCACCTCAAACCCACATCTTTTGATTACATGGAGGCATTACGATGAAGAGTATTTTTGAAAAAATGGGTATTACGTACCATTGGGAAGGCGATTATCTGATTCCCGACCTGGAGCCGCCAGAGGCGCCGAAAATTGGCAAATACGGCACCATGCGACATAACTACCTGCGGGATCACCACCGGGGCATCTTTGACGGAATGCTGCTGTCCGGCAAGCTGAATGCCCACCTGGAACAGGTAGACCGGGAAGCCAACGAAATGATGGAGCTTCTGACCACCCAAATGGCCAAAGCTGAAGGCGTCACCGAAGCCCTCAAGGCCCAGGATCAGATGGAATGGGTCCGCCGCATAAACAACATCAAAAACCGAGCGGAAGAAATCGTATTCAAAGAATTGATTTACACTTAAGGAGTAACACAAGCAGTGGACGGCATAGATTTTCATGTGTCGCCCACTGCGATTATATATGGAAACAATGAAATAATATGAAAATCATCTTGCATTCAGAATACAATTGTAGTACAATGAAGAAAAGGCAGAAATGAGGTGAAAAAATCATGGAGGAGCCCGTTTTTTGGATCAGGCAGAAGAAGTATTTGGGGGAAACGGCAGTTATCTCCATGCGGCTGCCGAAGGATATGCTGAAGGATATCGACGAGGCAGCGAGAATCAGCGGAAGGACAAGAAATGAGATTCTGTCCATGGGATTGGAATTTGCTTTGAATCACATGACGATAACAGCAACCGCAGAAGAGTAGGACTCTACAACGTATGCAACAGCAAGAGGCAACAAGCGAGAACGGAGGCTGCAATGGCAATTATCAAGTGTAAAATGTGTGGAGGCGATATCGTCCTCAACGAAGAGAAAACCTTTGGAACCTGCGAGTACTGCGGTTCCACGATGACCCTGCCGAAGGTCTCGGATGAGCAGCGGGCGGCGCGGTTTAACCGGGGCAACCACTTCCGCAGGCAAGGCGAATTTGACAAAGCTCTGGCCGTGTATGAGACCATCGTGCGGGAGGACGACACTGACGCCGAGGCGCATTGGTGCTGTGCTTTGTGCCGGTTTGGCATTGAGTACGTGGAGGATCCGAATACATACGAGTATCTGCCCACCTGCCACCGGGCGAGCTTTGACAACTTCCTAGAGGACGTGGACTACCTCGCCGCCCTGGAGCACTCTGACGGCATCACCCGCCGGCAGTACCAGAAGGACGCGGCGAAGATTGCCGAGGTCCAGCGGGGCATTCTGGCGACGTCACAGAACGAGGAGCCCTTCGACGTCTTCATTTGCTACAAGGAAACCGACGATCAGACCAAAGAGCGCACCCGGGACAGTCTGGACGCCCAGGAGATTTACTACCAGTTGACCCAGGAAGGGTATCGGGTCTTCTTCTCCCGGATCACCCTGGAGGACAAAGCCGGATCCGAATATGAGCCCTATATTTTTGCCGCTCTGAACTCCGCCAAGGTCATGGTCGCCATCGGCAGCAAGCCGGAATACTTCAACGCCGTGTGGGTCAAAAACGAGTGGTCCCGCTTCCTGGCCATGATGCGCAAGGACCGCTCCAAGCTCCTGCTGCCATGCTACAAGAACATGGACCCCTACGACCTGCCCGAACAGCTTGGCGTTCTGCAGAGCTACGATATGACGAAGATCGGCTTCATCCAGGATCTGATCCGCGGAGTCAAGAAGGTTCTTGCAAAGGATGAGGTGAAATCAGCAGAGAGCAGATTGCAGCAAACCATCTTCCGCGAAACCGGCGGAAGCGGACCCAACATATCTGCTCTCCTGAAACGCGGCAATATGGCCCTGGAAGATCAAGCCTGGGAGAAAGCCAAGGAGTTTTTCGACCAGATTCTCAACATGGATGCAGAGAACTATGGCGCTTATCTTGGGCTGGTTATGGCTGATGCGAATACTTCCAGCAAGAGAGTTTTCCAAACTGCATACATAGATCACAGGGTTCAGGATTCCGGAAACCTGCGCCGAGCGAGACAGTTCGCCAAAGCAGAACAAAGCGCCTGGTGGTCGAAGCTGGACGCTGACCGTAAAGCAGCGGATGCTGAAAAGGCGGAAAAGAAGCGGATCGAAGAAGAAAGAAGGAAAGCAGAAGAACAAAAACGCGAAGAAGCCGCGCGCAAAGCAGAAGAGGATCGCAAGCGCAAGGAGGAGGCACAGGCACAGGAAGAAGCGGACAAGGTTATTGCAGCGATCCGGGCAAAGACAGCTGAGAAAGAGGCGACCCTGGAAGCACAGCTTGCGGCGGCCCGACAGAGAGCAGCACAACTGACAGAGCTTTGCGCTTCATTTGACGAAATTCAGGCACAGGAATTTCAAAGAAGAGGCTGGTTAGAACAGTGCGAGCAGAAGAAAAACCAACTTCAAAACCGGCGTGCTGCCCTTGGCGTCTTCTCCGGAAAAGAGAAAAAGCAGATAGAATCGGAACTCATGGCGTTGAAACGGCAGGCCGAACAGGTTAAAGCGATTCATTCCAACCTGGTCAAACAATTGCAGGGGCTTGAAACGAAGGCGCAGGCGGAACAAGAAAGAATAAAGGCTGTTGCAGCAGTCTCTGAACTGGAACAGTCAATCTTCGAACGAAAGGCGACCCAAAGCAGAAGCTTTTCCTATGAACAGGCAATCAGGGTTTTGCAGGAAAATCAGAGAGTGCATGGGATTGTATATCAAAAGGCCGCTGAACTGCGAAGCGATATCATACGTCTGCTCCTAACAGAGAGGATCGAAAGCGGTTCCGCAATCACGTTCGGGAACTATCCGACAAATCGGGACGCTGCACCGGAGCCAATCGAATGGCAGATTCTGAAACGAGAGACAAGCAGAATCCTGCTCATCAGCAAGTATGCACTGGACTGCAGGCAATACAATTCAAGCAGCACATACGTAACTTGGGAGACCTGTACGCTGCGGAAATGGCTGAACAGCGACTTTCTGAACGCAGCGTTCACGGCGGAGGAGCAAAACCTGATCTCAACCGTGACGTTATCCGCCGAAAAGAATCCGCGCCACGACATAAATTCCGGCAAATCAACGCAGGACAGGGTCTTCCTGCTGAGCATATCGGAAGTCGCCGAATACTTCGACTCGTACAAAGCGCGAAGATGTGCGCCGACAAATTTTGCGCTTGCACAGGGAACGTACACAGACGAAAAAAACATGGTCGACGGCAGGCCCCCCTGCTGGTGGTGGCTGCGGTCACCTGGCTACAATTCTGACAATGCTGCGTACGTCAACTACGACGGTTCCGTCGTCTACTACGGCCACAGTGTCAACCGCAGTAACGGCGCCATTCGCCCCGCTTTGTGGATTGATCTTGGATCGTAACGCTTTTAACCTGAGATTCGATCAAGAACGATCTGGAGATTATCTGGACGAAAACCGAAAACACCGTCAGGTCTCCCAGCTGTTTCAATACCTGCGGGAACTGCAGGAGGAACAAATCGGCCTGCCGCAAGGCTTGAAAATAATTATTCGGCATTTCCATATAATAAGCATCTTTTGTTAACTCAGTCTGCATCAGAGAAACAAGATATGACAGCAGAATTCGTTATGCTTCCAGAAAAGGACTGAAAAGGGGATGGATATGGCAATCATTAAATGCAAAATGTGCGGCGGGGACCTTGCTCTGGAAGAGGGTTCGAACGTTGCCGAGTGTGAATACTGCGGGTCGCGACAGACGGTGCCGTCGGCGGACAATGAGAAAAAGCTGAATCTCTTTGCCCGGGCGAACCGGCTGCGGGCGAATAACGAGTTTGACAAGGCGGCTGGGATCTATGAGTCCATTGTAGCCGACTTCCCCGAGGAGGCGGAGGCCTACTGGGGGCTGATTCTCTGCAAGTACGGCATCGAGTACGTGGACGATCCCGCTACCGGGAAGAAGATCCCCACCTGTCATCGCTCCAGTTTCGACAGCGTCATGGATGATCCCAACTTCGAGCTGGTGATGGAGAATGCCGATCCCATCGCCCGCCGGGTGTACCGGGAGGAGGCCAAGCAACTCGAAGAGCTGCGGAAGGGCATCATTGAGGTCTCCAGCAAAGAAGATCCCTACGACATTTTCATCTGCTACAAGGAGACCGCAGAGGACGGCCAGCGGACCCTGGATTCCGTCCTGGCCCAGGACGTCTACGACATGCTGACGGAGAACGGCTACCGGGTCTTCTTCTCCCGGGTGACGCTGGAGGACAAGCTGGGCGTGGAATACGAGCCCTATATCTTCGCCGCCCTGAACAGCGCCAAGATCATGCTGGCTTTCGGCACGGACTACGACTACTACAACGCCGTCTGGGTCAAGAACGAGTGGTCCCGCTTCCTGCAGTTGATCGCCAAGGGTGAGAAAAAAGTATTGATCCCCTGCTTCAAGAACCTGGACGTCTACGATATACCTAAGGAATTCGCAAAGCTGCAGGCCCAGGACATGGGCAAGGTCGGCGCGATGCAGGACCTTCTGCGGGGGATCAAGAAAATCTTGCCTAAGGCACAGACGGGTGCGTATATTCAGAGCCAGGAGTTTATCAGATCAGAGTCTGATTCCAGCCTTTCCCCGCTGTTATCCCGTGGAAACCAATTGCTGCAAGAGGAGAACTGGGAGGCTGCAAAGGATTATTTCGATCGGGTCCTGGATGCGGATGCCATGAACGGTGAAGCATATTTCGGGCTGGTATTAGTGGAGAATCGGAAGAAGAGCCTCGACGAACTTGTTGCCGCTTTGGCAATACTCAAAGACGAAAAAAGATTCGTTAAGATAACAGTGGCTCCAAAAGCTGCAGAGCAGATAGATAAGCTTGCCTCCGACCTTAGCGTGGAAAGCTATTTGTCCGCTGAGAAGATCAAAGGCCTCTTTCAGCGTGATGGTTATTACTATGAGTCAAGAGAGGCGTCAGCAAAAGAGAATCAGCGAAAAGCGCTGGAACAGATGAAGTACAATCGGAATTTCTTCCGAGCGAAGAAATATGCGCGGAGCGAACTCAAAGAATTGCTTTGTAAAGCGGAAAAGACGATAGATGATTTGTTCTCTGCAGACCTTCAACACGCAAAAGAAGAGGCAAAAAAGGCAAGAACTGAGGCAGAGGAACGGCTTCAGGTGCATTACGTCCAAACGAAACAGCTTTATCATAAAGCATGCGATGAGAGAGACAAGGATTATGAACATGCTTGTTCCTGCATGCAAAACGGTGCTTGGGACTCAGCAATCACCTTTTTCAGAAAAATGACATCTTACAAGGATAGCACGGAGAGACTCCAGAAGTGTATTGCGGGGGAAGAAGCAGCCGAAATCCGCGCGCAGACAGAACTGGAAAGGCGAGATTTGCTCATTCAGATCGAAGACCTGACTTCACGGGTCAGAAACGCCGAGAGGATATCGGAAGTGTGCGATCAATACAACAAGATGAAAGTCTGGATGGTTGTGTGCTACACAGCTTTCGTCTTGATAGCGCTTGTGTATAAAGAGAGTTCTGTACTGTTAACATTGGCTGGCATCACTTTAATTGCAGGTGTTGTAGCCACAATAATGTGGAAAAAACAAAAAAAGGATTTTGTCGGCTTGCTTGGAATTCCAAAAGCAGAACTGGACGCGCAGAAAATTGCCGCTTTGAATAAAGAAGCGAAAAAGCAACTCGAAATAGGATCCCCAGAGCTTGCGCAACTCGAATCCCGGCTGAAAGAACTGGACGGGAGAACAGACGAACCGGTCAGTTTTCACAGTGGAAAACAAACTGTAAATCCAACGGAAGCAAACAAATGAGGCAATCGATTAAGAGGTGAAAATAATGTCTAAATTTGTAATTGAATGTCCCAAGTGTGGTAAATTTGCCGAAGCAAAGACCGGGTTCTGGATCTTTGGCAAAAAGAAAATCGACTGTGCCTGCGGGAACGTCATCGACATCCGCACGGACAAGCTGACCAGCCGGGTTTGTCCCCATTGCGGCAACAATGTGGTCTACGACCAGAGCAAAGGCGAAAAGGCCAAGTGCCCGGTCTGCCACGAGCCTATCAACACCATGTCGGAGCAGTCTCAGACCGTGGAGTTTTCCTGCGCCCAGTGCGGCATCCGGCTGCGGACCGCAAAGGGCGTGGAGCGTTACACCTGCCCGGTGTGCGATTGCGAGAACAGCGTGGCCGAGCGGATTGCTACCGAAAAGATCAAACATGATGGACTGGCTTCCATAATTAAATATGAAGGCGACAACTCCACCTTTATCTGGAAGCACCCCATTGAGGATTTCAACTACGGCTCTCAGCTCATTGTCCATGAGAGCCAGGAGGCGGTCTTCTTCCGGGACGGCCAGGCCCTCGATACCTTTGGCCCCGGCCGCTATACGCTGGAGACCCAGCAGCTTCCTCTGCTGGAAAAGCTCTACAAGCTGCCCACCGACACCGAGGGCACCTTCCACTCCGAGGTCTACTTCATCAACAAGACCGTTCAGATGGCCATCAAGTGGGGCACCCCGGAGAAGGTCCGCTTCATCGACCCATTGACCGGCACGCCCCTAGAGCTTGGCGCCTCCGGCGAGATGAACGTCGCGGTGGACGACGGCCGCAAGCTGCTGATCAAGCTGGTGGGCACCATGAAGGGCATCGCCTGGGAGGAGGGCCCCGGCTTCACCAAGTCCTTGCAGGCCTCTTTCCGGCCTTTGATCTCCAACGCGGTTAAGACCAATCTGCCAGCCGCCATCAAGCAGAATGAGATCGACATTCTGGAGATCGACGAGAAGCTGGATGTGATCTCCGCTTCCTTGGTAGAGAAGATCTTGCCCGGTTTTGAGGAATACGGCCTCACGATCCCGCAGTTTTATGTAAACAATGTGGTCCTGCCGGAGAATGATCCGAATTTCAAGCGCATCCGGGAACTGCATACGGTGATCCTGCAGTCCAAGGTCCTGCAGGCGGAGGCAACCGTCAAGACGGTCCAGGCCCAGACTGAAGCGCAATACCGCACCGCCCAGGAGCGGAGCAAGGCCGAGATCGAGGCCGCCCGCCGGGAGACTGTGATCCAGGAAGAGATGACCGAGACCGAACGGGCCCGCAGAGAGGCCGAGCGCAAGGTGATCGCTGCCCAGGCAGAGGCACAGGCGCTGCGGATGCAGGGACTCACCGAGGCAGAGATCATGCAGGCTAAGGGCTACAGCCAGAAGGATGTGCTCCAGGCCGAGGTGCAGAAGGCCTATGCGGAAGGCATCGGTAATATGGGGGCCAACGTCTCCGGTGGTGGCGGCGGAAGCAATCTTCTTGGAGACATCATGGGCCTTGGCGTCGGAATGGCGGCGGCGCAAACTGTAATGCCGCAGCTGGGCAATATGTTCCAGGGAATGAATCCGCAGCAGACACCTGCGCCTGCCGGCGAAGGCATGCGCGATGGCCCCGGCTCCAAAGCCCCAGCACCGACCTGGGACTGCCCCTCCTGTGGCTTCAAAAACATCAAATCTCGCTTCTGTCCGGATTGTGGCGCAAAGAAGCCGGAACCGAAACCTTCTGGCAGCTGGGATTGCCCTGCCTGCGGCACCAAGGACATCACCTCCAAATTCTGTCCCGAATGCGGCGCCAGGAAGCCGGAAACTCCCAAGGGATGGACGTGCCCGGAATGTGGAACAGCGGGCATTATGAGTAAGTTCTGCCCCAACTGCGGCGCCAAGAAACCCGCAGATACATGGACCTGCCCGGAATGCGGCTCTGCGAACATTATAACCAAATTCTGTCCTGAATGCGGGCATAAGCGGGAGGAATAAACGGATGGCAACAAAGCTTCAGTGTGAGATCTGTGGCGGAAAACTGATTGGCAAGCCCGACGGAGTTTTCGAGTGCGAGTATTGCGGGACAGAATACAGTACAGAATGGGCAAAAGCAAAGATTCAGGAAATCCGGGGAACAGTTCGCGTTGAAGGCCCTGTTACTGTTACCGGAAGCGTATCGATAGAAGGCACAGCGACTGTAAACAGTCTACTGAAACGAGGCTTCCTTCATCTGGAGGATCACAGCTTCACGGATGCACAAGACTGCTTCAACCGAGTGCTGGATATCGATCCCGAAGCTGCGGATGCATACCTTGGGCGACTGCTGGTAAGATTTGAAGCAGCAAACCTCGAAGAGTTAAAGCACTATACCAAATCACCCATTGGGAATGCGGATTATCAACGCGCCTTTCTGTATGGCGACATGTCACTTCGTGAAAAACTACAGGCGACAGTTGCAGGCGCAAAAGCAAGTTTCCTTGCAGATTGCAGTAGCTTTTTGGAAAGCACCGATACGTTTCAGCTTCCTTTAATAGGAAAAACCGCATTTGATTTTATTGACTGCACAGGCGGAGTCGGTTCAGATCCAAAGGATACAGCAAGCTCTGGAAGAGATGACATGCAGTATACGCTTTATGGTGCAGAATTAATTGTCTCAACAGAGCCTGTTGCCACGATTCAATCCCTTCTGCCCTCTTTGGAACAGGCGGTAGGAACCCGAAAGCCAGTGCTTCTCCTTTGCCGGAATTGGGAATTGGGTTTACTCCCAACACTGGGAGAGAATGCCAGGAGGGGTGTATTCCAGTCTTTCGCTGTAAAAAATTTGACCGATCAGGATTTCCAGCGTATCGAAGACTGGATTGGATCTGAATGTCGGGCTGACGGCATAATTCCCAATGTGAGCCTTCGCAATGCTTGGATGAACCAGGATTTCTTGTTATTTCGAAAGTAGCGATACGACACATACTTAGTTAATTGCTTTTACGCTGCAAAGCAACTCAGGAGGTACACTATGAAGTTAACGAAATACCAAATTCGTGCAATTGTAGGATACGCAACATTGCTCCTGGTTTTTAGTGTTCTTGCATTTCTGCTGCCTTTTAAGCACACCGCCATTTTTTGGATTGGCTACGGGTTTGGGATGGTTGCACTAATCGCCCAGGTTGCCATTTTTGCATTGGCATTTTATGATGCACGTACTGCTGCGAGCCGTTTCTACGGTATTCCGGTTGCCCGCGTGGGATTCATCTATTTGCTCAGCCAAATCGCGGTTTCTTTTCTCGCGATGGCCTTGAGTGGAGTGGAAGCAATTCCTGCCTGGCCGTTCATTTTGCTTTCTGTTCTGCTGTTTGCTGCAGCAGTTCTTGGCACAATCGCAACAGATTCCACAAGAGACGAAATTGAAAGACAAGATGCAGAACTGAAGCAGAACGTACAAATGATGCGTGATCTGCAATCTCTCGGCGCTCAGATTGCCGGGCAGTCGAAAGATTTGGCAAATAAAGATGAATTACGGAGACTATGCGACCAGCTTCGATATTCTGATCCTGTTAGCAACTCAGCAACTGCTGAGGCAGAAAATGAGTTGTTCACACTTATGAACGAAATCCAAAGAGCAGTCCTCGATGGAGACAACAATTCTGTTTCGGAGCTATGTAGGAATGCAACATCCATACTGACAGAGCGCAATCGGATTTGCAAGCTTAATAAACATTAACCACAAAACGCTAATCCAAACTCCATGATAGTTTTGTATTGGGAAGCCTGTAGGAAAGATTACTGGTATATGAGAAAACTTTTCATGACAAGTTATTTGAATGTGACTACTGCCGCGCTGGAGCTTTCTCCGGCGCGGCGAGTTGTTTTACCGTTCCAGGCAATCGGAATTTCTCTGCAGCTGCTGCCGCTGCGTCTGCGGCTGAGTTCCATGCTGGAAATCATACAGGTTTTGACGCACCTGTTCGGAGCGTTGGGCGATGTCGGCGCAGTATTCCAGTTCCTTGCGGGCCTGTTTCAGCTCGTCGGAGAGCTGGTGGATGGAGGCGCGGAGGGCTTCATCGGTGGGAGCGTTTTCGTCGCGGCGGACGCGGCGGAGGAGATTGCGGTACTCGGTCCGCTGAGATTCCAGGCTTCCGATGCGCTGCTCCACGCCGGTTTTATAGGTCTCCAGGTCCTCCGCGGTTTCGATCTTGTTCGCCAGCAGGAGCTTCGCTTCCGCAATGTAGCGGTCCAGCTTGATCAGGTCCTCCCGCAGTTGCCAGGAGACCTGCTTCTGCCGTTCCGGGTGCTTCCGGATGATTCCCAGCTTGCAGCAGTATTTGAAATACAGGGCCCGGAGACCGGTGAGCTTACCTGTCGGTTTTCGGGCCATTTTTGCCCGATAAAATTGCTTATGCGGGGCCTGGAGGGGTGGGTCGGCATATTTGTTTGCCTTCACCCGATTGACCAG
>JAEEGL010506599.1_pt1 | contig 10526 bp, 9 predicted proteins | sample 9134231 | NCBI WGS metagenome assembly JAEEGL01 (sample SAMN16246548, study PRJNA631951) | gut metagenome | biome: gut microbiome; feature: rumen; material: fiber-attached | host: Bos | place: Iran: Karaj | collected 2018-10
GCCACTTGGGGGTTTGACATTTCATTTTCCTCCTTGCTTATTGGTTTAGATAAAATATCATCAACAAGTCTTTCCTCAACACTCTTAATAACAACACCTTTGTCTTTACTGTCTTTTGATTTTTGAATTTCACTTTTAATAGAAGCCGTATCAACAGTAGCAAGATTAAATCTATCAACAATACGGTTTATTTTACTTGCGTCTTCTGCTCTTACCATAATATCTACCATACCATCAACACTTTTACCTTTACTTTTCAAAGCACAAAATAGTACTCCATATCTTTTGGCTTCTTCCGTGAACTTTCTAAAATCTTCTTCTTTAACAGTAAATACTTTTAATTCTTTTCCAGATTTAAGCATATTAGTAAGTCTAGTCTTACCTTTGGTTTGCTTTTGGTCTTTTAACATTGCTATCATTATTGCAGCAATATTTTTTGCACCACTTCCAGATAGTTTTACTGCTACTTCAAGTCCTTGTAAACTCATTCTTACAATAGATTCAGCAGCGTCACCTGATGTGTTCATTTTTCTCTACCTCCTTTGTCTTTTCTTTTTCATCAGATAATTCTTGAAGATTTTTTTCTATCTTCTTACTTCTTTCTAAAATATCTTTACATAGCACCACCTCCTTTCGTGTTGGCTCCATTTCTTTATTCAATTCATCAATTTGTTTCTTAATTTCTTCCTTTTCTTGTTTAGACTTTGATTTCTTGTGCTTATACCAGAGTTTACTTCTCTGATCCATAAGTTCATTAAGTCTTTTTTCTTTATCTTCCTTAAACGAAAAAAACTGCTCGTCAGTTTTTAAATTATTTCTGACAAGCAGTCTTGTTTCATTTGATATTTCTTCCATTTTTCGTACATCAGCACGAATTGCAGGAGATAATTTTTGATATGGATATTTTTTAGGGAATACTTTTAAAAGATAACAATAATGAATATATAAAGCATAAAATCCTTTTGGTTTCTTTTTTCTATAATAATCTGCTTTGGGTTTAGGTTTATTTCCATATTCTTCAATAAAAGGAACTCTTTTAATATATTCCTCATCAATTCTTTGTTTGATTCTATCAATAGAATATTCATTACCAAAATATCTTTCAATACGAATATTTTTCTTATATGGACTTCTTCTTATACTTAACTTATCTCCTCTATAAAAAAGTTCATAATCCATTGCTTTCATTAAATCTTCAAAATCATAAAAAGAAGTAGCCATACCTATTGCTCTATCTAAATCTTCTTTTGCAATAGAATAATAATTAACTTTATTATTAAAATTCTTTTGATAATTAGCATAATTTATTTTACTATTTCTACAAGGTTTTTCTTGTAGAACAGATAATCCATATTCTTCACATATAGAATCAGATATTCGTCTTAATTCTGCATAAGTTTCTCTTTTATCGTAATATCTTTTACCATCTTTAAATGATACAGAATTTATTACAAAATGATTATGATAGTGATTGCTATTAAGATGTGTACTGACAACAACTTCAAATCTATCTCCCCACATTTCTTCGGCAAGTCTTACACCAATAGCGTGGCATTGTTCTGGGGTGACTTCTCCCTCTGCAAATGATTGAAATGCGTGAAAGCCAAGTATTCCTCCTGTCTTTCCAAATTGTTCTTTTGTTATAGTCATTTCTTCAAGTGCAGTTTTAGAATTACAATTAACACCAGACACATAAAATTGTTGTTCAGTTTTATAATCTGCTTCTATATAATCAATAACATTATGCAAATCATAATAACTGTCTTTACCATAATCACTATTTAATGTTTTTTCTATATTAGTTGTATAGTTCAAAACATTATCTAATCTTTTTTCAATTTTCCAAATTCCTGTTGTTGCCATTTCACACTCCTTTCTTGCAATAAAAAAAGAGATTACCATTTTACTGATAACCTCGTTATTAACTTTTTTGTTAAAAATTAAAAATATTATTTTAATTATTTATCTTTGTATCTCCAAATATATCCACCAGCCTGTTTTCTTTCACCTCTACAAACATTAGATATTTTTAATATACCTGTGTTTCGTATTGCTTCGGAAACGCTTTCATATTCAGCAATCAGTTTTCCATCTAATGAAAATTGTAATACTGTTTTAGATTGAGAAATAGCCCTTCTCTTTACTCCACATTTAGGGCAGCCTCTTTTTAAAATTGTTCGATTGCTTATCGTAGATAACCATTCATAATTACAAATATGACATTTCCATAAGACCGTTTCGTTTGAACCTTTTGTTACTTCATCAGGTTTAATTTTATTTTTTTCATAATCCCAATCTTTTAGTAATTCGGGACAAGTTGATGACAAATCATTATAACCTTTTAATACCCTATGTCCTGAACAATATGGGCAACCATATCCATTAGTTTTATCATTTATTACCATTTCATATTCACCATTACAATTTTCACAATGCCATAAAGCCGGAAAATTACATCCACTACTTAGTTTTCTTGGATCAAGTGAATTATTTTTTGACCATATTTTTTTTAATTCAGGATTTGTAGTAAATAAATCATTATATCCAGTTTTAACTTTACGACCATAGCAATATGGACAATATGGGCGTAAATAAAAATCTTTTGCTAACATTTTCCATTCTGTATTACATTTTGGACATTTAAGATATATTTCTTTTTCACTTGAATGTGAAATTTGTTCTGGTGTTATCTTTCCATTTTTTTCTTTATTCCAATATTTTTCTATTTCAGGGCAATAACTAGCCAATGAATTTTCTTTTTCCGATAAATTCATTATTTCTAGTATTTTTATTCTATCTCTTTGAACATCTATATTTACTTTTTTCTTTATATTATATTTTTTTTCTATATATTTAAAAATATTTTCTATTGCATTATCGAGTTCGCTCATATCATATGGAGAAATATATATTTTAACTGAGTCACTATCATATTCAGTGCAACCATTTTCTCTTACTCTAATTAAGTCAATATTATTATTAGCACAATCAATATCCTTCTTAAAATCTCTTTTATAATTCTTGTGCCACGCTCTTCCATCGTATTCTATACCTAATTTTATTTTAGGGATAAAAATATCAATTTCTTGGTTACCTAAAATAGAACTATGATAATTTTCTTTAACATCAACTAAATATTTTTTTATATAATAATAGATTGCTTTTTCTGGGAATGATGTGTGCCTTTCTTTGGAACATTGTGGACAATTATTACCTTTTTTTCTATCCAAAGGTGTTGCATTATAACTATGTCCTTTTGGACATATAAACCAATATTTTTCCTTATTGCTACCTGCCATAACTTCATCTGGAGCAACCTTGTTTTTTTTATAATCCCATTCGTTTGCTATTTCAGGATTAGTTGTTAATAAATCATTTACACCTTTTTTCAAGATAATATGTTTACAAACACCACACCCTGAATTTCTCCTAATTCTTCTATATGGAGAAGCGTGCCAACTGTATTCACACTTTGAACATTTCCACCAAACCTCTTTATGACTATCAATCGTTAATTCTTTCATTGTAAAATCGTTTTTCTGGTTATCAAATTCTTTTATAAGTTCTACTCTATTATTATTTAAGCAATATGTGTATAAATCATTTTTACCAACGATAACTACTCGATTAGAACATACTGGACAACTTTTTACATTACTTTTACTTTTAACCATTGATTGCCATTCATATCCACATTTAGGACATTTCCACCATATTTCTTTATGTGAGCCAAGTGTTAAAGTTTGTAAATTAACATCTTTATTTTTTTTATAATTATATTTTTCCATTAATATTTTATTATCTTTTAATAGATTACTCAATATAATCACCTACACTACATTTTATTTAATAATTATTTTTAATTCATAAAAAATATCATTTAAACTTATGAGTACATTTCTATTATCAATCATAAATGATAAAAATTTATTTTTCTTATCATCTGTATCTAGTTTGTCCATTACTATTGAAATAACATCTGCTTTAATGTTTTGCCTATCTAATTCTTTCAATATTGAACACTCTAAATTTGATAACATTTCTTACTCACTCCTAACCATAAATATTATATCATTTAAACTTATTTTTGAACAGATTTCTGCTGATATTTACTTATCTTTTTCAGGACGAAGATATTTATTTTTTATATCTATAATTAATTGGTCTAATTTATCTACCTCTTTATTAAAATGAAGAACATCTACAACCCCTCTTGCATTTGCCATTCTTGCTATTTGATTTATATTATTACCGATAAGGCGAATACTTTTTATTGCAACATAAAATTCTTCTGGTGGTCTTTCTTTTGGTTTATATCCTACAAGTAATTGTCTAATATAATCAGAGGCATTCATACCAACTGCCTCTGACCTAGTTTTCAATATATAATCTTCTTCATCACTTAACCATAATTGTTTTTTTATTCTACGTTTTCGCATTGCCATACCTCCGGCTCATTATCATCTTTATTATCTTTCAAAACAATTTGTCTTTCTAATTCATTTATACGATTTACTTGTAAGCAACACATTAAAGTTGTCATTCCAAGACCACCTATAATTAAACCTAAAATAAAAAATAATAATTCACTCATACTTCATCATCTTCCTTTCTTTAAAATTAGATTTGTCTAGCAAGGGGATTGGGGATTTCCCCACATACGAATTTGTACGGGAGTATAAATTCAGTGCTTGCTAGACAATAGATTTACTCCCCAAGAGTACACTGTCCACAATGAGGACAACGATACTCGCAATTCTCACATTGCATTTCCATAAAAGAATCTGTGTCTAATTCTTCACTTTCTTCTTCATAATCTTCAACATTTTCTTCTGTATCTTCGTATAATAATTGATTAGTTTTTTCAAAATTTTCTATGATTTTTTTATCAAATTTTTCTGGGTCATCTACAACTGCCATTAACATATTTTGTAATGTTTCATCTAACTCTATTAAGTTATTTTCCATTACAAAATCAAGTGCAATTCTTAATGCTTCTCCCTCACATCTTGCGTGAATTTTAAAAATATTTTCATTCTTACTTTTGAACATTACATAGTATAATTTGTCAAAATCTACTTCATAAAGTCCAACATCATCTAATAAATTGAATAAATCTAAATCCAATTCCTTACACATTTTTATAAACGGAACGAAATAAAAATTTGCTTTCAATCCGTTCTCAAATCTTGATATTTCTGCGTGACTTACACCAATTTTATCTGCAAGTTTTCTTGTAGAAATACCTTTCTCTAATCTTCTTTCTTTAATAGTTTCTGCTAATTCTAAATAATTAAATTTCATAATTTCACCTTTCTCTTTCATATCTTTTTTTATAATTTATTCCTAATTTGGCACATAAAAAGTCATTGAAATCCTTTCCAACTTTTGGTGGATCATCAATGACTTCATATTGTTTTGGAAGAACAGTTTTAAGTGCCATTGTTGCTATTCTTCCCGCACTATCATTATCAAAATGCAAGTATATTTTTTTAATATTTTGATTCTGATTTAGATAGTAATTTAATGCAAGTGGTATTTTACTTTCATCAATTTTTTTAGCCGGTTGATAAACTCCTGCAAGTGAAAGTAAATTATCGTTATACCACTCTTTATTATCTAATTTATTAAGTGTAGCATATGATAATAAATCAATAGCACTCTCAAATAAATGAACAGTATCATTCTTTTCTATTGAGTCTAATTTAAAAGAAAATGCCTTATGACTTCCATAAGCGTCTTTCATATATCTGCTATCATTTGTTGCTCTTACTCCTGCATATCTAGGAACTTTATTTTTATCATAGCCAACAAATACAACATTATGATTAGGCAAATCTTCATAAATTAAATTATTATCTATACATTCACTTATAATATCTTTATCAATTCCACGACTAGATAAATAACTTATAACTCTATCTGTTGTGTCTGATTTTTTCGGCAAAATAAGTCTTATATTTTCAACTTTTTTAGGTTGCTGATATGTTATTGGTGGTCTTTCATTTGAATATCCTAAAATAGTTTCTACTGCCTGAATAAAAGAATAATCTCTAACTTGAATTAAATATTCTAATGCAGTTTTTCCACCAATACCTCGTGAAAACCAATACCACATACCATTACTTATCTTTAAACTATCGTGTGTTCTAGTCATATATGTTCCTCTACTAAAATGCACTAATTCTTCTGGCTCATAGTTTTTTAAATAAGTATATAAATCCATTTCTTTTGCCTTTTGTATTTCTTCCGTTTTATAATATGCCATACTATTACCTACCTTTCTTTGTCTTTTTTCTTTACCTTTTTTTCCTTAAAATCTCTTGCTAAATCTTCAACTGTATCTCTTGCACTATCTTCAATTAATTCACATATATTCATATCACAATCCATCCAACCTTGATATAAAGTTTCTAATGAATTTTTTTCATTTTTTAGTGCTTTTATTTCATCAATATCAAATTGTTTTGACTCAGGATAAAATAAAAATATTACTTCTTCTTTAATAGCAGTTTCATAAGATTTATCAATTATTTCTTTTGCAGTTAAAGATTCCAATTCCTTTTTATATGAAGAAAGTTCATTTTCTAACTTATCATATAATTCTTGTCTTATTTTATCTTCCATATCATCAGTCCTTTCTATAAAATAAAAAAAGAGTGATAATAGTTTTACCTAAAATCACTCTACAACTTATTTAATAATATTCATTTTTTTAAATAGATAATATGCTTCTTTCATTCCTCTAATAAACATTTCTTTTGATTCTAATACTGATAAATCTATCATTACTAAATCAAAATCACGAACATATTTTGATTCTTCAGCAGACAATTCAACCTGTTGTTCGTTTTCTAAAATATCTACAAGGTTAGGACATTTATCCAATATATTGTGTTTTTCATCTAATAATTTTTTATATTCAGCATTATTTTTCTTTAAATAAAATGTTGAATCAGATAAAAATTCATCAAACCTTTCTTCACAATAACCCTCTATAAACGTTTCGCTAAATTGTTCCATTATTAGCACCTCCTTGATGAAATTTTATATTAAATGTTTACCAAATGCGAACGTGCGATTTATCTTTCATAATCTCTTTTGCATACTTGACTATCACTTACATCTTCGCCACCATCATCAACAATTTCTTTATCTTTTTCATTAAGATTTAACTTAATATTAAGTTCATCTAATCGTTTAGATTTTGCTTTTAATTCTTCCTCTTGTGGAAATGGTCTTTTAATTTCTATCTTCGCATTTTCATAATTTTTCTTTGTATCTTCTAAATTACTTTCTGTATTTGAAAGTCTATTTTCAATACTATTTAAAACATTATCAATACGAGTTATATTTCCACTAGGGTCACTACCAAGTTCAACTTTGTATGATAAATTATTCTTCATACCCATATAAAATTTTCTATCTATAGTATCAAAAGATAACATCATTTTAAAGCCTTTATAATCTCCAATTTCTATTGGCTCTGGATTAGTCATTGACTTACATATCTCAATGATTTTTTCTCCTGCTTCTTTTCTTTCTGTAAAAGTATCTCCTTTAATAACCATTTTTACAAATGAATTGTCTGGCGTTTCATTGGCTTTAAATAATTCTAAATCTTCTTTCATATCTTCAATTCTGTTCTCTAATCTTTTGATTTCATTTGGATAATATTTTATAACTTTATCTTCCAAAGCATATATCTCACTTAAATGAGTTTGCTTTAATAATTTTAATTTTGCTACTTGTGTATCTAATTCAGTTTTCTCAATAATATCTGGATTACCTGCAGCAAGTGCTTTAATTTCTGCATAAGATAATGCAGTTTCATCTATGTCTTCTGCAAATCTTACAGGAGTTTTTGAAGTCATTATTTGTGAAATAAATCTCTGCTTATTTTCTACTAACTGATATAAATATGCGTCAAAAGTTCCCTCTGTGACATACCTATAAATATCAACTTCTGGATTTTTATTTCCTTGTCTAATTATTCTTCCACTTCTTTGAATTAAATCACTTGGTCGCCACGGACAATCTAAATCGTGTAGTGCAATTAGTCTATCTTGACAGTTTGTTCCTGCGCCCATTTTTTGTGTACTTCCCATTAGAACTCTTACTTGTCCTCGTCTAACTTTATTAAATAATTCTTGCTTTCTTGCGTCTGTATTTGCGTCGTGTATGAAAGCAATTTCTTCTTCTGGTATTCCTCTATCTATAAGTTTTGTTTTCAAATCATTATAGACATTAAACTTACCATCATTGTGTGGTGTAGATAAATCACAAAACACTAATTGTGCCGATTTATCTTCACTTGTTTTATTCCAAATATTATAAATATTATCTGCACAAGTTGCTACTTTACTCTTATCAAAGTCTTCTAACATATCATTAGATAATCTCTGATCTAGTGCTAATTTTCTTCCATCATTTGTAATCTTTAACATATTATCAACTGATGAATCTACCATTTTATTTCTTATCTTTTCTGCTCTTTCAGATAGTTCTTTTACCAATTCTTTTTGAATTTCACTAGGCTCTATAACAATATTATGATAGTTTGCTTTTGGTACAGGAAGATTAAGCATATCAGAGGTTTGTATATCTGCAACTTCTTTAAACATTGCCATAAGTTCTGGTAGATTAAAGAACTTTGCAAATCTAGTTTTTGCTCTATAACCTGTACCCTCTGGACTTAATTCAATTGCAGTCACAGTTTCTCCAAAAGTTGAAGCCCAAGCGTCAAATTGTTGAAGATGTCTTTTTTCAAGTTCTCCATATTGCAAGTATCTTTGCATTGTGTATAACTCTACCATTGAATTAGAAACGGGAGTTCCTGTCGCAAACACTACACCTTTTCCGTCAGTAAGTTCATCTAAATATCTACATTTCATAAATAAATCTGATGACTTTTGTGCTTCTGTTTGTGCTATTCCTCCAACATTTCTCATCTTGGTATAAAGAAAAAGGTTTTTATAATAATGTGCTTCATCTACGAATATTCTATCAACACCTAATTCTTCAAAAGTGATTACATCATCTTTTCTTGAAGTATCATTAAGTTTAGCAAGTCTTGTTTCTAAACTTTTTTTAGTTTTCTCCATTTGCTTGATAGAAAATCTTTCGCCATTACTATTTTTTAAATCTTGAATACCAAAAGTTATATCATCAATTTGTTTTTGAATAATAGCAATTTGTCTTCCAACTGACATTGGTATTTTTTCAAATTGTGAATGAGAAATTATGATTGCGTCATAATCTCCTGTGGCAATTCTTGAACAAAACTTTTTACGATTAGCAGTTTCAAAATCTTTTTTAGTTGTGACTAAAATGTTGGCACTCGGATATAATTGTAAGAACTCTTGACCGAATTGTTCTACTATATGATTAGGTACTACAAATAAAGATTTATTACATAATCCTAATCTTTTTGACTCCATTGCTGCTGCTACCATTTCAAAAGTCTTACCTGCTCCAACTTCGTGTGCTAACAAGGTATTACCACCATAAAGTATTCTTGCTATTGCATTTACTTGATGAGTTCTTAAAGTTATTTCTGGATTCATTCCATCAAAAGTGATATGACTTCCATCATATTCACGAGGTCTAATAGAATTAAATCTTTCATTATATTCTTTTGTAAGTCGTTCTCTACGCTCTGGGTCTTTCCATATCCATTCTTCAAAAGCAAGTTTTATTTGCTCTTGTTTTGCTTGTGCGATAGCAGTTTCCTTTTTATTTAATTCTGCTACTTTCTTACCATTTTCATCTTCATAATAATCATATATTCTAGTATCTTTTAGATTTAAACTATCTTCAATAATTTTATAAGCATTTGCTCTACCTGTTCCATAAGTATTAGTTGCTTTTACATTATATTTATCATAATTCTTACCATCTATATACCATTCAGAAGTAGATTCCATATAATGAACTCTAATATTCTGACTAGAATAATAACTTGGATTTAATAAATACTCTATAAACACTTTAATATCTTCTGGTGGTATCCAAGTCGAGCCGAGTCTTACACTTATTTCACTAGCACTTAAATCTTTTGGTTGAACTTCTTTAAGATATTTTACATTAACATTAAATCTCTCATCAGTTTCTGCAAACTTTTCTGCTATTCTTAATTTTTCTCTTACATTTCCAGAAAGATATTCATCTGCTGTCACCCAATGATTAGGCTCTCCGTATTCTGGAACATTGAATATTTCTCCCTCTAAATCTTTTAGCATTTCGTCCATATTCATATTGCAAAGTTCTTGCATAAATGTTATATCAACTCTTGCTTTTTCAGAAAGTGAAACAATTAAAGCGTCATTTGCATTATCAACTGATGTGATTTCTGTTTTAGGTTTGATAGTTCTTTTTGTGAACATATCTGCTTTTCTTGCAAGATTTCCATTCTCATCTAATATTTCAAGAGAACATAGTAAATAATAACTTGAATCATTAGAAAAAGCAGAGTTATTACCTCTGCTATTGATTAGCCCATATTTCTTTGTAAAAGCGTCATATAA
>JAEEGL011167507.1_pt1 | contig 10526 bp, 7 predicted proteins | sample 9134231 | NCBI WGS metagenome assembly JAEEGL01 (sample SAMN16246548, study PRJNA631951) | gut metagenome | biome: gut microbiome; feature: rumen; material: fiber-attached | host: Bos | place: Iran: Karaj | collected 2018-10
AATCACGGCCGATCATCAGGAAAGCCCTATAGAGGGCGCCACTTCTGCCACCCTGTCCCTGCAAGTGAGCCGCGATGCTGACGGCTGCTCCTATTATTGCGTGGCTGCCAACGACAGAGGGGACGAAGCATGCAGTCAGAAAGCGCTGCTGCGCGTCAGGATCAAGATCAGCCAGCAGCCCCGTTCCGTCGCCCTATACGAGGATGAATTCGCCCGATTCACTGTGGACGCCACCGGCTATACCGGCGTCCAGTGGGAGTATCAGAACGCCGGCAGCTCGGTGTGGACTCCGGTGAGCAAGGGGGTCCGTGAAACCTGCACCATTGCCGCGGAGATCAGCCGCAGCGGCATGCACTTCCGCTGCAAGCTCTACAACAACACCAGCGTTCATTATTCCGCCAAAGTCAGGATGACGGTGAAACCGGCTCCCATCACCGGTCCCTACCGGGCATTGCTGATCGGCGAGAATGAATATCCGTCCTCCCCGCTGTATGGCTGTGTGAACGACATGAACGCCATGGCGGGCATGCTGAAGGGGTTGGACAACGCCTTCTCCGTGAAGACCCTGCCCAACAGCTCGAAGCGGGAGATCCTGAAGGCCATCAGCACCACCTTCAAGGGCGCCACCGACAGCAGCGTATCCCTGTTCTACTATTCGGGCCACGGCCGCAGCTCTGCCTCCAGGCCTTTGACTCACGGCGCTTTGATCGCCATTGACGAGAATGATATCACGTTCCCTGAGCTGGCTGAAGCCCTATCCAAGGTGAACGGCCGGGTGATCGTGATCCTGGACAGCTGCTACAGCGGCAATTCCATCGATAAAGCAGCCGGCAGCAAGGACGCGGATAAGATGCTGAAGGCGTATAACCAGGCTGTCATCGACGCCTTCTCCGGCTACAAACTGGTGTCAAGTCAGGGAGCTGACGCCAAGAGCGGCGAGTTGGCCCAGAGCAAATTCATCGTCATCACGGCCTCTTCTAAAACGGAGACGTCCCTTGATTATTACTTCGATGGATCTCATTATCGTCAAGGCTGTTTTACCGCTGCGCTCATCCAGGGCATGGGCTGCACCTACCCCAGAGGCGTCTATTCCGGCGCCACGCCTGCGGATCAGAATGGGGACAAGCAGATCACGCTGACGGAGCTCTACACCTACGCTCGCGACACCGCCTTGAGCTGGAGCAACGGGTTGACCCCGCCCCATCCCCAGCACGTCCAGTGTTACGGGATCGACAGCGAGGTGCTGTTCCGCCGAAAATAAATGATGATTTTGACGCAAAAAGGACTGCCGGCAAAGCGGTCCTTTTGTGTTCCCTTACGCCCTGTGACCGCCGATCTGCTCGTTGCGGTCCTGGATGGTGGCCTCTTCCTTCAGATCCATGCCCTTCAATATAGCGTTGCCGCCGTACTTTTTTCGTATGTCCAGCACCGCCTTCTGAACGCGCCGCTCTCGTTGCTGCTTCATTTCCCGCGTTTGGCGCGCCAGCTCCGCCGCCTCCGGATCGGTGAAGAGATCCAGCTGCTCGCTCCGTCCCTCCGCCGGAGCGATGCCCATCTCTTGGAGCCGGCCTGCAAAGACCTGGATGCGGCGCACCGTGAGGCTTGGGTCCGCCACCCGATCAAAAATAGCCGCCACAGCCTCTGTAATGGCTTTGGCGGAGGCGGTCCGCTCCCGGAAGCGATGGCCGCCGTGGGTGGGTTTGGGCATAGGGCGGCCGTAATAGTCCACCACGATCTCTCCGGCATAGGGCGAAGCGCCGGCCAGATTTTCCACATCGTAGCCTATATACAGGCCCACCTCCCCTGCCAGCATGCCTTTGTTGACCAGGTCCATGGCCAGGATCTCCGCCATCTCCCGAACGATGAGCCGCGCCTCGGAAAAAGCATAGGGCCGCATCAAAACCTGTCCGCTGCACAAACTTTTGGACTCCGGGGTATAGGCCTTCACGGTCTCCAGCGTGCAGGGTTCATAGCCCCAGGCATGGTCGATGAGCAGCTCCGCGTTCACGCCGAAGACCTTGTACAGGGTATCCTCTGCGTCCAGGGACATGCGTGCCAGATCCCCCATGGTGTAGATCCCCCGGCTCTCCAGCCGCCGGGCGGTGCCCCGGCCCACCCGCCAGAAGTCGGTGATCGGCCGATGGTCCCACAGCTCCTTTCGGTAGCTCATTTCGTCCAGCTCTGCCACCCGTGCGCCATGTTCGTTGGGGGCGGCGCGCTTGGCCACTATGTCCATGGCCACCTTGGCTAAATACAGATTGGTGCCGATGCCGGCTGTGGCGGTGACGCCGGTTTCCCGCAGCACGTCCTCCATCATCTTTTCCGTCAACGCCCGGGGCGTCAGCGCGTAAGTGCTGAGGTACTTCGTGAGGTCGATGAACACCTCGTCGATGGAATAGACCTGGATGTCCTCCGGCGCAATGTAGCGAAGATAGACGCCATAGATCCTGGCGCTGTACGCCATGTATTTGCGCATCTGGGGCGGCGCAACGATATACTCCGCCGCAAGACGCAGATCCCCTTTCAACTCCTGAGCGGAGGCGGAGCTGCCCTCCAGCCTGTGTCGGGGCGCCGCCATCTTCCGAAGGGTGTTCACCCGCCCCATGACTTCCTCCACCTCGAACAGCCGCGGACGGCCGGGAACGCCGTGAGCCTTCAACGACGGGGACACGGCAAGGCAGATGGTCTTCTCCGTGCGGCTTTGATCCGCCACCACCAACAGAGCGTCCAAAGGGTCCAATCCCCGTTCTACGCACTCCACGGAGGCGTAGAAGGATTTTAGATCGATGGCCGCATACCAGCGCTGCTCCATATCCATGCCTCCTTTCCTGCTTCATAGGATACCACAAACCCACTTCGGGGTACAGCAGAAAATCCTGTAAACAGTCCCTTTCAAGGATCGCTTACAGGATAGGCCGTCGATGTCGGTGGATTTAGGAAAGAGCTTCCGTGATGGCAGAGAGCAGCTCGGCGTACTCGGTGAACGCGGGCAGCTGGGGATGATCCGCTTTGATCCTTTCCGTGGTGCGAAAGAGGAAACCCGCTTTGCTGGCAAGGAGCATGTCAAGATCGTTGTAGCTGTCCCCCACGGCGATGGTCTCAAAGCCCACGCTCTGCAGCGCGCGGACGGTGGAGAGCTTGGAATCCTTGCAGCGCATGCGGATGTCCGTCAACTCCCCCCCGGGGGAAACGACCAGGGAATTGCAGAAGATGGTGGGACGATCCAGCTTCTGCAAAAGAGGTTGAGCGAATTCCTCGAAGGTGTCGCTGAGGATCACCACCTGGGCCCTGTCCCGAAGGGCGTCCAAAAATTGTCGGGCGCCGGGCAGAGGATCGATCTTGGCGATGACGGCCTGTATCTCCTTCAATCCCAAGCCGTGCTCCTTCAGTATCTCCATGCGCCAATGCATGAGCTTACAATAATCCGGCTCGTCCCGGGTGGTGCGTTTTAGTTCGGGAATGCCGCTCACACGGGAAAATTCGATCCAAATCTCAGGCGTCAGCACCCCTTCCATATCCAAGCATACCAAATCCATCGTATCTCTCCTATCTTCCGGCTTTGTCCAGAATGTATGTCAGCATATCCTCCGGCCCGATCACATCCCGGTGTCTCACCGGCCGATCCCGCAGCCCCCGCAGATTCTTCGGCAGGGGCACGCCCGTAACGGCTTCCAGCCGCTCCATAGCCCGAAACTCGTCGTCGTCCGCCGTCTCCCCCAGAGCCTCCAGCACCGCTGCCGGGAACTTATAGGGAGAGGCCGTGGACAGGATCACCACAGGGGCGTGCGCCGGGCAGGCGGCCTTATACTGCTGAGCCACATCATAGGCCACCGCCGTGTGCGTGTCCATCAGATAGCCGTACCGTCGCCAGACCTGCCCGATAGCTTCCTTGGTGCCGAGATCGTCGCAGCTGGCGGCATAAATCACCTTATCGAGCTGCGCCTTCAAGGAGGCAGGCACTCGGTAGACGCCGGTCCTGGACAGCGCATCCATCAGCGTCTCCACCAGCTTTGCATCCTGGGACAGCAGGAACAGCAACCGCTCCAGATTGCTGGAAACCAGGATATCCATGGAAGGCGAGGTCGTCTTGTAAAACGGCCGGTTCCGGTCATAGACCCCCGTGTGCAGGAAATCCGTGAGGATGTTGTTGGCATTGGAGGCGCACACCAGCCGACCGACGGGCAATCCCATCATCTTGGCAAAATACCCCGCCAGGATGTCGCCGAAGTTGCCGGTAGGCACCACGAAGTCCACGGGGTCGCCCACGGCTATCCTGCCCCCCCGGACCAGGTTGGCATAGGCGCGGAAGTAGTAGACCACCTGGGGCGCCAGCCGTCCGATGTTGATGGAGTTGGCGGAGGACAGCCGCACGCCCTTCCCCTGAAGCAATCCTTTCTTCTCCACCTGAGCAAAAATACGCTTGACGCCGGTTTGAGCGTCGTCAAAATTGCCGCGCACCGCCGAAACGCAGACATTGTCCCCCGCCTGGGTGACCATCTGGGCCTGTTGCACCGGACTGACCCCGCCATAGGGATAGAACACCACGATCCTGGTGCCGGGCACGTCCTGAAAGCCGGCCATAGCCGCCTTGCCCGTGTCGCCGCTGGTGGCGGTCAGAATGAGGATCTCATCGGTCACGCCGCATTTCTGCCGGGCAGCGGTCATGAGCACGGGCAGCATGGACAGAGCCACATCCTTGAAGGCGCTGGTGGGGCCCCGGAACAGTTCCAGAACGGTATCCTCCCCCACGCTCACCGTGGGCGTCAGCTCATCGGTTTCAAACTTTCCCACATACGCCTGCCGCACCAAAACCGCCATCTCTTCCTCTGAGAACGACGGCAGCAGCGCCGACAGGATCTTTACCGCCATCTCCTGGGTCGACAGGGGCAACAAGCCTTGCCAGTCGAACTCAAGGTCGGACAGGGACGCGGGGCTGTAGAGGCCACCGTCCCGGGCCATGCCATCCAGTATCGCCTGGGCGCTGGAGACTTTCAGGTCGTTATTCCGTGTGCTTTGATAGATCATATGGCTCCTCGTGCTTTGCGATTTGTCGTCGCGGATAAAAAGGTCTTGCATTTCATTAGAGTATATGATATATTGTCTTCTATTGAAAGTCAAGTGTTTTTCTGACGCGGACACAGCCTCCCTGTGAAAAACACGGAGAGGAGGAAAAAGGCATGCAAATCGGGTTGCTGGGCTATGGCACCGTCGGCAAAGCCTTTTATGCCCTGTGCGAGGAGCAGCCGTCGCTGACCGTCAAGTCGCTTCTGACCCGTCGTCCCCGAGGGCTCCCATGCCAGGAGGTGGATTCCTTTGATCCCATACGGAACGACCCGGAGGTGGATCTGGTGGTGGAGCTGATCGGCGGCATCCACCCGGCCTATGAATACATCGCCTCGGCGCTGCGCGCGAAAAAGCATGTGGTGACCGCCAACAAAGCGGTGGTCTGCGCCTACTATCGGGAGCTGGTGGACCTGGCCGCAAAAAACGGCGTGTGCCTTCGGTGTACAGCGGGGGCTGGCGGCGGCATTCCGTGGCTCTCCTCCATCGGCCGCATTGCGCGGATGGACAGCATCACCGCCGTGGAAGGGATCCTCAACGGCACCACCAACTATATCCTTTCGGAGATGACGTCTCGCAACGCTTCCTATGCCGAGCTTTTGAAGGAAGCTCAGCAGCTGGGTTACGCCGAAGCCGATCCCACTGACGACGTGGAAGGCTATGACGCCCGACGAAAATTGGTGTTGAGCGCGAACCTGGCCTTCTCCGCCCTCATCAAAGAGCAGGACATCCCCTGCATCGGCATCTCCCACATGACCGTGGCGGACATCGCCTGGGCCAGAGAAAGAGGGTTGGTATGGAAGCTGAACGCCCGGGCCGAAAAAAAGGAGGGCAGCGTCACCGCCTTCGTTTGTCCCACGCTCTTCCCTGCCTCCACGCCCGAAGCCCAATCCAACGGCAGCGCCAATCTGGTGTCTCTCTATGCAAAGCGCATCGGCAAGCAGAGCTTCTCCGGCGCCGGCGCCGGCGGCTGGCCCACAGCGTCCAACGTGTTGGCGGACTGCCTTGAGATCAGTGCAGGCGCCTCAGCGTTCTACAGTGATCGGCCGACGACGCCTCTGTCCGTAGATAACGACGGGGAACAGAAGACCTGGCTGTTCCGCAGCTACGGCCATTATACCGTGCGCAGGGAGACCGCCGCTGAGGCTCTGGAAGCCTATGGCGCCGTATCCGAAGCGGACCCCCGCGCCCTTCTTGCCTATCTGCCCTATGGCATGCTGTAACAGCCAACACGAACCGAAAAGGAGGTAAGACCGATGAACACCAGTTCCCATTATTATTTGGTGGCAGCGGAGGTGCTGCCGGAGATCTTTTTGAAGGTGGCGGAAGCGAATCGGCTGCTGCGGGCCGGCGAAGTCAACACCGCCGGCGACGCGGCCAAGGCAGTGGGCATCAGCCGCAGCGCCTACTATAAATATCGGGACGCCATCCAGCCCTTCACCGATATGACCACCGGCCATATCATCACCTTTTACGCCCTGCTGAAGAATCGCTCGGGGGTGCTGTCCGACGTGCTTTCGGTGTTTGCCCGCTCCGGCGCCAACATCCTCACCATCAACCAGAGCATCCCCACCGATGGCTGCGCGGCCGTGACCATTGCCGCCGAAACCTCGGGTATGACCTGCTCGCTGGAATCTCTGCTGGCCGCCGCCACAGCTCTGGACGGCGCAGTGCGCTTCGAGATCCTGGCCGGCTGACGATCCCGGGTCAGCCGAAAAAGGCTCCCCCGTCCTGAGCCAACCGGCTACAGATACACCTCCGCCTCCGCAAAGAGGCGGTCTTTTTTTGAGCGGCCGCCGATGGATCGCAAGCGGCCCTTCCCATGTCCTCGCAAGGAGATGACGTCCCCTTCCCGCACGGGCGCGTCCGTCCTGTCGCAGACAGCGTAATTGAGGCTGGCAGCCCCCAGGCGAATAAGCTCCGCCGCTGCCGTGCGGCTGAGGCCGAAGAGGGCGCCTGTCACCGCATCAAGGCGCAGACTTTTGACCGTGAAGGTAATCGTCTTCACATGGACGACGGGCCGGGGGACGTCCGAAAGAGTGCAGGCCGAGGCGGTGACGCTAACGCGCCCGACTTTTTTCAATTCCTCCAGCAGCAAGGGCTCTACGGCGGACAGACAAAACACATAGGCGACTTCGTCAAACAGCCGAATATCCCCCAGGGATGCGCGGGCGATGCCCAATCCCATGGCCGCTCCCAGGTAGTCCCGATGGCCGGGCATGCCGAAGTGAGCCTCGAAGCGGAGAGCTCGTATGTGCTCGGTCGGATCAAAGCTCTCCGGCTCCATGTATTCCGGCAGAAAGAACGCCACCTGCCGCTCACAATCCGGTTGTCCGCCGGTGAGCACCAGGTCGTCGCCGGTATAATAGCGTTGCAGGGCAAACTGCTCCGCCGGGGTCAAAAAAGCGCTTCTGGTCAGGACGCCCCGTCGTTGGGCACGATCCCTGAGATCGTCGATGCGCTTGTAGAATTCTCTATCTTCCATACCGCTTGCCTGTTCCTTCGGATCGATTCTGCGATCCGTTCCATGACCTGTTCCGCCTCGCGGATAAACTCCGCCGATGACGTGCGCAGAACGCCCGAGCGCAGCGCCCCCAGACGCACCAGGGAATCGGAGGTCACCACCCGAACGGCCTGGTTTTTCCCTATCTCATCCACCAGCCGCTCAATGTACATATCCGCCGTCTCATTCTCCCTGGTGAACACGACGCGCAGGGGCCCCTCGGTATACTTTGCCCCAGCGCCGCCCGACACCTTGTAGGCGTCGAACACCAATACCACCTCGGTACCGACGGTGCTCTGATAGTTGATGAGGATATCCATGAGCCTCCCGCGGGCCAGATCCAGGTTTTTCTCCGCCAGCGCCTTGAGCTCATCCCAGGCAAAGATCAGGTTGTAGCCATCCACTATGATCCACTGGGGCGTCTTTTCGGCCGACGCAGACGGTTCCGCCGCAGAGACGGTGCGCGGCGGGATATAGGCGCTGCTGGTACGGGCGGGGCCGAATTCCCGCGTCATGATCGCCTCCAGCTCCTTTTCATCGAGATCCAGATTCCGCCGCCGAAGCTTGGGCAAGGGCTCGGAGGAAGGAGCCGTTCTGCCAAACCCTGTGTCCAGATGCATATACTCCCCCACGTCCCGCCACTTCACCACCACGCCGGCGCCATGGGCGCAGAACACGCTGTCCGGGGTGTTTTCAAGGTCCGCTTCCGGATCGTACTGCCGCTCCGCGATCACCGCATCAGCGTTTTTACAGGGCTTATACCCCTCCACACGGCAGGAAAACCGTCCTCGTCCCCGGGTATAGGCCGTCACTTCGGTCATATATGCCCCCATGGCGGATACCGGCGCAGAGCCGGTGAGGACCATGCGGCCGCCCACTTCCGCCGGCGCGTCATGGACGCCGCCCATGGCCTGTATATCGCTGATAGCCCGGCCTACATCCGAGACAGGCACCTCCAGCCGAAAGCTGTAATAGGGCTCCAGGAGGATGCTTTGGGCCTGCATGAGCCCCTGCCGCACAGCGCGATACGTGGCCTGCCGAAAATCCCCGCCTTCCGTATGCTTCAGATGGGCCTTGCCGGCAATCAGGGTGATTCTGACATCTGTCAGCGGCGAACCGGTGAGGACCCCCAAATGCTCCTTCTCCGCCAAATGTGTGAGGATGAGCCGCTGCCAGTTTAGATCCAAATCGTCCTCACTGACGGCGGAAGCAAAGGTCAACCCGCTGCCCGGTGCGTCAGGCTCCAGCAGCAGATGTACCTCCGCATAGTGCCGCAAAGGTTCAAAGTGACCCACGCCCTCCATCGGCGCGGCGATGGTCTCCCGATACAGGATACGCCCCGCGCCGACGCTCACTTCCCAGCCAAAACGTTCCCGGATCAGGGACGTCAAAACGTCCGTTTGCAGGGGACCCATGAGCTGAGCCTGTATTTCGCCCAGGTTCGGCTGCCACACGATGTGGAGCAACGGCTCCTCTTCCTCCAGCTGGCGAAGCTTAGGAAGCGCCGTCCTCTCATCCACGCCCGGCGGCAGGATGATTCGATACCCCAGGGCCGGAGTCAGCAGGGGCGTTTCGGCATCCGGCTCCGCGCCGAGGCCCTGTCCCGGACGGGTCTCGGATAGGCCGGTCACCGCCACCACATCTCCGGCACAGACGCTTTGGACCGTCTCATATTTCTGGCCGGAATACAGCCGCAGCTGCGCCGCCTTTTCTTCCAGGATCGCGCCGTTGACGCCGCGGTAGCGCAGAGGATCCCGCACGGAAAGGCTGCCGCCCGTGAGCTTCATAAAGGTGAGACGCCCGGCCTGGGCATCTCGGCCGATCTTATACACTCTGGCGCCGAAGATGGACGGTCGTGCCGGAACGGGGGCATATTTTGCCAAAAGAGACAGAAACGTATCCACCCCTTCCAGCCGCAGGCCCGAGCCAAAGCACACTGGAAAGAGCTTTCTCAGGCGAATGAGGCGCAGGATCTCCCCATCGGAGACATGGCCTGTTTCCATAAACCCTTCCAACGCATCATCGTCCAACATGGCGAGCGCCTCTTCATCCGGCGCCGGCAATTCAAGGCAGCCCTCTCCGAAGCTGGTTTGCAGATCCTCCAAAAGATCGGCTTTGGTTTGTTTGGCGGCGTCCATCTTCGTGACAAAGAGAAAGGTGGGCACCCGCGCTCTGCGCAACAGCGACCAAAGGGTTTCCGTGTGCGCCTGCACGCCGTCTGTGCCGCTGACGACCATGACAGCCACATCCATGGCCGCTATGGCCCGTTCGGTCTCGCCGGAAAGATCGGCATGCCCCGGGGTGTCCAACAGGGTGATATCCAGCGCATCCGTTCTGATGCGCGCCTGCTTCGAGAAGATGGTGATGCCCCGATCCCGTTCCAGGGCAAAGGTGTCCAGAAACGTGTCCCTGTGATCGACTCGGCCCAGCTTGCGGAGCATCCCCGCCTGATACAGCAGCGCCTCAGACAGGGTGGTTTTCCCCGCGTCCACATGGGCCAGGATGCCGATGGTCAGTTTTTTAACAGTCCTTGTTTCGTCCATATTGCGCCATGATCCCTATGCCGTAGCCTTCTGCGCCGTTCCCGCCGACGATGTCGTTTTGACCCATCCCGCAGCCGAACGTCGGTCAGCCCTGTTGATTTATTTTACTCGCTTTTGCCCCAAAATTCAATACCGCCTCCGGATCGGCAACGCCTTGCGCCAGGCGAAAAAGTACCGCAAGCCGTCCTGTTCTGTCAGCGTTTCACACACGAAAACCCGACCGGCAAAAGGAACCGGTCGGGTCTGCGGTTTTCTGTGGGGAAAGCTATGGAGAGGCCCTTAGAACTCCAGATTTCTGTCGGTCTCCTTGGAGAAGACGTGGGCCACGCTCCCCTTGAAGGAGAAGTGGACCGTGTCGCCCATCTCGTAGTTGCCCGTCATCTCCGTGGTGGGCACGATGATGATCACGTCGTGACCGT
>JAEEGL011580524.1_pt1 | contig 10526 bp, 11 predicted proteins | sample 9134231 | NCBI WGS metagenome assembly JAEEGL01 (sample SAMN16246548, study PRJNA631951) | gut metagenome | biome: gut microbiome; feature: rumen; material: fiber-attached | host: Bos | place: Iran: Karaj | collected 2018-10
AAAAGAGCGCTATACGGCGCTCTTTTTTGCATTTAATTTTTTACGTTTGACCAAATCAACGAATGCTTCAATTCTTGTGATATAGCCGGCTCGTCCTGTTTGTTCGTCAAAGATTAAGGACATAACAGGAATATCTTCATTCTTTTTGACTTTATTCAGAATGTTTTGAGAAACGATTTCCGGAATACAGGAAAACGGTGAAATGTGGATTACACCGTCAATTCCGTGTTTTGAAGCATAGACTGTATCACCGATTGTTTCAATACATTCTCCCCCGATTGCACGCTTCATATAATCTTTTGCATATCTGACCGAACGTTCTCTGTGAGATTCTTTGTGGTAGAAAAGAGATGGTTTTAAAACGTGTTCAAGCCAATCACCAAACATAATCTGCCTTTGAACTTCACAGCCGAGTTCTCCGAGAGTTTTTTCAATTTCTTTGTTTGTATAGGGGTCAAGAAGAACAAAAAATTCACCGATTAAAAAGATTTTAGGAACAAACTTATCCTTATCAATTTCAATTTTGTTAAAGTCTTCAATAACCTGTTTTTTGAGTTTCTTCGCAGCCCAAACGGAATTTGTATTATCAATTATATCAAGCCATTTTTCATAACACTTCTCGGCATCACCTTTATGAATTTCTCTCGGGCGGATTTTGAGAAGCATTTTTTCAGCCATATCAATCGCAAAAAACTTGTTAAATCCTAAGCTGAAACCTTTATAATACTTAAACGGATTAATGCAGTGAGTAACATGCCAGAAAGCGTGGAGTGTTTGTTTCATTTTGCTCTGATACATATCAAAAATGACCATATCAAAATCATAGCCCATATCTTTAAGGGTTTTTTGGGCCATTTTTGTATAGTTCCCGAGACGACAAGAACCCGGTGCCTGAAACATCATAAGAGTATTTGCACCTTTATCAAGTGCCATTATGTAGTTTGCAAGGTTAAGTTTATAGGGAAGACAGATTCCTTCAATACTGTTTTTAACTCCGATTTCAAGAGCTTCATTTGAATTTGCAGGGGGAATAACAACCTTTGCACCCAAAGACACCAAAAGAGCCTTTAAGGGAATATCAATTCTCCCCATTCTCGGCCAGGCTATAATTCTCTCTTTTGCGCTGATGTCTTTTGTCGATTGCATAACTATTCTCTTTGTTTTTTATTATAAAACAAATATATTATTTAACATACTTCATGAGCTGATTTAAAAGTTCCGATTTATTATGAAGTCCAACAAATTTAGCCATAGGTTTTCCCTGAAGAAAAAGAACAAAGGTCGGAAAAGACATAATTCCGAATTTTTCGGTTAATTCAGGACATTCATCGGCATCAACCAATCCTGCCCAAATATCAGGCATTTCGCTTAACACAGCCTTTTGTTTTTTGCAGTATCCGCACCACTTTGCCGAAAACAAAACAAGCTTTAAACCTGATTTTGTTTCATCTTCAAAATTGTCATTATTTAAGTTTATCATCATAATTTCTCCTTATAATTAATTATATAGATAGGAAAAATTAAATTTTTATCGGTCAGACGGTTATTTTTTAAAGATATTTCTTTTATTGTCAAAATCTTCTTTAGTAATTACATAACCGCATTTTGAGCAGGCATAAACTTTTTTGGTAGAATCAATCGGAAGAAAAACATGCTTGCACTCATTAACATCTTCAAGCTGTTCTTCCTCGTCGTCATACATTTTTGGCTGAACTGAAGGCTGTTTTTTATTTGAGAAAAATTTAACCAAAAATTCTATCAAATACATCTCTTACAACACCTTATCTATAATGAGTGAAAGTGCAAGGAGAATTGTGAAATGCACCATAAGATTTCTTGAAGTCAGGAATTTGACCATAAATCCGTCTATTCCCATCATTTCAATATTCTTCCAGTTTTCCATAATTCCCATAAATGGAGTTCTTTTAATTTTCTCATCAGGGTTCGTCAGATGTATTTTTAAAACTCTGTGAAGTTCAAAAGACGTCGGAACAGACAGAAAAGTAATCAAAGCAATTAATGGAAGTTTTCCGAAGCAAACACATATAATTATATTTAAATATGCAAGAATAATTATAAATGTTTGAATATTAAGAGCAGAGAAAGGGGAAGTAAAAATCGTACAAAGAGTCCTCTTTGAATTTTTCTTGTCTAACTCATAATCAAGGAGCATATGAGTATGAGATAGTCCTATTGTCATCAGACCTGTTGAAATCGACATCAACATTAATTCAGGAGAATATATTCCGGTCATAACGAAAAATACACCGTAATATAAAAGCGGAGCGAAGATGATTCCGATGATGACTTCACCAAGCATAAAATGATCTAAAATCGGATAAGACAGACAAAGTATCGCTGTAATTAAAATCAAAGGAAGCAATTTTATTCCGAAAATTGAAATAAAATAAATTGCAAAACAAAGAACAATTGAGAGAGCAACAATTAATCCGATTAATGCCTGAGTCCATGTTAAGTCACCATTAAATATATATGCGCATTTTCTTTTTTGAAAATTAAAATCCTGTCTTTTACCGGATTTTATATCTTTTTCAGCCTTCCAATAGTCGAAAAGGTCATCAAGAAGATTTACCGACCACTGCAAGAGTGCAATAGCAATCAGAGCAAGGAGACCAAACTCAACCATACCATGATAGTATAAGAGAGCATATAAGAAAGGTATCAACCATGACAAAACTGACATAGGAAGAGTATATCCTCTGCCTACGTTGAACCAAAGCCCAATAAATTTGAATAACTTAACCAAAATTCGATACCCCGATTTCTATATGTTATAATATTAACACAAAATCTTAATAATATATCACAAAACTTTTTCCCTATATTTTGGATATTACAGAATACAATAAAAAAACAATTTAAAAAAATATAAAAGAAACTATTTAAAAGTTAAAAAAAATGTGGTATAGTAATAGAACAAAATGATTAAGTGTTCAAGATACATTAATAAACAAAAATTAAATTTGTGACATTTTGTAAACAATTAACCTGATACAGTCAATAAACGAAAAAAAAAATTTTTAGTATAAAAGTGAAGGTATAAAGTAAGTAACTTTTTTCGGAGGAATCTATGACAATTAGCGTGAACTCGAGAAAAAAACAGGCGAAGAAATCTTTTGAAGAACTATTGGTTGATCTAAAGACCAGCAATTCTGAAAAAGTAAGATATAACGCAGCAAGAATTCTCGGTGAAATAGGCGATGCAAATGCAGTCGAACCATTAATTGATGTATTAAAAAATGACAGAAACGGATCTGTACGTTTATATGCAGCAAGAGCTTTAGGTGAATTAGGCGAAACAAGCGCAACAAGACCATTAATTGAGTCTTTAAGAGAAGACAGAAATGTTGACGTTCGTGTTCGTGCAGCTCGTGCTTTAGGTCGTTTAGGCGGAAGCGAAGTTGTTGAACCGCTCGTTGAAGCTCTAAATGATGAAAACCCTCAGGTTTGTATGACAGCAACAGATGCTTTAATTGAAATTGGTGATGTTGCAACTGATGCATTAATTCTTTCTTTAGACAGCGAAAAAGTTAATGTACGTTGCGATGCAACGAGAGCTCTAGGTGAAATTGGTAATCATAAAGCTGTTGACAAAATCATCACAATGTTAAAAGATGAATGGGTCAACGTCAGAATCTATGCAGTTACTTCATTAGGTAAACTAAACGATGTTAAAGCTGTTCCTGCTTTAATCGAAGTAATGAAGAACGAACAGGAAAATGAATTAGTAAGAGCCGGCGCTGCCGCTGCTTTAGGAGTTCTTAGAGATCAAAGAGCATTGCTTCCTTTGAGAGAACTCATTATGAAAGCCGAAGAATTAGGTGAACTTGAAGATACAGCTCTTAAATCTTTCAAAAAGATTATGGCTGCTAACTGGAAAGGTTCACAAGAAACAGTCGCCAAGAAATCATTGGCTTAGACTATTAATTTTAAATTAAAAAAAAGACACCGATTGGTGTCTTTTTTTTGTTCATTTTATCTTATAAAATTAGTTTTATTTCCATACTCTGATTTTGGAGTGGGAACTGAATTTTGTTTCCCTGCCTCAATTGATTTTAAGAGCCATGCCATGTTGTGTCCGATATTTCTCATGGTCTGAAGCCCTTCTTCATCTTTTCTGACTTCATCGGGTGTATTGCCATGCACCATATTCCAATATGTTGAAGCAACAATCGGCATCTGAGAAATCGTAAAATATTTAGCCAGCGCATCGAGTGAAGCCGTCGTTCCGCCTCTTCGAGCAGATGCAACAACAGCAGAGGGTTTATATGCAAACGCAGGATATTTCCCGTCCTGACTTGCAGAATAGAAGGCTCTATCCAAAAATGATAAAATTCTGCCTGAAGGGTGAGCAAAATAAACTGGAGTACCAAAAACAAATCCGTCACATTCTTTTGCTTTGTTTACAAACTCATTAACTTCATCATCTTCAAAAACACATTTGCCTATTTCTCTGCATTTACCGCAGCCAATACAATCACGAACGGGTTTTGCTCCGATTTGAACAATCTCATAATCAATTCCTTCAGCCTTCAAAACTTTTCCGACTTCTTCAAGTGCAGTTCCTGTACAACCTTCAGGTTTAGCACTGCCATTTAACATTAGAACTTTCATCTTTCCCCCTTTTTTCATTATTATACTTCAAATTGAGACTATTTTAAACAAAAAAATGAACCACTTTTTTTCATAATTCGTTTAAAAAAATGTAATCGGAAGAAGAAAAGGAGAATAAAACATGAAAAAGACTCTTTTAAGTTTAGGGATTTTAGGAATTTTGTTCTTAGGAACAAACAATGTTTTTGCAGCACCTATGCAACCGAATCATCAAATGAAACCTCCTCAAAGAATTGAAAAACATCAGCCTCCGGCACCGAGACATTTTAAACATCAACCGGTACAAAAAACCGTTATAGTACAGAGAAATCATGTCGCTCCGGCCCCAAGACATGTTGCACCGCCGCCTCCGCCAAAACATCATCATGTTGTACACCACCCGCAACCCGTTGTAATTGCGCAACAACCTTATTATAACTACAACAACGGATTTGCTTTAAAAATTGGAAACTTTTTCCTTAGTATATAACATATAAAAGAAAAGCCCCGAGATTTCGGGGCTTTTTCTGTATTATTTTTTTATTATGCTTTTTTACCTTTTTCCGACTTAAAGACAATCTTGTCATTTTCAAGAACAAGGGTAATCTTACCGCCTTCTGTGTACATACCTGCAAGAATTTCCTCTGCCAAACCATCTTCAATACGTTTTTGGATGAGTCTTCTTAAAGGTCTTGCACCGTAAGCCTCGGAATATCCGGCATCACCGAGATAGTCTTTAACTTCATCAGTAACTTCAATCTTGATATTCTTTGCAGACAATCTCTTAAAGAGGTCATTGAGCATCAAATCAACAATTTGTCTGATTTCAGGTTTTGACAAGTGTGAGAATACAATGATTTCATCAATTCTGTTCAGGAATTCAGGACGGAAAGATTTCTTCATTTCTTCCATAACAGTATCTTTGAGGTGTTCATACTTGCTCTTGCCTTCATCATCAGAAACTGCAAAACCGAGTTTACCTGTTGTCGTAATCTGGCTTGCACCAACGTTACTTGTCATAATAATGATTGTATTTTTGAAGTTAATATGTCTTCCTTTAGAGTCTGTCAAACGACCGTCATCGAGAATCTGAAGCATTATGTTAAATACATCAGGGTGAGCCTTTTCAATTTCATCAAAGAGGATAACCGAATAAGGTTTCTTTCTGATAGTTTCAGTCAAGTGACCGCCGTCGTCATATCCGACATAGCCCGGAGGTGAACCGATTAATTTTGCTGTTGAATGTTTTTCCATAAATTCTGACATATCAACACGAATCATATTGTCTTCGCTACCAAATACCGCTTCAGCCAATGCCTTAGCAAGCTCTGTTTTACCAACACCGGTAGGACCTGAGAATATAAAGCTTCCGATTGGTCTATTCGGACTCTTTAAGCCAACTCTTGCACGTCTGATTGCTTTTGAAATAGCCTGAACAGCGGCATCCTGACCGATAACTCTTGCGTGAAGCATTTCTTCAAGGTGAAGAAGTTTTTCACTTTCAGTTTCGGTGATTTTAGCTGTCGGAATGCCTGTCATTATACTAACAACTTCTGCAATATTTTCAGCCGTTACAACCGGTTTATTTGAATCGTTTTCATCACGCCATTTTTGAGTTAATTCTCTGATTTTCTCTTTTAACTCAGCTTCATCGTCTCTGAGGTTCGAAGCAACTTCAAACTCTTGATTGCGAATTGCATCTTCTTTTTGTTTGATAACAGCTTTGAGTTCTTTTTCAATTTCTTTGCCTTCGGGAGGAAGTGCACTGTTTTGAATACGAACTTTTGATGCAGCCTCGTCAACAATATCTATTGCTTTATCCGGCAAAAATCTGTCGGGAATATATTTGTATGAAAGTTCAGTTGCAGCCTCAATAGCTTCATCGCTGATTTTGAGTCTGTGGTGTTCTTCATATTTAGGTCTTAAACCTTTAATAATTTCAATTGTATCTTCCATTGAAGGTTCTTCAATAATAATTGGTTGGAATCTTCTTTCAAGTGCCGAATCTTTTTCAACGTATTTTCTGTATTCTTCGAGGGTTGTTGCACCAATTATTTGAATTTCACCTCTTGAAAGAGCAGGTTTTAAGATGTTAGCAGCATCAATTGCACCTTCAGCAGCACCTGCACCGATTAAAGTATGCATTTCATCAATGATGAGGATAACATTTCCGGCTTGTCTGATTTCGTCCATAATCTTTTTGAGACGTTCTTCAAATTCACCTCTGTATTTTGTACCTGCAACGAGTAAACCCATATCAAGCTGAACAACTTTTTTACCTTCAAGAATATCGGGAACTTCAGAATTGACAATTCTTATTGCAAGTCCTTGTGCAACGGCTGTTTTACCGACACCCGGCTCACCGATTAAAACAGGGTTATTTTTTGTTCTTCTTGCTAAAATTTGAATTACACGTTCAATTTCTTTTTCTCTGCCGACAACAGGATCAAGTCTTTGTTCCTGAGCTGCAAGAGTTAAATCCGTACCAAATTCATCAAGACTTGGCGTTTTTGTCTTTCCGCCTGTTGAAGATGAAGAAGATGAAGAAGATGTCGAGCCCTGAGTCGGTTTTGTTTCTCCGAGCATTTTAATTACATTACTTCTGACTTTATTCAAATCAACACCAAGATTTTCAAGAACTCTTGCGGCAACACCTTCACCTTCACGGATTAAACCGAGAAGTAAGTGTTCTGTTCCAATATAGTTATGACCTAATTGTCTTGCTTCATCCCAAGAGAGTTCAAGAACTCTTTTTGCACGAGGTGTAAACGGAATTTCAACTGCAACGAAACCTGAACCTCTGCCAATGATTTTTTCAACTTCGATTCGGGCATCCTTAAGAGTGACCCCCATAGCTTTTAATGTCTTTGCGGCAACACCTGTTCCTTCTCCGATAAGGCCTAAGAGAACTTGTTCGGTGCCGACAAAGTTATGTCCTAAATGTCTTGCTTCTTCCTGTGCTAACATTATGACTTTAATTGCTTTTTCAGTAAAGCGTTCAAACATTTAATTATCTCCTGCTAACCTTTTTATATATTTATTCTACTACAAAATAGAAATAATACAAAGAATTATCTTAAATTTGATAATAATTTTTCTGCAGGATAGTAACCGTCTGAAACATCAATAGCAGTTTTGAGTGATTTCTGTGCGGCAGAAGTATCACCGTTTATTATATGAAGACCTGCAATCAGGAAGTGTGTTTCAGGATCTTTAAAACAAACATCAAGACTAAAATTCAGGAGTTCTTTTGCAAGTGCATATTTTGCGTTATGAAACAAAACCCGTCCAAAGAATTTAAATGATTCAGGATTAATCTGAGCAAAAACGGTAGCATGTCCCAGTAGTTTTTCGACATAATCTTCCCTGCCCATCCTATAAAACATATCAATATCCTGTTCAAGAAAAGAACGAATTTGAAAATATAGAGGATATTTAAGTTTCCCGCCGTTGAGAAAAGTTATTAGGGAAAGTCCCCAAGAAATATCAAAAGCATCAGGATTAGACATCCTCCAAACTCTTTCTGCCATGAAGTCCAATCCTTTTAGGAGCTGACAATAGCCTGCCTCATAGTCCAAACCTAATTGCCTAAATTCAAAATATGCTTCATTAAGTTTACCCTGATACATCAGAGATTTTGCAAAAATCTCACAACACCATCTGTCATGCTCTCTCGCAGTTTGCACCGCAGCATTTTCATAATCCATATCAACGTAAAAAAGTTTGCTTATTGATTTTTTATCCATTATCCTATAGCTGACTATTTTTGAAGTGCAGCAGTTTCAGACATGATTATCAATTCCATTTCATCGGGAGTAATCTCGGTTGTGGTTGGAACTGCGTTCGGAGCATATGAATGAACAGGATATGAAACTTTAATAGCCTTAGCTATTTTGTTAGAAACAGGAAGCATACTTCTCTTGTTCATGTTATATCTTTCACGTTTGAATTTTTCATCACTGAGTACTTGTTTAGCCTCTGGGTGAATTCTGTCTTCATAAATACCTTGAGCCTGAATGAGTTTTTCAATTTCTTCATCAGCACCTTCTCTAACATTTTCAGACAAGAGGTTATTTCTGACATTTTCAAGATACATTGTAGGATTTTCCTGCAATTCAGCAATTTGTTTTCTATTAAATGAATAGTATTCACAAACGACACCCGGACCTCTGTCAATGCAGTCAATGGCCTGAAGTGCGTATGATGTCAATTGAGGAACAGTGTTAATATCAACTGTTCTTTCATAATTTTCTCTTGCTTTATCTGCAACACCGATTTTCATATAAGAATTACCAAGGTAATAAAATGCAGCGGCACTAATTGGGTGTGTTTTTACATATTCAGTGAGGGTAACAATACACTGAGTATAATTCTGAGCTTTATATGACTTAATAGCACCTCTGATAATTGCTATGTTATCTCTAAGTGATTGCGTATCAGCAAAGCATGCTGTTGTAAAAGCGAATACCGCAACTAATATAATAAATATTTTTTTCATTGACATCTATCCTATTTAATCAACTAATTACCTTATAATGATTATATAACTTTTTGAATAAAAACTCCAGCCGAAAAAGTGAATATTTCTACACCATACAGATGAATTATTTAAAAGAAGGTGAAAATATTGGTTATAACAAGAAAAATTGGAGGATTAAAAGTCGAGTTTCATATAAGAAGATGAGTAAAAATAGAGAAAGGTATGTTAATATTTGTTACAAAAGTATAATATAATATTTATTTGTAGAGTAAAAAATCGAGAGGAAGAATCGATGAAAATAAAAATAAAAGAAGCGGTGAAACAATATAAAGGTTGGAGTTTATACAAGCTAGCAAAGGTTTTGAGCTTACCGCAACAGACGGTATATTCTTGGGCAAGCGGAAGAACGCAGCCTTCTTATGAGAATATGGACAGATTATGCGAAGCTTTAAGTTGTTCAATTGGTGATTTATTAGAGGCTGAGCCGGTTCAACAAAAATTAAACTGGGCTATTAACCAATAGTTGTATTAGAAAAAGGATTAATATATAATCGGAATTATAGAGAGGGGCATTAGCGCAGTTGGTAGCGCACAACACTGGCAGTGTTGGGGTCACGAGTTCGAGTCTCGTATGCTCCACCATTTATTACAAGAAGCACCTTTGACAATTAAGTCGAAGGGCTTTTTATATGTGTAGTCTATGTTTCCGCCATTCACAAAAAAGTTCGAGAAGATGATTTTGAGCAATTTCTTTTTTTCTTCTTGATTTTGCTGAATGTAGCGTGGATAAAGGTTTTTAAGCAGTTCGAGAAGTTCGCCGCCCAATTTCATATAATCTATACTTGCCTGTGTATGTTCCTTTATTTTTTCCATACAAATTGCAATTTCATAAGTCCATTCGTTATGTTTTTCCTTCCAAAATTCTTCACTAATTTTATTATCTAATTTATCTAAATATATTTGGTTTACTCTGCTTTTTAGTAAATCACATCTTTTTTGCAGTTTATCAATTTGTTCTTCATTATATGCTTTCTGATCTACATAACTATCCTTTAATGCCGTCAGAACAATCTCACTTTGTTCATCCGTAAAGGATATTCTCTTAATCGCTTCATCTACAACTCTTTCAATATCTTTTTCCCTTACATAAACTTTTTTCATATCGCAACCTTTCGTTTTATCTGAACAAAAATAGTAAATATATTTTCCCTTTTTAATATCGCCAACAATGGAACTACCGCAATTTTTACAGGTCATAAGTCCACCAAACAAAAATTCGTGCTTTGTCATTGTTTCCGGTTTATTATCTTTACGCATTGCCAATTTTGCCTTTTCAAATATTGATTTTTCAATAATCGGCTGATGTTTTCCCTTATAAAGAACATTATTGAACATAAAAACACCTGTATAAAAAGGATTTTTTAGAATCCTC
>JAEEGL011952134.1_pt1 | contig 10526 bp, 5 predicted proteins | sample 9134231 | NCBI WGS metagenome assembly JAEEGL01 (sample SAMN16246548, study PRJNA631951) | gut metagenome | biome: gut microbiome; feature: rumen; material: fiber-attached | host: Bos | place: Iran: Karaj | collected 2018-10
AAGGCGACTGTGTAGTGATGTGCGGTGGGTCGATGCTGTATGTTGACGCCGTGTGCCGTGGCATTGACCTGTTGCCCGACATCAGTGCTGAGGTGCGCACTGCCGTCAAGGAGAAGCTGCAACGTGAAGGTCTGGAAAGCCTGGTGAAAGAATTGGAGCAATTAGACCCGCAGTATGCCGCCACGATAGACCGCAAGAACACCAGCCGCGTGTGCCATGGTGTGGAAATCTGCCGCCAGGCGGGTGTGCCCTACTCCACCCTGCGCACTGGCACCGCTAAGCGGCGCGACTTCCGCATCATCAAGCTGGCCCTCAATATCGATCGCGACCAGTTATTCTCACGCATCAACCAGCGGGTGGACCGCATGATTGAAGCGGGCCTGGAACAAGAGGCTCGGTCGGTCTTTCATCTGCGACACCTTAATTCGCTCAACACAGTGGGAATGAAGGAAATGTTTGCCATCTTTGACGGCACGATGGACCGCAAGACCGCCATCGAGCGCATGAAGAAAAACACGCGCGTGTATGCCAAAAAGCAACTCACCTGGTATCGCCGCGACCCCGACATCATCTGGACCACACCCGACCAAGCCATTGACACCGCCATTAGCCTGCTCTAAAGCACGGTCAATGCTTGAGCAAGTTGTCGATAAGTTCCGTCACATCGGCGATGTTGATAGATCCGTCACCATCCACATCAGCATTGGCCATGTTAATCAGCGCTGTATCACTGTTTAACAGATAGTCAATGAGGTCGGTCACGTCCTGGATGTTGACCACGCCGTCATCGTTGACGTCCCCAGTGAGGCCCACCAGGCTTGGGTCGGGCACAAAATTGATGACCATGTCTTGATAGGCATTGAACTGCATGCCTCGCACGTCAAGCAAAGCAATGTCAAAGTAGCCATCGTAGTTGCCATACCATCCCCAGTTGACGTGAACCAGTCCTTCCTCGTTGTATCCGTCGATGAGGAATGAGTGGCCGGCTGCCATCAGACCCACCGATGGATCAAATTTGAGATAGACTCCCTGATAGTACAAGGGACGCTGATGACTCAACTCGTTATAAACCATATCCATCCACTCAGGCTCGCTGTAGTCACTGCGCACGATGATGGAAGCATCCTTGTTGTAGCCGAAGTAGTTCTTTGCACCCGCCAGGGCAGAATGGTTACTTGACCCAGACTCATTGGTAGCGTAGGTCATCCCGCTAATCAACCCGCAGACATAGGACAACAGGGCTGCAGCACGTCCCTGGGCCTCGGTATACTGCCCCTCGGGGTAAGTGTCCAGCATATTATCCCAATCAAATGTCGCGTCAAAACTTGCGCTGGCTTCCTTGTCGCCTATCATAAAATTGGCCGTCCCCGAGGCATGGGCGGGAAAGCGGTAATAACGGGTCAACTGGGCCAGTGCGGTAGCCACGCAGCCCACACAGCAATGGACGACATCGGGTGTGTAGTCGTCACAGATTTCGCCATATCCCGTCGGGCACCAGTAACTGTAAGGGGCATCCTGCCCCCATTGCGACGTGATCAGGGCATCCACTTTGGCCGGATATTTGGTTGGATCAGGCAGGGTGGTCGTGAAAACCTTGTCTCCACTGGTGAGGGCGTTTGACACTTGATCAATACTGTTACAGAACCACTCAAATCCTGGATTGGGCTGTGCTGTAACCGATGATTGGCCGTTACCCACTGCCAGGACTGCCGGCAAGCGGTCATCGGTAGCAATCATGGCAAAGTCACCGTCACGGGTTTCATAAAGAGTGTAGGCACTGGTCGTCCTGGACTCAACCAGGGGCGACGAGGCATTGAAACGATGGCCGCCCGCGGCCATTGACATCAAGGCTTGCCTGGCCGACTGCAACATGGCCTGCTTGTCGCGCGGTGCGCTCCATGCGGGAACACTCAACGAGAGCATAGCCATCAAAATCATGATGTACTGTGAAATCTTTTTAGACATAGCTTGAAAAAATTTTGATGGTGTTAATAAAATAATAAGAGGATTAAATAAAAATGATTAATGATGATTAGGAGTATAGCGCGGTCCTCTTTGTAATATCGTAGTGCTAAAAAACAACCGCTATATTCCTAAAGGACAAAAATATAGAAATCTTTTCAATGCGCAATACTTTTCGTAAGAATTTTAACAGCATTATTCAAAAATCCATAATTTCCTGTAAATCAACCCTAAAGTGCAAGCATTTTTACCGTTGAACTTGCTGTAGTATAAAGACAACCTCGTGGCCATCAGTCATGAGGTTGTCTTTAATCATATTACATGAGGAATCCGTCAAGATCCCAGGATATGGTCGAGGATAGCGTTGATGTCAGCAATGTTCACTTCACCATCACCATTCACGTCGGCAGTAGAAATCGAGCCATCAGTCAGGATGATTTCTATAACCGCATTCACGTCAGCGATATTCACCTCTCCATCGACATTAACATCTCCAATAACTATCGAATCATTGTATCGCAGGATAAAATCATCGACGTAGGTTGCCGCCGAGCCGCCGCCTGTCATTGCAATACGGAACAAGGTTGGTTCACTGGACTTCAAGTTGAGTTGCCAGATGACTTGAGTGACACTTGTTGCCGGAACCACGGCAGCCTCAGTATCATCAATGGTGAGCGCTTTAACCCATGTGGCGGCATTATCCACGGAATATTCCAGCGTATATTTCGCCTCGCTCGATGAGTTGTTGAAGAATGTGGCGGTGGCCATATAAATATTATGATGGAGAGGCTCAACGCTATAGAACGTGCTGGGTTTCTTCATCATCACGGAGTTGGTTCCGTGGCATTTGCCCTCACCTGGAGCACGAATGCCACTCTTATTAAAGCTCCATGATGTGAAGCGTCCCTCCACATTGGTCTCGTTGGTCTTGCTGTTGGCTGTCATCGTTTCAAAGTCCTCGACAAGTTCTTCACTCTTGGGCACAACGATTACCTTCGTCATTCCTGCCGCTTCATCATAATCAGCCCAATCCGAGGCTGGCTGGAACAATCGGCCACAATCATCAACCACCATCAGATCATATCGTCCCCACTGGGTGGGCGCCGTCATCTGCAATCTGAAGGTTGCAGTTGCATCATAGGGTACCGATACTGCCATCGGCTCGCCAGTTGCCACAACCTCACCGTTCTTCATCATCTGCAAGCGAATGTTGCCCGTTGTACTGGGTCTTGACTGGCTGCCCCACGACCTGGGATAAGCAAGAGTCACATCAACTTCAAACGGCTCACCCACAAAGATGCTATTATCGGCTTCCATCGACTCCAGATTATACTTAGAGGCCAAGAAACAATCCTCCAGATAAATCTTGTCACCGCTCAAGAGCATCTTGCAATACACGTTATTTCCGTAGTCATCACAAACCCATGAGTCATAATTCTCATCCCTATTCACTGAATAGGCGATTTTCACCTCATATTCGCCATCACTGAGGGAAGCATCAGGCATGAACTCGATGCTGGGAGACGCTGGTCCCCAACCACTGATGTAAACCTTATAACTGAATCGATGAGTCTGCTTAATCGCGCCGTTCTGGTCAAAGACACGAAGTTCCATGGGAATCATGTCATAGACCGCAGGCCAATATCCCGAATAATCCACGCCAGCAGTATCCATCAAGTTACCTTCAACATAGATATCCGAGAAATTCACACTCACTCTCTCGCCACGGGGCACTGTGTACGTGTCTGGATGCATTATACCTCGCACATAGAGAACTCTAGGGACTATATCAGCATCATGGGCGGGTACGACTCCGAAAATAGCGTCTTGTCCAAACTTGAAATTATAGCCAGATCCTGGAGCCAGCACCGAAACCATGAAATAGCCGTCACTGGAACCGCCCCAACCCCAGTTGACATGAAACAGGCCGTCGGCATCAACACCGTCCAGCACAAAAGCATGGCCGCTCAAGGAACCTTGCGTGTAAGTATAACCGCAATACAAAATCGGACGTCCAGCACCGATTTCATCGTATAGAAGTTGGTCCCATTCCTCTGAGCCAAACAAGTCACGGTCCAGCAAATAATGCCTACTGCTGTAACCAAAATAACGTGTCAGGGCCGTCAGCACCGCAGCCTCGGAAGCGCCACTCGAACTGCCATAACCCATATCAATCGAGATACCCGCATCGCTCATCAGCTTGGCCACGGCATAGCAGGATTCCTCATTGCTATCTTGATTGTAAACATCCAGCATCTTGTCCCATTCATAAACCGATTGGCTAAAGTCGGCACTCAGGGTTGTGGGGTCTGTATCGTTCACATCGCAATTATAGGAATGGCTGCCAGTGCCACGCAATGGCCATTCATGGTAATTCATGATCTGAGCCATAGCGGTTGCAACACATCCCGTGACAGCACGTTCAGTGCCACCATTATAGGTGGGGCACAGCATATTATAAGGCCAGCCCTGGTCCCAAAATGTCGTCATCAACGGATTGATGGGCACCGCGCGCTTTACAGGTTGATGAGTGGCTACCCCGCTATGCGATTGCAGGAAAGCAATCTCGCGGTTCATCTCGGCCATCCAGTCCTGCATACCAAGCGGAAGCCTGTCTGCCACAAATGACCCGCTTTCACCGTAAGCCAGCACTTGCGGCAAGCGGTCATCACCAGCCACTACTACAAAACCGTTCTGTTCTCCACGGTTAAAGACATAAAAACGCTCGTGCTCGGCCGTGTAGGCGTGACGCATCACGGGCTGGGCCGATGCTGGAGCATGACGCAATGACCTGGCCGAAAAAAACTGCTCAGCCACTTGGCGCGCTTCAGTAACATTTACTTGAGCAGCCTGCAGACCGCAAACCGCGGCCATCGTAATAACTAAAACACTAAGTATTCGTTTCATCTGGAATATCTATAAAATAATATCTAATTGTCAATCAATTAATTGGGATATGGTAGCGGCAACGCGTCTTGCCGTAGTGTAATCGAGAGCGGCCTCATTGGCACCTGGACGGCCCATGTAGAGGTTAGGGTTAATATACTGCATGCCGCTCGGCTGCGGCTCACGCCCAGAGAAATGGAACTCATGCAGGCTCGTTGCCTCATGCAGTTCGCGGATGTTCTGCTCTGTCACGCCGCTACCGGCCATGAGGATGATGCGTCCTGCCGCTAGGCGGTTCAGTTTTGCCAGCAATTCCACACCCTGGATGGCCTTAGGCTGCTGGCCCGAGGTCAGGATGCGGTCAAAGCCGAGGTCAATGACATCTTCTAGAGCCTGTTCGGGATTTGCAGCCCGGTCAAATGCCCGATGACACGTCACGCTCATGCCTTTACTGCACTCCATGAGATAACGGTTCTTCTCCTTGTCAATAGTGCCGTCGGCATTCAAGCAGCCGAACACCACGCCATCCACACCCAACTCGCGGCACACAGCGATATCTGCCGCCATGCGCTCCACTTCCAGGTCGGTATAGAGGAAGTCGCCGCCACGGGGACGGATAATCACGTGCAAACGAGTGGTGGTGAGCACGCGGCGCGCCACCTTGATTTCGCCATAACTAGGTGTCGTGCCGCCCTCGGGGATGCCTGCGCACAATTCCACGCGGTCGGCCCCGCCCTCTTGTGCTGCGATGCAGGATTCAACCCCATTGGCACAAACCTCTACCATAAAATCCTCACGTTTCATATTTCATTCTTCAATTCTGCATTAATTCAAGATGAGGCCGATGACAGCGTTGGCATCGGCAATGCCTACTTCACCGTCGCCGTTGACGTCGGCAGCAGGCAAGTAACCGCCACTCAGGATAAGTTCGATGATGGCATTGACATCGGCAATACCGATCTCACCGTCACCATTAACATCGCCCGTGAGAGGCTGAGACTCATCTTGGGGCATACTGGCATAGACCAGTTCCATACCTGGAATTTTAAGGCAGTACGGATTGCCCACTGTTACAGGTTCGTAAGTGATATAGTAATACAACAGATGCAACGGGAAATTGCCCAGGTCACTTGCGCCACAGATGTCGGTCACGGGCACGTCGAGGGTAACCTTGCCATCAATAGGCATGACGGGATATTCTACCGTGAAACGTTCACCATAAGCCCCCTCAACCAGAATCTTGACCGACTTGAGTTGCAAGTCACCTGGCATCATGCGCAACCGTAGCGTGTCGGGCAAGCCCCACATCCTCACCGACTTGGAAATCTTGATGTAGGGGTTACGGGACGATGAACCCGTGAAATCGATCTGCATGCCATGGTCAAGGGCAGTAATCACACGGTCCTTGCCTCCACTCTGGGTTACCTGCCATGTGGCTGGATCGATGGGCGCATTTTCTACGGTGGTGATGCGTGACTTGGGATTCTCAACACTGACTTTAATAGAATCTAGCAACAGTGGATTGGAACTGCCCACAAAGGTCTGGCCGTCGGCAACAGCAGTGATAATACCCTGCTGGTCAACAACACAGATGCCCTCATCGGCCGAGGTCCAATCCACCACCGAAGGGTCCACCTTGTCCAGTCCGTAACCGCTCACGCCATTGATGTTGATGGCATAAGGGTGGAAACCATCGATGACCACACTATCGCTCACCAGTTGCCACTGCGCCTCCATAATGGTGACAGGCTGACTGGCGGTAATGCCGTTGTAGGTCACATACAGATTACCCGATGCCGGAGTGGAGACCGCATGGAAATAACCCTGTTCATCAAAGGAGCCCACCTCGGGGTCACAAGAGAAGGAACAGCCTTGCAAATTGCGCGTCTTGAGAACGCCGTATTGGTTATAGCCCCACACGTCAAATCTGGTGGTTGCCGAAATCGACAGATTATAGCACCGCGGCTCATAGTTGATAATGCCGATTTCGTCATCCTCGGGGGCAATAGATACCAACAGGCATCCGTTACCCACGGCACGCACCGAGCCGTCACTGGGATGGTTGATAACCTCGTCATTGACCACCATGCACGACGAGCCGCCACCGTCCAGATTCACGGCATTAACGGCTCCCAGAGCGTCAAAGATACCCTTCATTTCCAGCAGGGTCACGCCCGTCGATGTCAAGTGCCTACCATCCACCACAACGAAGTAGAGACGTGTGCTGTCGGCATTAAAGCCGATTGCGGTACGGGGATGCCGCTCGGCCCAGTCCTCCATGAACTGGCCGTTCTGCATGATGATGTGGTTACTGCCGCCTATCAGTTGGTTGATGTTGACATCACCAGGGCCATTGTTGAGCGTGAGCCTGAAACTGATAGACAACCTGTCGCCTTCCGTCAGCTGGTCAACATAGTTGGCATAGGTGCCCTTGAGCCACAGGATGGCCTTACCATCGGGGATAGCCATAGACCCCTGGGCATCAACGATGGACTCGATGACACACTGCTCAACGTCATTAGCCGCCCAGCGGAAAGGTTCCTCGGCAGGTTTCAATACAATCATCTTGCCCGAGGTGGAGCCATCATAGGTCACGGGACCATAACTGCGGGTAAACAGGATGGACTGGTTGGCAGCGATGTTCTCGTAGGCATAGCGCATTCGGTTCACTAGATTGAGCGGAAACGTTGTGCCGCCGCTATTGACCTGACCTGTGAAAGTCAATCGGTCAATATAGGGATGCTGATTCTCGTCGAGCACCAGGCACGCGCGGTTATGGCTGCTCAGCACCAATTCCCCACCACGCACCTGCCCGCTCAAGGGCAATCCCACCTCGTTGGTAGGAGATGTCATAAAGAAGTCGCCATTGACTGCCGCCACCACCTCATGGCCCGGACGCGTGTTGCGTGTAGCCATGTTGACAGGCGTCTCACAGGCCACCGATTTCTCTCCGCCCAGGCAGGTTTCCATCACCATGTAGGGGTTCGTCAGGTCCATCTCGGTCACGCTCACCTTGAGCGGCAGAGCCGGGATGTCATACTTGGCCGCAATCACGCCAGGTCCCACCAGATGCGGGAAGATAAGCGTGTCCACGTCGTAGGCCCTGTCTCCGATGGTCCACTGGTCACGGGCCAAGCCCGTGGCCGTTCCCAGCAGCAACGCGGCAAGAGACAAGAGAACCACTGATTTTTTCATTGTTTTTACTGTTTAGGTTTCAGCAGACAACTGAAAACTTATTGCAATATGATGTCGATAACCGCATTGACATCGGCAATGCCCACCTCGCCGTCACCATTCACATCGCCAGACAATTCCTGGTTACCAGCAAGAATCATATCGATGATGGTATTGACGTCAGCGATGGTCACCTCACCGTCACCGTTAGCATCACCAGGCACGCCGGGATGGGGCTCTGCTCCGCTCACGTTGCGGCCAATCTTGTAAACGGCCATACCGTTATAGGCCTTGAATGTGAGCAGCGTCACTTCCTCGTAGCCCTCACTGTCAACGCCATATTCCACGGCGAAGCAGTGCACACGCAGACCGCTGTCATTGACCTTGCCAAGGCTGTCGGCAGGAATCTTCCAGTATTTGGTCATGCCTCCCAAGGACTGGCCTTCGCCCAACTCGCAGATGTTGGCCTGGCAGCCGTGGCCATTGCCATTCATGTCAGCATTGACATACACCAGGAAATTACGGCCTTCGAGTTGGAACTCGAGGCAGCCGTTAGGCTGGGACTGGGGCCACAGTGTGGGATCAACTTCCTCGAACGAGTCGATGACCGAGCCCGAGAAGTCATAAATCACAGGTGCCGTGTCAAAGCAGTCGATATAGAACATCTCACCACTGTAACGGGAATCCTCGTCAGGACCCTCAATCATCATGATGACGGGAGCCAGCGAGAAGCCTGTCTTGGTCTCGGGATAGAAATTGATGATGTCCATATAGGGGTCACCGTCAAAGCCGCCTTCCCATTCGCCGCCCTGGTCAGCATGCATGCGGTAAAGGGTGGGGAAACCGGGGTCGGCGGTTGAGCCGGAAACCGTCATGATATTACACTCGGCCTGCTCCAGGGTAATGTCGCCCATGACATCCAGGTAGTCAGTTCGCTGCGGGGCGTCACCCTTGTCCAACTCGACAACCAGGGTCAGTTCACCCGTCTCGGTATCCACCAGATAGACGGGAACATACTGCTGCACAGTGCTCGTCATGGGAGCCACCCAGATGTGGTGGAAACTGTCTTTGCCGATACTGGCGACGCCCAGGAAACGACCATAGGGAGCGCCGTCAAGCGTCAAGGGCAGGTCAGGGAGCGGACTGCCATCGACGGCCGAGAAACGGTGGATAACCGACTGGGCGATGGTATCAGTGCCGATGATAACCGCACGTTCCTCACTACGCGCTACATAGATAATACCCTGGTCCATCGTCGCCGTGCGGGCGCGCTGGTTGCAGATATCGTTGCTGGTATAGGCCGTGCCAGTATGGACACGGTCAAAGATCCACTGGTTGGCTATCTTGATCCCGTTGACCTCAGGATAGGTCTGGCCATCGGTCACCGCCAGGGTGCTGAACGCGGTGGCAAGCATCAATGAGAAGAGAAGTATTGATTTTTTCATTTTCTTTAGCGTTTATACTTGAGACGTTAGGTTTTAGGTAATCAGGCAGCCACCGCTCCCTAACGCCTAAAACCTAACACCTGAAGCCTTGATAAAAATTTATTTCAGAATAATATCGATAACGGCATTGACGTCGGCAATACCCACCTCGCCATCGCCGTTCACGTCACCGGCCAAATCTTGAACACCGGCAAGAATCATGTCGATGATAGTATTGACATCAGCAATCGTGACCTCACCGTCACCGTTGGCGTCACCGGGCACGCCGTGTTCCTCGCCGCCGCTCACGTTCTTGCCGATTTTGTAAACGGCCATACCGTTGTAGCACTTGAAGATGTACAGGGTCACTTCCTCGTTGCCCTCGCTGTCGGTGCCATACTCGATATTCATGCTCTCAACGCGAGTGCCACCATCGCTCACGGTACCCAACTGGTCAGGTACCATCCAGTAGCGCTGCATGCCACCCAGCGACATGCCCTCGCCCAACTCGCAGATATAGACTTGGCAAGCCTTGGGGATTCCCTCTTCTCCGCCCGTGTATTGTGCAGCGACAAACACGATGAAGTTGCGGCCCTCGAGCGTGAATTCACATACACCGTTGGCACCAGCATCCATGGGCCAGAAAGCGGGATCCACGTTCTCAAAATTGTCCACCATCGTACCTGTCACATCATACAGGATGGGCGATGAACTGAAACCGTCAACATAGAATAACTCTCCACTGTAACGGGTATCCTCGTCCTCGCCAAGGATCATCTTGACCACGGGACCATAGCCCCACTGTGTCACGGTCTCAGGATAGAAATCCAGGATAGCAAGATAGGGGTCACCCTCAAAACCGCCCTCGAAGTCACCACCCTGATCGGCGTGCCAGCGGTACAGCAGTTCGGAACTGGCGCCCACAGTCATGATGTTACACTCGGCCTCCTCACGGGTGAGGTCACCCATCACGTCGATATAGTCACAACGTGCCAGAGCATCACCTTTATCGAGGACATCGACCAGCGTCAGTTCGCCAGTCTCACCATCCAGGATATAGACGGGCTGCTCTGTGGCCAG
>JAEEGL012969049.1_pt1 | contig 10526 bp, 5 predicted proteins | sample 9134231 | NCBI WGS metagenome assembly JAEEGL01 (sample SAMN16246548, study PRJNA631951) | gut metagenome | biome: gut microbiome; feature: rumen; material: fiber-attached | host: Bos | place: Iran: Karaj | collected 2018-10
CGATCATGAGATCAATTTCGTTGAGCCACTCTCCGTCAGAATCAAAAGAACCGACTCTTTCAAGATCTGCGCCTATCCTATTAGCTTCTATCGAAACAACTTGGGTCTTGTCCGAGTTTGATTGAAGCGCTCTCGTCAAGTCAGGCTGAAGTTCGATGGTGCCGTTGAGATAAACGTACTGAAATCCCCAATATCCGAAAACAGATTCCAACCTTTCGTCAGCGTTCAATTGTAAAAGATTATCAGACGGGCTTTTCGCAGTAGAAATTCGTGCGGTTTCCAAAACAACTTCGTCGTCGGCCGAAGGAATGGACGGTTGAGTAAAGGAATATTCGTCATAGTGTCCATTCCAAGGTTTACCCTCCATTTCTGCGAGAACGACACGAAGTTGAGAATTTTTCGCAGGCACACACTGGATCACGGGGCGACCGGCAAAATTATAGCCAAAATTGGCTTCTATCCGGCCGTCGTCAAGCGTCTTTACTGCGATAGGTTTAAGCGTTTCTAAAACAACGACTGGGGGTTGAATTTGGGCTCGTAACACTCCTCCAGGTCCCTCAGTTTTAACGGCGGCAGAAGGTATGCCATGGGTTAAAAGTCTACTTTGAGAAATGACTCCTCTTGAAAAGTCAACATCGTCGCCGCCGTAAACACAGGAAAAAACCAAGGGAGAAGGAAGATATTTCCAATTGTCGTCAGTAACAACAGTCTGAGATGTTCCGTCTTTATACCGCACGACAAGTTTTGCGATAACTTTTGGAAGTCCAAAACTGCCAGTGAACTTAACATATCGCCCCCCCGGAACGTTATACATTCCGTTTCCTAAAAGAACGCTAATTGAGCAATTTTCAGAGCTCGATAGTTCGTCTTTAACATCATACGTTGTATAAAGGCAAGATTTACGGTAATTTGTCCAACCGGGATCGACTGAAGTTCTATTTCCAACGCGAAGGTTGTTTACGGAAACGATCTGTTGCCCTAAACCGCAAATATGAAGGAATGCGTCTTGGACGTTCTCGCTATGTTGTTCTAGGTTAAAGTTACAGTATAACAATGGGAGGGGATCCGAATTCTTACGTTCCGCGGTAATCCATGAGGCGCCCCACTCGTCGGGGGTCATAACGCCAGTGACGAATTCGCCCACGGCTTTTTCTTCTTTTTCTATTTCGTAACCTTGAAGGTCGAACCCCTTCCACAAAACGGTTACTTTCCAAAAATAACGGGTTGAAGATTTTAGGGGCGTTCCTTCATACTTAATCCCGTACGTCTTATTCGAAACAACGACGCCGCTTTGCCAACAATCCCCTTCGTCGGCGTCAAGTTTGGCGCGCGAAGACGAAACTATTATAGAATATGAGGCTTGCGACGCGTTGAAGACGTTAGGAGTCGAGAGTTCCCAGCCAAATAGTGGAGCGTCCGAATCCACGCCGAGAACAGGGACTATTCTGGAGTCCGTTGTCAACCGTCTAACCTCTGCTCGAGATATAGAAGGTATAAGTACAATGATTGAAACCAGCGAAAGAATTGCTCCAAAAAACTTTAAAGAAGGTTGCGACATAATCTCTCTTCTCCTCTATTTAAAAAGGGCGTCGGCTCCGAACGCTAAACTCTGATTATAGGCATGGCTATATTGATTATCAAGCGACAACACGCTTCCCCATATTTCTTAATTACGGAACAAATCACGAATTACCCGTCTGCCTGCGTATGAATGCTAACGCGAAGACAACCGTCGTCCCATGTTCTTTTAACGTTCAGAAGAGCTGAGCGTTCTCGACAGTTTTAAATACCAATCACCCCCTGTCTTGCCAACGATGATAATATTATTACTTTTTAAATCGATGAAAAAACATACCGGAAGTATGTTGCTTGAAATAAATGGAATTTCAATCTACAATCCACGACAAGAGGAAACTGACCAGCCCCATGACAACTCGGTAATCGTCGTCGCAACGCCTAATTTCTTCTGCTGTAGATTTGAAATCTGGAGAGAGAAAGTGACAATTCTTCACGTCTAGGCTAATATTAAAACCAAGAAGTCGACTAAAAAATCAATATTGTAGAAAAGGCTGCTATGGAAGAAATTAAACCTGTAACAATTGAAGTTATCAATTCACACCTTGGCGAAATCCGCCTTGATCATTGTTCGCCTGTACGAGTGTACGGTTCCGAGAAGTTGCGTCGAGAAATGGGAGAAACGACGCTTGTTCAAGCGTGTAACATGCGTCTCTGTCCCGGGGTCGAGGGCGTCGTCCTGACGCCGGACGCCCACCAAGGCTTCGGAGCGCCCATCGGTTGTGTCATGGCGACTCCATCTCATATCTATCCAGGGCCGGTAGGCGTCGACATAGATTGTTCCATGAGTTTGCTACAATTTGATCTTCCAGCGGAAGCCATTGCTGAAAAACCACTGCGCCGCGCTTTAATTAACGCAATCACAAAACGAATTCCAACAGGTTATAAACGCAGTTCTACAAGTTCGAAATACTCGGATAGATTAATCGAAACAGCCCTTATACAGGGAGCCACTGAAAACATTTGCGACGACTTGGGCGTTCCTAAAGAATGGATTTGTCGATGCGAAGACACGGCGCATTTAGGTCACGACGGAACCTCTGACGCCCTGGCGTTACGTATTGAACACATTAAAAACAACATCGCTCACGCGAAAGGATCTGTATGGAATTTTCACGACAAGATTCAGCAACTGGGTAGTTATGGAGGCGGCAACCACTTCGGCGAATGTGAGATCGTACGTTTAGCAGAGAGCGAAAAAAACGCATTTTCTACAGTCAGTCCTCTGAGCGTTGCTCAAACCTTCGGATTAGTTGACGGAAATGTCGCCTTTTTATCACACTGCGGATCCCGCGGTTTCGGCGCCGAACTCGCCCGCTCACAGTTCAAACTACTTAAAGAAAAGTTTGAAAAATGGGGTATTCCTTTTCCCTCAGGAGATCCGCAGTTAATCTACGCTCCTATCGGAACGCCTGAGGCAGACGATTACCTCGACGACATGGCGCTCGCCGCTAATTTTTCAACGCTAAACCATCTTGTCATTAATTCCCTTATAGTGGACGCATTTCAAGAAATCATCCCTGGCGTCAGGGCGTCTCTCATATATCATATCAGTCACAATATGGCGCGGAAAGAAATAATCGACGGTCGTCCCCTCTGGATTCACCGTAAAGGAGCGACTCGCGCTTATCCAGCCAACCATTTTTCTCTTGTCGGCACGCCCTTTGAGCGTGTGGGGCACCCTATTCTTCTTCCTGGTAATCCCTGTGGAGGTTCTGCCGTCATGACGGCGCTTGAAGGCGCGAAGAACAGCTACTACAGCATTAACCACGGCGCAGGTCGAGCAATGGGGCGAAAAAAAGCAATGCAGGAACTTGTTCAATACGAGGTTGACAAAGCGCTTGACGAGGCCGATATTCTGTATAATTCCAGAAACTATCCTCTAGACGAGGCTCCTAGCGCGTACAAAAACTTTGAAGAGGTTTTACGGAGTGTTGAAAGCGCCGGTCTTGCACGTTGTGTCGCCAGACTTCATGCAAAGTTTGTCATTAAAGATTCTTACAGCAAACCAGACGATTGACGTTCTCCATGATTTGCAAACAACAAAATTCCTTTCATATTTTAGACTCGTCGTTTACAAATGCAGACGTCCTTTTCGTTTCTATGAACGGACATGTTTTAACGCCGGTATTCCCCTCGCAAATTTCGCCAAAGGGATTAAGGGATTAATTAAACGCTTACTCTCGCGCCTTGACTCACAGTTTAATATTCTGATAATGGCGCGAAGTCTCAGACAGACTGAACGCTTTAACAATATCATACTCGACAAATAACTCGAATCGTCATGAAAATATTTACTTGTTTTTTAATACTTCCCCTTGTAGTAGCCGCTATATCGTTATCTAACAATTCGTTCACAGTCGCTCAAGAAGTTACGTCCCATCGTTATCAGGAAAAGACGCCTGATGAAACACGTCAGATGGTATTGGTTTACGTGCCGGATAAAGAAAAAACAGACGGCGTCGTCTCCTGTCTCTCGAGAGAAAACGCCTCTTCGCCGTGGCAACTAGATATTGAAGCCATGCCCGCTAGAATCGGACGCAACGGCTTGAGCGAACCTGGCGAAAAAGGGGAAGGAAACGGTAAACTTCCCGCTGGAGAATGGGATCTAGGTTTTGCGTTCGGTTTTAGTCCAGACGCCCCTGAAGGGGTAAAAATTCCATACCGTCAGATTACAGATACGGATTACTGGGTCGACGAATCAAACGCGCCAGAATACAATTGTTGGCTTAGCGGCAAAGAACCGTCTATTTCTCACGAGAAAATGACGGCTCCTGTCATAAGGTACAATATCGGTCTTGTTACGCTTTACAACGTCCATCCTATACTTCCGGGAAAAGGAAGCGCCATCTTCCTACATGTCTGGCTCAATCCCGACCACCCAACTGCAGGATGTGTTGCGTTAGAGCGAGACAATGTCATAAAGATTTTACAATGGCTCGATCCAGAAAAACGTCCTAGAATTCGCGCTCAAGCGTCGCAGGAATTATGAAACCTATTTGAGATTCGTCGGATCGTTTTCACTTTTCAGCTGACGCCTCTTAGCAGCGAGAGGAGCCTCGTTTTTTTTGCAAAGACGCGCGTCGCCATTCTTTTTTGCGATTGTTCTGATTTGTCGTTTAGCAGCTTCTGTTATTTCTAGTTGTTCGTCGCTGATAAGAGCTTCAGTGGTAAAGAGATTCTCAACAAAATCAAGCAAGTTTTCCTGCTTAAATCGTCCTTCACGGTCATAAAGATCACGTGGTAAATCGACGTATCCGTTAATTGTCCCCGCAAGCAATCGGAGTTCTATCCCCTTCTCTTTAAGCGCCAACCTAAGGAGTTCCTTTCGAGCAGAATCACGGAACTGAATTTCGAGCATTCTAGAAGGGACGGTAAGGTTTTCAACAGTAACCATTTGAATTTTCTTGACACGAAATTCAAACGCATATGTTCTAATGACGGCAAGACGATAGAAACGGATTGCTTCAACTGGAAGACAACCAAATCGATCTTTCATTTCCGAACGGAGCAGATCAGCGTCATCTTTCTTTTCCACCCGACTAAAACGTCGGTAGAGATCAATCCTCGTCTCGGGATCTGAAATAAAACTTTCACCGAGTAATGCGACAATCGGCAAATCGATTTCGACGTCGTTTCTTAACCTTTCTTTTTCATTCTTTAGCGCACGTTTTGCGGCTTCAAGCATATCGCAGTACATTTCATAGCCGACTTCTGCTAGATGACCGCTTTGTTCTGTTCCTAAAATATTGCCAGCGCCTCGTATCTGGAGATCACGTCTTGCGATTTGAAACCCCGCGCCCAATTTGTTATATTCTCGAATCGCCTCGAGACGTTGCAAACTCTGTGTGGACAACTGTACGTCTGGGTCGATCATGAAATAGCAATACGCCTGTTTCTTTTCGCGACCAACTCGACCACGAAGTTGATGGAGTTCAGCCAGTCCAAAATTGTTTGCGTTATCGATAAACATCGTATTCGCATTTGGAATATCCAAACCGCTTTCGATGATAGTCGTACAGACTAGGACGTCGAAAGAATGTCGAACAAAATTGCGCATCGTTTCTTCCAACTCTTCAGCCGACATCTGCGCATGACCCACTCTAATTCGCGCTTCGGGGACAAGTTTACGAAGCATGTCGGCGACGTCTTCTATATCTTTCACTTTATTGTGAAGATAATAAACTTGACCGCCACGATTCAATTCCCGTAAAATGCCCAATCGAACCTTTTCTTCGCTAAAGCGGGTAACCTTCGTTTCTACCGGCAGTCTGTCTTCAGGAGGAGTCTCTAGTTTTGAAATATCTCGCGCGCCGATGAGCGAAAAATGAAGCGTTCGCGGGATAGGAGTCGCCGTCATTGTCAAAATATCGACCGTCGACCGAAGTTGTTTAAGTCGATCCTTATGCTTTACGCCAAACCTTTGTTCCTCGTCAATTACAACAAGTCCCAGTCTTTTGAACTCGACGTCTTTGGATAGAAGTCGATGGGTTCCAATAACGACGTCAATTTGACCGCTAGCGAGTTTTTTAAGGGTTTCGGCTTGTTCAGACGGAGATGAATATCGGGATAACGTTCCTACTGTAAGAGGAAGAGACGCCGCGCGAGAAAGCAACGTGGCGTAATGTTGCTCGACAAGAACCGTCGTAGGCGCTAGGATCGCCGCTTGGCGTCCTCCTTCCACCGCCTTGATTACGGCACGAAACGCTACCTCTGTTTTACCAAAGCCTACGTCGCCACATAAAAGGCGATCCATCGGTCGTCTGCTTTCCATATCTTTTTTAATATCTTCGATCGCTGTTAGTTGATCGGGCGTTTCACGGTACGGAAAAGCAGTCTCAAAATCACGCAAAAAATCGCCGTCTTCTGGGAATTCATAGCCTTCGAGAGAATCCCGAATTGCCTCTAATTCGAGCATCTCTTGAGCATAAGCCATTATTGACTTCATTGCCGCTGTTTTTTTAGCGGTCCAAGCTTTACCCCCATATTTAGAAAGCTTGACTTTGTAACCGGCGACGCCGACATAACGCTGTACTTTGTAAATATGCGACGCCGGAATACTAACAACGACGTTTCCGGCAAATTCAAGATTAAGACTCTCCTCGATTTGGTTAGATTTCATTATCGTCGTCATTCCTTTATACTGAGCGACGCCAAAATCTTCATGGACAACGTAATCGTTAACCTTAAGTTCCATAAAAGAGTCAATCGATCGGCTAAGCGCCTTTTTATTGCCGCTTCCACTCCGTGTCCGTCGTGATATTACTCGTCCAAAGAGCTGATCTGATCCTATAAAAACAACAGAACCTAAACTCGGATAATCCTCGTTTTCAGATGAAGAGTTCTCCATCTTGAGGGACGCGTCCAGCCACTCGAATCCTTCCTTTATTGAACCCACTGGAAAAGAGAGAAGGCCTTTTAATCCAGGATCATGATTTTCAAACGTGGTCTCCATACGGCGTTGTTCCGTTTCAGAACCACAGACGATAAACACCCGATTGACGTCTTCGTTTTTTAAAGTCTTGAGAGTTTTTTCAACATGACTAAAATCGCCCTGAAGCTTATCTACGGTCACAAATTGACCGTCATACGACTCGTGTGCAAACTCGGATCCGGTTGCGATAGAAACGCAATGGATTGTTGGCCGTCGATATAGGGCGTTCATTGTTTCGTTAACCAACGTCGCCGAGGCTTCGCCTAAACTTGTAGAAAGCAAACGCGTGGTTTCAGATATCGTTTTAGACGTTTCAACAATGAGTACCAATAAATCCCCGGGTAACCGATCAGTAAAGCGAGATTCAAAACTACCGCTTGCTGAAATGCTAGTAACGTCAATCGAGTCCAGGCGATCAATTTCTTCGGAAAGTTGACTAACAACATTAAAATTCCGGATCGAGTCGATTTCATCGCCGAAGAATTCGATTCTAACAGGTCTTTCCCAATCTTTCGCAAATATATCAACAATGTCGCCTCTAATGGAGTATTCGTTGGGAAGTTCAACTGCAGTTACAGAAGTAAACCCAGTTTTGTTGAGCCAACAAATCAGCTTATCGCGACCGAATTCGCTCCCTATTTCCAAATGAATAGAATCGGTCGATATTTCGCTTTGAGATGGAATTGACTGAATTATGGCGGCCAACGAAGTAACAACGACGACAGGTTTGGAATTACCCTCGTCAAAATGTTTTAAAACGCGAAGTCGTTTTCCGAAATTGTCGTCGGCGATAAGGGAAAGATCATCGTTGTTTTTGTTTGCCGTTTCAGAAAGAACGGGATAGGTCATTAAGGATGCGTCCGTAAAAAACGCCATATCCTCAGCCGCCCTTTCGACGTCGCCAACATTAGGAAGAACAAGAAGAATTGACCGTTTTGTGTGATCAGCTAAACAACCTCCTATAAGCGCGTAAGAACTGCCTGTACAACCGTTCCAAAGAAAAGAATTCCCCTCGTTGACCGTCTTACGCATTCGTTGAAAACCAGTCGATGCGACAAAACAATCTTTAATTTGATTTAACTCTCCGTTCATTTCCCTACGCATCCTCCCAATTCGCCTGCAATCGGTCAACCAATATCCATAACTTTTAGAAAATTGAGCTCGAACCGGACTTCCAAATCCGTCAATAATGTTTTCTGCGAAAGAAACGCCGGACGTGCGCCAAAAGAATTGAAGCCTTCGCATTAGACGCCGTCTAGCGGTATACGAGACCTAGTCGTGCATGTCTAACTGCAGAATTTCCCCTAAAACAGACGCCCTGCATGGCGTCGAGTGCAATTCGCGCAACATAAGAAAAGGCTGGAGAGCAGTTATGCTCTCCAGCCATTATATTTTAGAGCAAACAACGCCAATCAGTTGACGGCAGAAACGACCCAACGATGGAACTTCTTAAGTTTAAGTCCGGCGTCTTCCGCAACTTTGCCAACAGTCTTGCCAGATTCTACGATGTAATCCTGATTCTCAAGGCAGATTTCTTTAAGAACGGCGTTCACACGACCTTCAACAATCTTCGCAACGATATTTTCAGGCTTACCAGCGTTGGCGGTACGCGTCTGTTCTTCGGCAATCTCACGTTCCTTTTTGAGAACCTCAGGATCGAGACTGGCAGCGTTAATCGCTTGGGGATTCATCCCCGCGATCTGCATAGAGATGTTGTTTGCAACCTCTACGTTATCGCCGTCAAATTCAAGAATCACGCCAAGACGCGCGTCATGGTGAACATACGTGCCCGTCGAACCTTCAACACGGAGAATTCTCGGAATTTTGAAGACTTCACGGATTTTGTTCATAAGATCGTCAAACTGGAGTTGAAGATCGCTCTGAGCAAGAAGTTCCTCGACAGTCGCGGCGCCAGGGCCCTCCGCAAGCTGCTTAGCAAGCGCGTTCGCCAAAGCGACAAACTGGTCGTTCGCAGCAACTGGAGCAGATTCACACTGCAGTTCAATCATAGCGGTCGCGTTATCGCCTTTATAAATCGCAATACGCCCCTCGCCAGTCTCACGATCAGTTCGCGAACTCATCTTCGCTTTGCCAGACTTACGAAGAAATTCGATAGCCTTCTCCTCGTCGCCTTCAGCCTGAATAAGCGCCTTTTTGCAGTCCATCATGGGGAGCTGCGTTCTATCGCGAAGCGACTTGACCATCGCGGCGGTAATATCAGCCATATTATTCTCCTAAAAAAGGATGGTATTTAAACTTTAATTTAAATTTACTTGAAGAGGAAAACGGAAACGCCTGTCTCGAAAACGACGTCTCCATGCCCCGTCAGATCACTCTGCTGACGCCTTTTCATCGGCGGCGTCTGTCGCCTGCGCTTCTTCGTTCGCCCCGGAATATTTATTCGCTTCGTATTCCTTAACGCCCGCGGCGACTGCGTCCGCAAGATAGGAAACGATAAGATCAATCGAACGAATCGAATCGTCGTTGCCAGGAATCGGAAGATCAACTTCGTCTGGATCAGAGTCAGTATCAATCAAGGCGATTGAAACCACGCCAAGCTTGCGCGCCTCGCGAACGGCATTCTTCTCTTTACGAGGATCAACGACGACCATCGCGGCAGGATAACGATCCATTTTGCGCAAACCATTAAGGTTACGATACATCTTGTGATACTCACGGGCAAGCGAAGCCTGCATCTTCTTAGAGTAGGTCTGAAGCATCTCGCCTTCCATAACGCCTTCCAACTCCTCAAGACGACGTAGACGACTACGAATCGTCTCGAAGTTCGTAAGCGTGCCGCCGAGCCAACGCTCGGAGATAAAGGGCATGCCACAACGCTCGGCTTGCGTTTGAATCGTCTCGGAAGCCTGACGCTTTGTACCGACAAAGAGGACGAGGTTACCCTCCGCGGCAACCTGCTTTAGAAACTTCTTCGCACGAAGAAGGCCACGCACCGTCTCACGAACGTCAATGATATGGATCAGCTTGCGGCGCCCGTAAACATAAGGACGCATTTTCGGATTCCAAAGGCTCGCACGATGCCCAAAGTGAACGCCAGCCTCAATCAGGGCTTTAATGGAAATATCTGCCATTTTAATCCTTAAAACGCCGTTGTTCGGCACGTCGTTACAGATCTGAACAAGATTTCATACGACGTTTAAGCGGCGTTATTACGGTTGTGGATCGTCCCATGACGATCCGTGTTACGCCGGTCAATCTACTCCGTCTGAAGCCGACCGACAAGACTTCCAGACGCGTAAACAAGAGGACTGATCTAAACCTTCCGCCAGACCAGCCGTTTGGGTAATTCTATCCTATTTTTTCGGAGGGTCAAGGGTCTGTTAATATCCTTTGTGACTTTAGACAAATTCAACCTAAACGCAGAAATTGCCATTCTATGACGGGACGTTCGTCTTCAAATTTTTATTAAAACATAAGCAAACGCTAGAAATTACAAGTAAAGAATAGATCAGACGTTAGTTAATTTTGCTCGTACTTTCGACAATAGGCTCAGCAG